>Ga0209647_1000367_pt1 | contig 42428 bp, 35 predicted proteins | sample GraSoi_2013_60cm_FD_185827 | JGI IMG/M metagenome (GOLD analysis project Ga0209647, IMG submission 185827) | Grasslands soil microbial communities from the Angelo Coastal Reserve, California, USA - Sample 9_17_2013_60cm (SPAdes) (version 2) | ecosystem: Environmental > Terrestrial > Soil >...
TGCTCTGAGAGGGCGTCATGAACAACAGCTATAAAAATTACATTGGAATGCGACTCCAGAACCTCTCTGCAGCGCGCCGTATTTTTCGAGTGTTTGCTATTTTCTCTCTCAGTCTTGTGGCTCGGCCCTCACTCCTTTCCGCCCAGGACCAAACTTCCATTCCCGAGGAGATCGAGTGGACTTGGGAAGTTCGTCCGCAACTCGCCGACCCCAAGCTGCCCAATGTCCTCCTTCTCGGCGACTCTATTACGCGCACTTACTTTCCAGAGGTAACCAAAGATCTCAGTGGCATTGCCAATGTCTATCTGTTGGCATCTTCGACGTCCGTGGGCGATCCTCGGCTTCCCCACCAGATTGCCGAATTCGCCTCCCTACAAGGTGTCTCCTTCGCCGTAGTTCACTTCAACAACGGTTTGCACGGCTGGGGCTATACCAAGGCGCAATTCAAATCCGGCTTTCCCATCTTTCTCCAGGCCATTCGAGCACTCCCAGGTCGGGGCAAGCTCATTTGGACCACGATCACCCCGGTCAAGCCCGAAGCATCCAACGGCGCCACCAATCCGCGCATCGACGCGCGAAACGCCATCGCCCAAGCCTTCATCGAATCCGAAAAGATTCTCGTGGACGATCAGCACGCCCTCATGACGCAACATGCCGATCTCTATGAGGACGCCTTCCATTTCAACAAGGCCGGTTCAGCAATCATGGGCGGACAAGCTGCGGCGATCATCAAGAACGCACTCGAAAGTTCGCGGCCTGGGCAACGTGGTCAACCCGTAGTCGATCACCCATAGAGCCGCAGTACCATGCAATCTTCCATACACTTCACACGGAGATCCAACGTGCCAAATCCTCCCACCGCGGAAAGTCTGGATGCGCGGATCGCCGCAGCCGTTCAAACGGTCCGGCAACCCCGCCCAAAGCAGGTCCGTCCCATCATTGTCATCGGCGCCGGCGGCATCGTTCGCGCCGCACATCTGCCTGCTTACGAAAAGGCGGGATTCCCAGTCATCGGCCTGATGGATCAAGATGGAGACAAAGCAGCAGCGCTCGCAGCCGAGCGTCGCATTCCCCATGCGTTCGGCTCCGTTGCAGAAGCGGTGCGCTTTGCTCCGCGTGACGCCATCTTCGATGTGGCGGGTCCCGCCTCTCAGCTTGTGCACATCCTTCCGCATGTACCCAATAGCGCGACCGTACTCATGCAGAAGCCCATGGGTGAGACCCTCCAAGAAGCTCGCATCATTCGCGACCTTTGCCGGAGCAAGGGTTTCACCGCCGCAGTAAACTTCTCTCTGCGCTACTCTCCCAATAACCTCGCTGTCGCCGCACTGGCAAGCAGTGGCCTCCTTGGTGAAATCCACGACATCGAAGTCCAGACAAGCACTTATACTCCATGGCATCTCTGGACCTTTCTTGCTACCGCACCCAGGCTCGAAATCCTCTATCACAGCATTCACTACTTCGACCTTATTCGCTCGTGGCTGGGCAGTCCTCAAGGCGTCTACGCGCGTACCGTAAGGAACCCGCATACCGCAAAACTCGCGGCCACAAAGACCATCGCCATACTCGATTACGACAACTCTAAGCGCGTCTTCGTCGCCACCAATCACAACCACGACTTCGGCCCGGAGCATCAGCACAGCTTCGTCCAATGGGAGGGCCTCAACGGCGCGGCACGCATCACGATGGGGGTCAATCTCGACTATCCCTCCGGGAAGCCAGATACCGCCGAATATGCCGTCCGTGGCTCAAGCTCTCCGCGCTGGCGCACTGTCCCGGTTAGCGGGAACAACTTCCCCGACGCTTTCATGGGAACCATGGGCGCTCTCCAGTGCTTCGCTGAAGGCTCCGCTTCCACGTTGCCGTCGCACTTTGAAGATGCGTTTCAAACCATGGCGCTCGTCGAGGCCCTGTACCGCTCAAGCGAGCTCCCCGGCGAGCCGCTTCCGCTCGATTAGTGACGTACTACTCCCGGCTGTAAAACACTCGCACGTTTCTGAAGGATTAGTTCCTGCACAATGACCGTGTTTGATCAGCAGCGGAGGGTTAAGGTGTACCTCCGCTGCGAGTTCGCGCTCCAGAGTTCGCGCTCCAGGGAAGGTATCCGTTTTTTCTTGCCTCAGACCCAAATTTATACCAAAGAATTTACGCTAGCAGCCCGCAGGTATGGACCCGGGGAGGCGGCGATCAATTCAGGACGTCGTTGGATCGTGAGAATCTTTCCCACGATCGCCGAACGCGAAGAGACGCCCGTCTTGATCATGATCAGTCGCAGAAAGGCCCTCACTGTATTGGGGCTGACATTCATCCGATTTGCAATTTCCTTGTTCCTTATTCCTTGCAACAAGTGCACCAGCACTTCTTGCTCGCGCTGCGTGAGGTTGAATTGTTGACAGACTTGCGACAATGGAACTAATCGAGAGGGCCCTCGTTCCAGTAGGACCGCTGTGGTGGGCTGACACGGTTCTTTAGTTTGTGAATCAATTAGGAACGCGCGGCAAGAATAACGCCGCCTTCCCGACCGCAGCTCCTTGACGAAGACCGACTCACAAGAAGGCGGCTGGGTTATCAACCTCGACCGAATCGTCTCTGTGAGGAGAAGCTCCGATCTTGTAGGGCTGTCGACATTGTCTGGATAGCCTAGAATCTGAACGGCTTCGCGATTGAACCACACAGGGTTCAATGAGGAGTCCAGCAGAAGGAATCCAGCCGCAGATTTGGACGTCCACACTTCCTTCTTCGTCGCCAACCCTTCCTTTGGGGCTGGCGTTGCTCCAACCCTTCGGGGCCTGATTTTGCCAACCATTCGACTGACACAGAAGTCAGTAGGGCCTGGGTTCACGGCAGTAGCGGTAGGTTGCATTCAGCGTTTCCTCTTTGTGGCATTGATCCGCAGGGGACCGGTTTCACGCCCGTTCTCCTTCGAAAGGGCGTGGTTTCGCGGTGAAAATATAGGTAGAACGCTGTACGGATTGAACTGACCCTGGACCTCATAGCCTGCATTCTAGTCTTCGAGGGAGAAAACCTGCCTTGGATTCCGGGTATTTTCCTGATTGCATCGCTTGGCATTGTCGGGCAGGTTCTAGCCGAATACCCCCCGTGCTTCCGACGACGATTTGACGGTGTGGATGTGTTTCACAATTCGGGAATAAGGGACGATACAAAGCCCACGACTGGAGCGAAAACTGATGGCGACTGGACGAGTTTCTAGTGGCATGATTAATGCACCCGCTGACAGCATCCCGCACCTGAAGAGTCAACAGCCGTCTAGAAGGCTTACGCAGCGGATCCCCTCAGCGCCGGACCTATGGGTCTATTGGCACTCTGAAAGGTATGGCGATCTCTCTCGCGTTCGTGATCTGAGCGTTGGGGGCCTTTTAATTGAAACGCCTCAAGCGGTTCCTGTCGGAGAGACAATCACGTTAGATTTTCTTGTGCAAGAAGGGCAGATCAGGGCCCAGGCGGTTGCGCGCTATCTAAAACTCGGCTTCGGACTGGGACTAAGACTCACAGCGATAACGGCTGAAGATCGCCCCCGCTACGCGGCCTTGCTGGCAAGAATGCGCGTTTCGGCTCAATTTCCAGACCAACCTAAGCAAGCGGATCACTTATCCGTTGTTGCCTGAATGCAGGTGGCACAGTGCCGTTAGACCCGACATCATCGAAGCGAAGGTTACCTGCCCGAGATGCCCGGTCAGAAGCGCGAATTGCGGTGATGGAGCGGGTAGAGTTGTCGAGCTTGGACCCGCCGGCAATTACAGAACCCACGAACACGCAAAACATCAGTTCTCATGGAGCTCGCGTGATGACCCAACGGATTTGGGAGCCGGGAAGCCGCTTGCTCATCAGGTCTCTGCGGAGCGACTTCTGGGCTCGGGCACGTGTAGTTTATTGGAGGTCCTTCTCAAGCACCCGATATGCCGTGGGACTGGAGTTCCTCGCAAAAACAGGGAAATGGCCGGGGCAAAATTAGTTGCGGCGTAGACTTGAAGATTCAAAAGCAGTCGGTCGTCGCTTAACGCTTCGTTGGGCGTTTTCATTCTCACGAAAACCGAGCTGAACGTTTCCACAAGGCTGTCTGAACGCAAATCCAAGTCACTGCCGCTGAGCCCTTCAAAAAACTAAATGGCTCGCCTATATTGGTATCATCCTGACGTTTATCGGGTTTTTCCCGTAGGCAAAAATGGGTATGTCACCCTGTTTGCAATCTCCTGCCGACCGACTAGTTTGTTTCGAGCAACCGTACCACCTCCGGACGCACTTTACCGGAGGAGATGCAATTTGTCCTCACTGAGGAGGCAAAACGTGTGCTTTACGTATGCTCTAAAGGTGCACGCGTTTTAGCGCAGGCGCGAGTCGTTTGTAGTCAGCGGCTGCCCGATGGGGCGTTTTGGTGTTGGATCACAGCTCCCGAGAATGGACGCCAATTTCGTTTTGTCGGTCGGACGGTGATTAGAGCGTGAGGCCTGAAAAAAATTGCAGTTTGGAGCCAGACGATGCACATAAAGCGGTCATGAGCGCGGCGCCCCGGCCCGAGAGACTGAAAAAGGTCTCAGTTGGCGAAACAAATGAATCGATGATAAAGAAACTGGCTCCGCCTAGGTCGATCGCGGGATTTCTTCTGACGGACTCCTTACTGAACCCCATATCGTTCAACGCCGAGGCCATCCAGATTTTGTGTTATCCAGAGAAGCTCGCAAACCTCGCGCGCTCAGCACTCTTCCTCGCAGAAAAGATTCGGTCTACCCTGATGAGCAGACGGTCCTCAGGCGAGTCGCCTTTTGTCACAGAGTTCCGGTCCGGCAGGAGGCGTTATTTTTGCCGGGCCTTCCTCGTTGATTCCAGCGCCAAAGAGCCTTTTCAGCCGAGCATAGCGATCCTGCTGGAAAGAGGACCTGCGGGACTGGTCCCGTTGTCGCAAATCTGCCAGCAATTCAAGCTCACGCAACGCGAACGGGAAGTGTTGGAGTATTTGCTGCAAGGCATGAGTAGTAAGGTAATCGCCAATCGGATGAACCTCAGCCCCAGCACTGTAAAAGCATTTCTGCGCATGATCATGATCAAGACCGGTGCCTCTTCTCGCTCGGCAATGGTTGGGAAAATTCTCATGACCCAACCGTAATGCTAGCTTGGGCGCTGCTGTTACCGCGTCAGCCCCATGGTTTCCGCGTGACGGCAAGGGCGGCAATCCCTCTTGGCAGTCCGCTCTGACTCGTCAGCGGGTTGTTGTGGTTTCTTAGCTGGGCGCAGTAGCTCAGCTGAGCCACGCTCGCAAGCATTGCAGGAAAGGCGTGCACTCGGAAATCGTCGGTCCGTCCCCAAGGCCATACGCGGCCAGTCTCTAGAACATCAGCTGTGGTGGTCCAACTCTGACCGTTCGGCTGATTCCACAATCATCTCGTCTGCTGTGAAACCGAAAATTTCAAGAGCCGCGCTGCGATTCCCACACTGATGAGGTGCGATGGGCTTAGAGAACTTGCGTCAAGTAACCGTCGACAGAAACGGGCTACCGCCTCTTTGTCGAAGGGACTAGTCCAATCGCCTAGTTCATTAGCCTAACTTGCACGGCTAAACCTTTTGTACGCGGGGCTTTCCCGTGCGTCAATTCGAGGAATGACCGCATTGCACGCTGGCCCGGCGTTCGTTAGTGTGACCCCGCCACTCGAGTACTGAGTTTTTACTAAGGACCCTGAGATGGGAGTCAAAGGGCGGTAGCTTGGCAAGAGTCAGTCTAGCAGACTCCTCTCTGTGTCCACTTGGAGATTGATGTGGAGACAGAAAACATCGCTTGTAATTGGTACGCGCTGCGGGTCCGAAGCCGCCACGAAAACACCGTTGCAGCGCATTTGCACGCCAGAGGGTACGAATCGTTTCTCCCTTTACACAAATGCCAACGCCGGTGGTCCGACCGTCTTAAAGAAATCGATCTCCCGCTTTTCGCTGGTTACGTGTTCTGTCGGTTTAACGTACTGAATCGGCTCCCAGTTCTTGCAACTCCTGGAGTCGTTCACGTGGTTGGCGTCGGCAGAAATCCGGCACCCATTGATGCAACCGAAATCGCCGCGATCCAGGCCGCTGTCAAATCCGGATTACCCAGACAACCATGGCCGTTCCTGGAGATTGGACATAGGGTCAAAATTGCGCATGGCCCATTTTGTGGCGTTGAGGGAATCTTGTTGGGTTTCCGAGGGCAGCAGCGCCTGGTGTTGTCTGTAACACTCTTGCAGCGGTCGATAGCCGTCCAAGTTGATGAGTCGTGGGTACAACCCATTCGCCAGCAACAACGCGCCAGCAGCGGCCCGGCCACCTCCAAAGGTCTCTCGTGGCAGCCCATTGCGTAGACCATATTTCGCATTCCCGCACTCACAACACGCAGGGGGCTCATGTGGGAATGCAGGTGCGAAGTCCGTACCAGGTGTCGGTCAAGGATGAATCTTATCCGCCTCCGCGTTTCCTTTAAGTCAATGCTAAGAGACGAAAAGTGATACAACTCCTAGTGTTTGTCGCCGCGCTTGTGGCGTCGGCAACATTTACCCGCGTGCTACGCGATTTCTCCATTGCGCGCGGATGGGCGTCTGGTCCGAATTCGGATCGTCATATTCATACTCGCCCCATACCGCGGCTGGGCGGAGTCGCGGTTTTCCTGACACTCTGGTGCATGGTGCTCCTGGCACATTGGCTGCCATTGCACTTCGGCACGCGCGAATTCACTTTGCCGCATTTCGCTTTGAAAATACTGGGGCCGGCAACGATCATCTTCGTGCTGGGTCTGATCGACGATTTTTATGGAGTGAGCGCGTACGTGAAGTTTGCGGTGCAAGCGGGTGCAGCGGTACTTCTATTCTGCAACGGCTTTGGAATATCTCGACTGTCGCTTCTGGCAGGACACCCTCATTTAGGATGGTTGGTCGGACTTCCGCTGACAATTCTTTGGGTCTTGTTGATCACCAATGCCTTCAACTTAATTGATGGCCTTGACGGGCTCGCTTCGGGATGCGCGCTGTTCTCCACGCTGGTGACCTGCATAGTCGCGGTATGGTTCCACAGCGAAGGGATCCTTTTTCTGACGGTTGTCCTGGCGGGCGCTATCGCCGGCTTCCTCCGTTATAACTTCAATCCAGCGTCGATTTTCCTCGGCGACTGCGGGAGCCTCCTGATCGGGTTCCTACTCAGCGCGATCGCTCTCGCCGGATCACAAAAAGCTCCGACCGTGGTAGCCGTTGCGATACCTATCGTTTCTCTCGGGCTGCCGATTTTGGACGTGGCCGTTTCCGTGGTCCGCCGGTTCTTGAGCTGTAAAAGGCTATTTGACGCTGACCGTGAGCACATTCACCACAAGTTACTCGGCCGGGGCATATCCCATAGACAGGCTGTGTTGGTGCTTTACGGAGTCAGCGCCTGCTTTGGTCTATTAAGTCTTTTCCTTTTGCACCCGGCGGGTACCGCGGTCGCAACAGTCCTGACGGTAGTTGGGATTGGTGTCTTGATTGGTATCCGGCAATTGCGCTATCACGAATTCTTGGAACTGGGCCGGGTGGCCAACCGCACCCTAAATCAACGCCACGTGATCGCCAACGACATAAGCATTCGCCGGGCCGCAGATGCTTTGCAGTCATGCATGACCCGAGCACACTTCTGCCAAATACTGCAGGAGTCCCTTGAGCCGGTCGGGTTTGACGGCTTTGGCGTGTATTTGTCGTCAGAATTGCCCGCCGGAGTTGAGGTTCATCCATTCAGTCAAGCTGGCGGGTCAAAACTTCAGTTTTTTTGGGATCACTCACTAACGTCCACGGAAACGAATTGGAGTTTGAGTTTTAGCCTGCTGAGACATGATGGAAACCGACTCGGCGGCTTCACATTGTATCGAAAGAACGCGGCCTCTCCCCTTTGGATGGATCCCGATGTCTTTACGGCGACTGGGTTCTCGCGTGCCGTCGCGGCGGTTGTTGAGAAAAGGCTGGACTCCTGGTTCGTTGAGAGGCAGAAAGAACAAGCAACGATACCTGGGTTCGAAACGGTCGGGCCAGTGATACCTTCAAGGGTGCGTCAGCCAATAATCGTTCCCACCGCTGGCTAGTGGTTAGGGTTGGACCCCAAATCAGTGTCTGTCACGAGGAATGCGCAACAAAGAGGTCGCGGATTTGGACGGAGCGCTCGAGTCAATGTTCCTGGCCAGCCCATGAGGATTCACACGGCTATGAAGATGATCAGAAGAAGTGTCCCGGTCGCCCTGATCGGTTTCTCCTTAATCGTAGGTGCTGGGGCGCAAGTCCCCTCGTCACCGGAGTCGGATGAACTGAAGGCGAAGTGCGGTAGTCAGGTACGCTCCACCTACCTGCTGGGACCTGATGACCAACTGGAGATTTCTGGCCCAGAATTGAATGAGACCGTCAATAAGCCAGTCCGCGTTGACGGCGATGGCGATATACAGGCGCCTCTAGTGGGACGCGTCCATGTATCCGGCCTGACCGCGCAGCAGACCGAGCAAGAGCTCAACAAACTTCTAAGCAAGTACATTCTTCATCCCCAAGCTGTCGTAAGCGTCGCGGAAGTGCGCAGTCAGCCGGTCTCTATTCTAGGAGCAGTAAATACACCCGGTGTTCACCAAGTGCAGGGGCACAAGACCTTGCTAGAGATGCTGGCGCTCGCAGGCGGGATCCGGCCGGACGCTGGATACAGCGTCCGTATCACGCGGCAATTGGATTGGGGATGCATCCCATTGCCGAAGGCGGAGCTGGACGCTTCGGGACGTTTCAGCGTGGCGGAACTGAATTTAAAACAAATCATGGAGGCCAAAAACCCCGAGGAGAACATCCAAATTTTCCCTCATGATGTCATTTCTGTTCCGAAGGCGGAAATGGTGTACGTGATCGGAGAGGTAAAACGTTCTGGCGGATTCGTGCTAGGCGAACACCAATCCATCTCCGTGCTGCAGGCGCTTTCGCTCGCGGAGGGCCTCAACGGAACTGCTGACGCACGGCACGCCAGAATCCTGCGCTTGAAGCGGGACGCCGATCAGCGTGAAGAGCTGTCCGTGGATGTGAAGGATGTTCTGAACGGAAAGAAGGCAGACATCGCACTTCGGGGCGACGATATTTTGTTCATCCCCGGCAGTACGGGTAAAAAGGCGGCGCTACGTGCCATCGAAGCGGCCGTTCAAACGGGAACAGGCATGGCCATCTGGCGCACGCCTTGAAGGCTTACTGGGGCATAGGATGAAACCTTCCGAATTTCCTCTCGACAAAACCGACCGACGCCTAAGGGAACTTGGCCGGCGTGCGGAACAGAGTCCCACGGTGTACAGGTACGTGGAGTCGCCTTCGGCGGACAGCGCCGCGGCGGCAGGCTACGACAGCCTCCTGGACTACTGGCACCTTCTGTTCCGCCACAGAGCGACACTACTAAGGTTTGTCTTAGGGGGGGTGCTCGCGGCGATCGTGATCAGCCTGGTGCAGACACCAATCTATCGCGTCAGGACCTCGCTGGAGATCCAGAGCACCAACTTCCTTGAAATAAAGGGTTCCACCGACTCCACTGGGAGCTATGCGTCACCCGAATCGTACGTTGAGACGCAGGTTAAACTTTTGCAGAGCGAATCTCTACTCGAGGACGTGATCGACAAACTGAAGCTCCGTAAAGAGCGGCCCGCGACCAGTTGGGGAGCCTTCACATCGGGCGTGGAGCGCATTTTCCATTTGTCTAAGACCTCGCATCTCCCAGAAAGGGAGGAATTGATCCGGCAGATAGAACGCAATCTGACTGTGCGAACATCGGGCAGTTCGCGCTTGCTAGAAGTGCTGTATGAGTCGCCGGATCCCAAGAGGGCGGCCGAATTCGCGAATACGCTGGTCAGCGAATTCATCGAGCTAAGCCAGGAGGAAAGGTGGAAGTCTGCCCAAGGCACGGCCGAATGGCTGACGGGTCACTTGGACAAAATGAAGGCCCAGTTGGAGGCCTCCGAGACGCAGCTTCAGGATTACGCGCGCACGTCCGGGCTGTCGTTTACCTCGGAAAAAGAGAACCTAGCGGAGAACCGGCTCAAGGAATTACAAGACGAGCTGTCCAAAGCCCAGGCCGACCGCATCGCAAATCAGGCGAAATTTGAAGGGGCCAAGAGCAAGCCGGCGGATTCCCTGCCAGAAATGCTGGAAGACCCAACGATGCGCGAGTATCGCCAGAAGCTGACTGAATTACAGCGGCAGTACGCCGAACTCAGTGCCACGCTGACTCCGGAACACTACAAAGTGCAGCGCGTGCAAGCGCAGATCAACGAACTAAAGTCCGAGATGCAGAAGGAACGTAGCAACGTGCTGCGGCGCATCGGTAACGAATACGCGGCCGCGCTCCGCCGTGAACGACTACTGTCCGACGCCCACGCCAATCAGGAGAAGGTGGTGGCCGATCAATCTAACAAGGCCATCCACTACGACACGCTGAAGCGCGACGTGGATTCGAACCGCCATCTGTACGAAGTGATGTTGCAGAGGGTTAAGGAAGCCAGTTTGGCTACCGCAATGCGCGACAGCAACGTTCTAGTCGTGGACCGTGCCAAGCCCCCGCTGCTCCCCTACCGTCCAAGTCTGCCAATGAACTCTGCGATTGGCTTGTTCAGCGGAGTGCTCCTGGGCTTCGGATTCGTGCTGCTCCGAGAGCGTATCGACCGCAGGATAAGCGCTCCCGGCGACGCACAAGACTATTTAGATTTACCGGAATTGGGCGTCATACCTTTGGACGAGACCGCCGTCCCCTTGCAAATCCCGAACCGAGTGCAGCCGCATCGCTCTGCCCCGTCCCTTCCCCGCGACAGCGCCGTGACGTCCTCGCTCGGCGATTGTCCCGAACTAGCGACGTGGAAGCGCAAGCCTTCTTTGCTCGCCGAATGTGCCCGCACCACCCTGACTTCTATTCTTTTGCCTAGTCAGAACGGAGAGGGTCCTCGAATCATTGTCCTGACAAGTCCATGCCCGGGCGATGGCAAAACGACGGTGGCTTGTAATCTCAGTATTGCGGTGGCGGAGATCGGTCGCAAGGTGCTGCTGATTGACGGCGATCTGCGCCGCCCGCGACTGCATAAAGTTTTTGGCATGGCGAACAGTGGGGGTTTAAGCGATGTGCTGTGGGCGGACACGTCGCTTGAAACTGTTCCCCTCTCACACCTGGTTCACGAAACCGAAGTCTCCGGTCTTTGCATACTGCCAGGGGGCAGTTGCGGTGTAACACCATCGAATCTCTTTTATTCTCCTCGAATGTCGAGGCTTTTGATGCGCCTGCGGATGGAGTTTGACATGATCATGATTGACGCTCCCCCGATGATCCATCTCGCGGATGCTCGCGTGTTGGGCCGCCTCGCAGATGGCGTCATTTTGGTTGTCCGCGCCGGGCAAACTACGACCGAAAGCGCGCTATTCGCTAGTCAGCGTTTCGCCGAAGATGGAACGCGCGTGCTCGGTACCGTTCTAAACAGTTGGGATCCAAAAACGAGCCAACGTTACGGCTACGGAAGTTACAGCGACTACCAGGCCTACGTAGCTCAGTAAGTCAAAAAACTAACCTCTGCGGTTCACCTGACACCATGCTCTTTGATTCGCCCGTCTATTTTATTTTCCTGCTTCCCGTTGTGCTGATCTATTGGCGTCTCAACCGCCGCCAACAAAACGTCTTTCTACTGCTGGCGAGCTACTTTTTTTACGGCTGGTGGGACTGGCGCTTCCTGGCCCTCATGATCGGCAGCACGACGATGGATTTCCTGATTGCACAAAAAATCGCCCCCAGTCGTTGCGACACGAACCGTAAAAAGTGGCTCATCTTCTCGTTGGTGTTGAACTTCTCCATTCTTGGAATATTCAAATACTTTAACTTCTTCGCCGACTCGTTTTCAGCCGCCCTGAACACATTGGGAGTCCACAATGTTCCTCTGCCACTCATCCGTATCATTCTTCCGCCGGGCATTTCCTTCTATACATTCCAGGAAGTTGCGTACATCGTGGATGTTTATAAGGGAAGACTTGAGCCCGCGAAGTCCTTTGTGGAATACGGTTTATTCGTCAGCCTGTTCCCGCACCTGATCGCCGGGCCGATTCAAAGACCGGGCCACCTGCTTCCTCAGGTTCACAAGGATCGCGCCTTCGATGCAGACCGATTTTTCGATGGTCTGATGCTGATTTTCTCCGGCCTTATACGAAAGTGTGTGGTCGCAGACAATTGCGCCCTGCTGGCGAACGCCGCGTTTGGAGGCCAATTCGGAAAGCCAAACTTCTGGGTCGTTCTGATCGGAACATACGCGTTTGCGTGGCAGGTGTACGGAGATTTCAGCGGATACAGCGATATTGCGCGAGGCAGCGCTCAATTGATGGGTTTCCATTTCATGGTCAATTTTCGACAACCCTATCTCGCGATTCGCCTGCAAGATTTCTGGCGCCGCTGGCACATTAGCTTAAGTACCTGGCTCCGCGATTACTTGTACATACCCTTAGGGGGTAGTGCTGGCGGAGCATGGAAAACATCACGGAACCTTCTGGCGACCATGGTCCTGGCGGGGCTTTGGCATGGGGCAAATTGGACGTTCATCATTTTTGGGGCGATTCATGGCGTTGTCCTGGCCGTTGAGCGCCTTCTTTTTCCGATCGCAACGAAGGCCGATGATGCCGCTCGACCCGGCGCCTTTGCAGGGTTCCTCTCGTTGTGGGGACAACGCATCTTGACGTTTAACGTCTTCTGCCTGAGTTTGGCGTTCTTTCGCGCCCCCTCACTCAGTTCGGCGACCCAGTTTTTGTCTGGATTATCCAATTTTGCGTGGCAGAGCGAATACGCCTCGGTGTTCTTTATGCTGAGTCTTTTTTCAATACCCTTGTTTGTTGTGGATTTGTTGTTGGAAGCGAGTAACCAGGAATATCCGTTCGCAACCGCTTCGTACGCACTTCGGACGGGGCTTGCGGGTGTAGCTCTCATCGTATTGGCGCTTTTTTCGGGGAACACTTTCCATGCGTTCGTCTATTTCCGATTCTAAATCTCAGGCCATCACCTACGCGAAAGTCTTGGCCGGAATTTGCGTGATCCTGCTGATCGCCATCGAGCTTTCGGCCGCTTATCTGCTCAAGCATGATTCCGCCACCTACGCCCGCATTTCTCAGCAATATGATGAAGCCGTCAAGATGCATCCCAGCGGATATGGCGGCCCCCCTGGTGTGCTGATGGTTGGCAATTCTTTGCTGCTGCACGGAGTCGAGTTGGATCGCTTGCGCGAAATGACTGGCTCCAGGATGCGCATCTACCCCATTTTTCTCGAGGCCACCGGCTACTATGATTGGCTGTACGGTCTTCGCCGGCTATTCCGCGAGGGAGCAAAACCTCAAGTGGTTGTCGTGGGCGTCGGTGTGAATTATTTTCTCGAGAGCGATGTACGGCAGGACTACGCTCCGATGCTGTTCTTTGATGCCCGAGACACTCTCGCTTTAGCTTCGGATTTACATTTGGATCGCACGGCCACCAGCAATCTGTTGCTCGCACATTCGAGCACCTTTTGGGATACGCGTAGCGCAATTCGCACGCAGATTCTCAGCCACTTAGTTCCGCACCTGGAGGATGTTTTCTCCCATGTTTATCTGAAGCCGGGCATTCCGAAGGGTCGCGAGTTTGAAGAAATTGCCATTCCGCGTTTGCAAAGAATGCGCGAGCTATGTGAAGTACATGGAGCAAAATTGATTCTTCTAGTCCCGCCAACGCTGTCGTCGGAAAGCGCGGTCGCCGAAATGGCGGATACTGCGCACGCCGTCGGAGTAGACGTGTCGATACCGATTGACCCTGCGACACTTTCCGCAAACTTTTACCAGCGGGACGGAATCCATCTCAATCGCGAGGGCGCGGTACTTTTCACGTCAGCACTCGCGAAGGACCTGCCTGGGAAGATTGTGAGCAAGACGTTGTCTTCCCGCTTGCAGCTTGCTGGCGGAAATCCGATTCCTAGGGCCTCTAAGTAGCTCCAGTACGCAGTCAGTAAATCAACTGACATTTTTTGCTTGCCGATCCGTAGGACATTAAGCGTGGGCGCTCAAATCCCAAGTGTGACTGCCGTGCATCAAGAAAAGCATCATTCCCTGCGCGCCGATTTCAGTTGGACGTTAGTGGGGACTGCCATTTATGCGGGCGGCCAATTTGCCACCCTCATGCTGCTAGCCAAATTGGTTCGGCCCGAACTAGTGGGCCGGTACGCTTTGGGTCTCGCCATTGTCTATCCCGCAATGATGTTCACCAACCTGCAGCTCCGAGCCGTAATTACTTCAGGCACCCGTCCGCAGACTCATTTCGGCCATTACCTAACCCTTCGCCTGCTAAGCACGTCTCTGGCGTTGGTGTTGATTTTCGCTATAACGCAGATCCTGCGATATAGCTGGGAACTGACAGCGGTGGTTCTCATGGTCGGTGTGGCATACGCCGTCGAAACGATCAGCGATGTTTATTATGCGCGGCTCCAACTGCACGACAGAATGGCAGCGATCTCCAAATCGCTGATTATGAGGGCGCTGCTGTCCGTGTTCGGTCTTGTGGTTGCAACCTTTAGCACGAGGAGTCTTGTCTGGGGAGTTGGAGGTATTGTGCTGGCGCGATCCATCGTCCTCCTCGGCTACGACATACCCGGACGTACGCATGGTCTGAGCGGAGAGTCTAAATGGTTCTCTTTAAATGAGGCGCTGAGGCCGCAATTCGATCAGAGGATACAACGCGAATTGCTATGGGTGAGTCTGCCCCTCGGAATAGTAGTGTTGTTAAGCTGCCTGAATTCCAGCATGCCCAATTTCTTCATCAAGCAGGCACTCGGCGAACGTGACCTTGGCATTTTCGCGGCGATTGGATTCATGGTTTCGGTAGGAAACATGGCAGTAGTATCCCTGGGACAATCGGCGTTCACTCGACTGGCCAGATCGTACGCCGCCGGTAATCTTGCAAGCTTCCGCTCACTACTGGGCAAACTCCTCACCTTTGGAGCAATTATCGGGCTATCTGGGATGATTATCTCCAAATTAGCAGGACGCGAAATTCTCAGCGTTCTGTTCCGGCCGGAATATGCCGAGAGAGCGGACCTTCTTCCGTGGATCATGGCCGCCGGAGGCGTCCTGTATATGGCCCAGTTTTTGGGGTTCGGGATGACGGCCGCTGGTTTCTACAATTCGCAGGTCGTACTGAATATTCTGGCGAACGTGAGCCTCTTTGCAGCGTGCTTTTGGCTGGTTGCACGACGAGGACTCCTTGGCGCGATCTTTGCGATGCTAATCGCGGCAAGCGTCCAGCTTGCCGCCAGCGTCGTGATTTTATTGATGGGCGTGCGAAAGCGTACCCACGAGCCCTCCAAAACTCTCGAGCAGCTTGATGCGATCACAAGAACTCCCGTTTCAAGGGAACCAAGGCCGGTCTTCAATGGTGGCGACTAGAAATTCACTCCCGCCGTTAGTGCCGGCGTCGCAGAGGCATTGGACGTCGCCGCGGCTTGATAAGGATTCCGCTTTGGGTTGTGTTTTGGTCGCAGAACAGCCTTCTTGCCTCGGCAAGGTTGCGTTTGCTTCCCTTTGGCTCTTGGTCTTCGCCATTCCATGGGAAGACGCGGTCACGATCTCAGATTTTGGTACAAGCGCACGCTTAATCGGGATGGTCACTGGAGTTTTCGGGATCTTGGCAATCGTCGAAAGAGGCAGAGTCAGACGCCCATCCCCCGGCCACTTCTTAATGGCCCTCTTTGTCGTCTTCGCGGCAGTAAGTTACCTATGGAGTCTTTATCCCGAAGGAACTCTTACGCAGGCTCTCACCTACTTCCAGCTCTTCACGTTGGTGTGGCTGATATGGGAGCTCTCCCCTCGGGGCCGAGAACAGAAGCGGCTGATGCAGGCCTATGTCTTTGGGACCTTCGTCTCTGGGATAGACACCGTATACCTGTTTCTTTCTCACCAGGAGTCCGTATATCAACGTTATGCCGGCGCCCGGTTAGATGCGAATGACCTGGGGTTAATGATGGCCTTGAGCATCCCGGTCTCATACTATCTGCTCATCCAGAGCAAAGGGGCGATCGCTTGGGTCTACAGAGTGCAACTTCTTTTGGCAGGAACAACCGTTTTGCTGACTGCCTCAAGGGGAGCCACCTTGGCGAGCCTTGTCGCGCTCCTTATTGTGCCATTGACTCATTCGCGCTTGACCGCACGTCAGAGAATCGCCGTCCTCTTGACAGTATCATTGCTCTTCTGCGGCGCTTTTCTCTTCGTACCAGAAAGCTCATGGGAACGCTTATCCACGACGCCCAACGAACTCGCACGGGGTACGCTTACCGGTCGCAGGGTCATCTGGGCCGCAGGTTGGGAGCTTTTCCGGGAGCATCCCTTCGTGGGTATTGGAGCGAATACGTTCCGGGTCATTGTGAGCCGTGTTTTGGCTGAACCGATTCGCGCCGGTAACGATATCCTGACTCCGGCGCCACCTGCGCACAACACTTTCCTGTCGGTCCTCGTCGAGCAGGGCGTGATTGGCCTTGCACTTTTTTGCGCTTTGCTGGGCGTCCTAGCGCTGTCACTGAGGGCGCTACCTCCCTTCCCGCAGAAATTGTGGATTGTGTGCCTGGGGGTTTGGATCGTAGGAGTATCGAGCTTGACTTGGGAAATGCGGAAACCGACATGGTTCTTCTTCGGCCTGTTAATGGCGCAGTGCGGCAGCATATTCCGGAAGCGGCCAATGCAGGCATATGTCCCTGCTCTTGCTCATGCGCATCATGAGGATCAGCTTCTCGTCATCGGAGCTCGACCGTAGTTCGCCTGGTTAACACGCGGTTCTGGTAGAAGACTCCAGTACAACCAACGACGCAGACATGAATAAGATCAAGGTAGCCCATATCGTTCCCATGCTGAGCCCGGGTGGCGCCGAGCGCGTCGCGGTACATATCGTGCGAAGATTGGATCGTCAGCGCTATGAACCGGTGGTTATTTCGTTCACCCGGCGGCTGGGATGCGACCTCGACCGAATGCTGGAGGAGGCTGGTGTTGAAGTTCGATATTTAGGAAAACGCCCGGGATTCGATTACCGAATGTACTTCAGATTGCATCCTGTTCTCAGAGACTGCCAACCGGATATTGTCCACACCCACCTACACGTGCTTCGCTATGCGTTGCCGTTCCTGCTCCTTCTCAAACGCGTTTCGTTGTTGCACACGGTCCACAACCTGGCGGAACGCGAGATTGAACCTAGGGCGCGCTGGATTCAGCGCTACGCACTGAACCACGGGGTTGTCCCTGTGGCGGTCGCGAAGGAAGTAGCACTAAGCCTAGAGCGCCTTTATGGGATTCAGCGGTGTCGCGTGATCTCGAACGGCATTCCGACGGACAGCTACGCCTGTCCGCAGACGCCCCGGAGAGAGTGGAGGACCAAGGAGCGTTTCGGAACCGATGATATTCTCTTTGTTTGCGTGGCGCGTTTTGCTCCGCAGAAGAACCACTCCCTGCTCCTGAAAGCGTTCGCCCAAGGCCCCGCTTCCGATCCGAAAGCCCATTTGGTCCTGGTGGGAGAGGGCGTCTTGCGGGAACAGCTGGAAGAGCAAGCAAAGAGCCTTGGCTTGGCAGGCCAAGTCCACTTCCTCGGGCTACGTACCGATATTCCGGACGTGTTGGGCGCAATGGATGTTTTTGTGCTGAGCTCGGACTGGGAGGGCAACCCGCTTTCGGTGATGGAAGCAATGGCCTCTGGTCTGCCTATCGTGAGCACAGCTGCGGGGGGCGTGGCGGACCTCGTCGAGAGTGGAAAGCAAGGTCTTATCGTACCGCTCGGAGATGTTCAGGGTTTCTCCGGCGCTATGATATCGCTCTTGCGAAATCAAGAAGCCAGGCAGCGCTTGGGACTGGCAGCAGCCAGACGGGCAAGACAAAGCTACGATGTCTCGACGATGGTCCGGGCATACGAAGAACTGTACGACAGTGTCTTTCATCAATCGCGCCATCTGAAAGCAGAAAGCTACCTCCGCGAGTCCGCCATTACGGCCGAAGAGCGTGTGGAAATCCAAAGTCAATGAACGGTCTGGTTGGCCGCACGGAAATCTGAAAACCAACATGATAAAGGTCATGCACATCATCACAACCCTCGGCCCGGCCGGGGCCGAAACGATGCTCTGCCGAATCGCTTCTGGGATGGATGGCACGCGGTTTGAGAATGAAGTTGTTTCGCTTACCGCCATACTGGACCTGGCGGAGCGAATGCAGCAAGTCGGTGTACGTGTGCGCACGCTCGGCATGAGAACGAGCGTACCAAACCCGTTGCTAGTGATGCGCCTTGCACAATGGATCCGCGAGTCAAAACCAGACGTCATTCACACGTGGATGTATCACGCCAACTTGGTCGGCGCTCTCGCCGCGCGCCTGGCCGGTAATGTGCCTGTGGTTTGGGGCATCCACCATAGCGCACTCGACCCGCGCGTTGACAAGCGTCGAACTATGTTCGTCAATCGCGCCTGCGCCGTTTTATCTCGAAAGTTCGCAGCCAGGGTTGTGTGTTGCTCTGCGGCATCGCTGCGCGTCCACAGGAACCTTAACTACGCCGCCGAAAAACTTGAGCTTATCCCTAACGGCTTCGATCTGAATCAAGTTAAACCGGACCCAACAGCCCGCGTATCGGTGCGCCAAGAGCTGGGCATCCCAACGGATGCCCTTCTAATTGGAATAGCGGCCCGCTTCCATCCACTAAAGGACCATCACAACTTCATCCAGGCTGCCGCCCGCCTACAAAAACAAATACCAGGTATTCATTTCCTACTTTGTGGCATGAACATCACCTGGCAAAACTCACAGTTGGCGAGATGGATCGAGTCCGCGGGCCTACGTAACTCTTGCCATCTATTGGGACTACGCCGAGATATGTCTCGCCTGTTTGCCGCGATGGACATTGCCACGACTGCTTCTCGCAGTGAAGCCTTTTCCGTTGCAATTGGTGAAGCCATGGCGTGCGAAACGCCCTGCGTAGTGACCGACGTGGGAGATTCCGCAATGATTGTTGATCAGACCGGTATCGTCGTCGCTCCTGGAAATCCGGATGCGCTGGCCGAAGCGTGGCGGAAGCTCATAGAAGCCGGACCCGAAGTACGGCGCCAACTCGGAATGGCCGCCAGGCGCCGAGTGCAGCAACATTTCGCTCTGCCTACGATTGTGGACCGCTATCAGGCCATCTATGCGGAGTTGGCAACCGAAAGATCGCAGAGTGTACCTTCCCCAAGGCTCTCGGAATGTGCCCGATAAGTTCGCCAATTCAGAAATGCTGGATTGAAAATTATGACCATGCACCTTTCACCTCGACCAGCCCGTACTCATTGAATATTCCCAACGCCTAGCGGTTCAAGGTCTGGCCCATCGGCGCCACCCCTTAATCCTAGGTTATTTCTTGGCAACAAAGTGACAGATTCAGCCGCCCAATCCCAAGTGGAGAAAAAATGCGCAAATTAAATATTCTTCCGATCCTCTGTCTCGCGTCCCTTTTTGCTTCGACAGTTCGCGCCCAGACTAATACAGGCGTGAACAACGCCGAGTTGAGTGGCAACTACGCATTCACCTTCAGAGGGAGCAGCAGCAATGGAAGCGTCTCGTCTGTTTATGCCGCTGTAGGAAGATTCACGGCGGACGGAGCTGGCAGTCTCGCCAACGGTGAACTGGACACCAACACCGTCGGTGGCGGAGGGGCCGCGCAAACGTTCACTGGGACCTATTCGATTGGTGCGGACCATCGTGGTGTGATGACCCTGAATATTGGAGGTAGCTCGGCGAGGCTCGCCTTCGCGATGATGGCCGACGGCAACGCCCAGTTCATCAAGTTCGACGCCTCGGGTGGGGTGGGAACGATCGGCTCGGGGACCATGGAAAAAGCGGACACCACCGCATATAGCACGGCCAGAATAACGGGTGACTACGCGTTTGGTGCCGCCGGCTTCGATAACGTAAATAATCGCGCGGCGATCGAAGGCCGATTTACTTCGAGCGGAACAGGTACTCTCACTAACCTAGTTGGGGACGTCAACGGCTATGGCACTGATTATGCGATGAACTTTACGGCGGCGAATTACACGGTATCCGATACCGCCACGGGGCGCGGCACAATGCACCTCGCATTCACATTTGGTGGCACACCGGACAGCATGAACTTCGCCTTTTACGTCGTGAATTCAGGAAAGCTGTTTCTGATGGAGAGTGACGTGGTAACGACTGCGACTCCACTGCTAAATGGCGTCGTTGTGCAGCAGCAAATTCCCACAGGCGGATTCTCCAATACCTCGCTGAACGGCAACATGGTCATTTACCTCACTGGGCTCTCCATGTGTGGCAGTGCATCAGGTGTGCCTAAGGCGGTCGCAGGCTTGCTCACCACCAACGGTAACGGCGCTCTTTCCTTAACTTACGACGAGAACTACTGCAGAGCACCCAATTCCGTCACCGGTGCGCCGGGGACTTACAATGTAGCCAGCAATGGCCGGGCGGCGATCACGATCGGAGGATACAGGCTGGTGGCCTACCTGGTGAACTCGAATCAGGTTTTTCTCTTCGTCTCGGATGCCAATGTTTTGTTCGGTTTCGGCGAGGCGCAGGCAGCGGGTTCATTCACCAATAGCGCGCTAAAGGGCGCGTATTCCGGCTACGCGACCAACCCAGCGACATTCGCAGTGACTGTCTTCTCCGGCGAATTCTCGGCGGACGGCGCCACTTCCGCAGGCAACATCAGCGGCGCCGAAGACAGCGGCGCGCCAAGCGGACCCGTTTCGGGCGCGCCGTTCAAAGCCACGTACTCGGTAGCATCATCCCCAACAAATGGCAGGGGAACGATGACGATCAGTTCCGGCACGGGGGGCAACGCTATCATCTATATGGTCTCCGCCTCGAAGTTTGTGGTTCTTCCACTGAACGATCCCAATCCCGCAATCTGGGACTTCGAGTTATCTTCTGCTTCTGTTCCGGCTCCTACGCCCGCCTCCCTTTCCTCGCTTTCGCTGAACCCCGCGAGTGTTACGGGCGGGAATTCCTCTACGGGCACAGTGACATTGAGCGGTCCTGCTCCGTCTGGTGGCGCACAAGTTATGCTTTCCAGCAGCAACACGACCGCCGCCAGCGTTCCTTCCAGTGTGACGATTGCGGCCGGCGCCACGAGTGCGACATTCGCTGTCAGCACCGGCTCCGTCGCTTCGTCCACCACCGTGGTCATCTCTGCGACTTACAGCGGCGCGACCAAGACGGCCTCGCTCGCTGTGACGCCAGTGCCTCCGCCAGCACCGACTGTCTCCTCGTTAACCCTAAACCCTTCGAGCGTTATTGGCGGCGCCCAATTCTCCACGGGCACCGTAAGATTGAGCGGACCAGCCCCGGCGGGGGGCGCGCAGGTCATGCTTTCCAGCAGCAACGGTGCGGCTAGCGTACCTTCCAGCGTGACCGTTCCCGCTGGGGCCAGCAACGCAACCTTCAGGATCAATACGTCCGCAGTTCTCATCCCAACTTCCTCTACGATCTCAGCTTCGTACAACGGTACGACTCGGACGGCAGACCTCTCTGTGTTCTAGCGGAGCGGATGCGCATCGACAGGTGATTCCCACCAATCCAAACGGGACAAGCAATGTCGTATCAGAAACACTCTAGTCTACGCCGGGCCAGTTACCGGTCTGCTCGATAGATCCGGATGATCACAAAGATGAATGGGAATGTGGCGCGACCCCGCTTGGTTATCGCCGTGAATTCGGCAATTGCCGTTGGTTTCTTGCAAGGTCAGTTGCAATTTTTCCGCGACAAAGGCTTTGATGTAACCGTTCTCTGTCCTGAACGACGCAAGGATGAGTGGGAAGTGGCGCGCGCGGAGGGTATTCCGACCATCGAAGTGCCCATGGAGCGAGAGATCGCTCCCTTCCGCGATCTTGCTTCGCTTTGGCGGCTGTGGCGCATCATGCGCACCCTTCGCCCAACAGTAACCAACGTGGGGCACCCCAAGACAGGATTGCTGGGAGGCTTTGCAGCTTGGCTCAACCGTGTGCCTTGCCGATTCTATACGCTGCACGGTTTGCGGTTCGAGACTACCAAAGGACTGAGACGGAGGCTCCTCATTCTTGCCGAGCGGCTAGCTTGTCGCTTTGCCCATCGCGTTATATGTGTCAGCCAAAGCGTCCGTGAGAGGGCGATTGCTTCCGGGGTCACAAATCGAGACCGGGCCTTTGTCTTTGGATCTGGCAGCTGTAATGGTGTGAATGCTTCCCATTTTGCGGCTACACCAGAAACAATGAGGCGGGCGGCCGAGTTGCGACACCAGTTAGGAATCCCTCCGCAGGCGCCTGTCGTGCTGTTTGTTGGACGTTTTACCTGTGACAAAGGCGTGCCGGAGCTGATGGATGCCTTTTCACAACTCATCCATCGATTCCCGGAACTCCGGCTGCTTCTACTAGGTTGCTTCGAGGACGGAGATCCACTTCCGGCTACTACTCGCAAGGCTCTGGAGGCACATTCACGAGTGATCTTCGCAGGGGCCGTACGGAACACGGCTCCTTACTACTCGATTGCCGATGTCTTGGTCCTACCAAGCCACCGCGAAGGGCTGCCAACTGTGATCCTAGAGGCCCAGGCCGCAGGCAAACCCGTGGTAGGAGCGGCGGCGACTGGGATCGTAGATGTCATCTCGGATGGCGAGACCGGCCTTCTCTTTCCTGTGGGTGACGTACCAGCGCTTGCTGAGGCGATGGCCAGGCTTATCGCCGACAAAAGCTTGGCCAATAAACTGGGTCTTGCCGGTCAAGAACAAGTCAAACGTAAATTTCGACAGGAGCGAATCTGGGAAGAGCTATACCGAGCGTATTTCACAGTTCTGCAAATGAAAGAACCGCGATCATCATTGATACCTTACACCGAGAAGAGCAGCAGTTTCGTGGCTGGATCCAACGAATAGCCGCGCTCTAGAAATCTCGCAACCACAAACCGAATGCCTTTCTATTTTATTCCTCCCCCAGCCCGAAAATTAGCTGCTGAGGGAGAAAACGCTCATGAACATCGACGACAAATCAGTCAGCCGAGACGGGGAACAGACGAGCGGAACCTTTCGGCGCGTCAAGAGCCTGGTGTTAGCGGCGGCCGTGCCCGTCGTTCTCACAACCTTCATAGCATTCGACACAACATCAGGCTCAGCGTTTCCGGTGTGGGCGATGTCCGGCCTCGTTAGAGTGGGAAAGACGGACACCGCCGGGACGGTGCCTTCCATCAGCCTGTCCAGCGCACGCGGCGAAACGGTAGACACGCAGGTCGTTGTGCAGGGTCCGTCTGGGGGTCTGACGAACGTGAACGTGAGTGCCTCGGCGCTGATAGGGCCCGGCGGCGCAACGATCCCGGCATCGAGCGTGACGCTGTATCGCGAACACTACATCACCGTGACCGGCACGGCGAATTACGGCGGCGGCGGCAATCCACCGCTAGGTTCGGGCACCTATCCGGAACCGCTCATTCCCTTTAATGATCCGGAAACCGGGTCGCCCCTATGCGGAACAGCGGCCACGCTCATGGCCTGCAATGCCACCATCAGCGCCGGGCAGAATCAACCATACTGGATCGACATTTCTGTGCCCCGCGGAGCTACAAACAGTCCGCCGGGGACTTACACCGGCAGCATCTCCATCAGCGCCGCTCAAGGCAATGTAACCATCCCAGTCACGCTCACGGTGTGGAATTTTGAGCTTCCAGCGCAGCCTTCGGAACTTTCTCTGTGGACGCTCTGGCCTCCCGCCGCCGGCAATACCATCGCCACCTTGGCGCAAGCCCTGATGCGCAACAAAGTAATGAGCTGCTGCGATTTGACCGCTAACGTAGCCTCGGACATCACCAATTTCGGCCTCAATCGGTTTGGGCTGAATCTCTTTTATCTCGTCGGGATCAAATGCGATGGTTCCTATAACAGTCTCCCTTCGACCAGCCAAATCAACAACGCAGTGGCCAATTTTCCGGCAGGCTTGGCACTGGATTTTTACGTCGCAGACGAATTGAATGGCTGCACCAACGCCTACTCGGCCATTAAGACGATGGGCAGCAACGCCCACTCGGCCAATCGCACCGTCGGGACCATCATGACCATCAACACCCCCGACGCTAATCTTTACAACGAAGGCGATGGGCGTAGCGCCATCGACCATTGGGTGCTGCTGGATGCCGTGCAACAGTGGCCCGCTCTGCCGTTTAGCGCTGGCGGTGACCTCTGGAGCTATACGAGTTGCAACACCGGCTTCGGCAACACGCCGGAGTGGTTGGTGGACTATCCGCCGATTAACGAGCGCATCCAAGCGGGGTTCTTGAATTGGACGCAAGGAGCCACGGGCATTCTGTACTATCGCGCGGACGGATGGACCGCCGGCAACGCCATCGCCAGTTGGAACAATGTGGATACCACCGCTTGCGGCAGCGGGCTCGGAAGACCGGGCGACGGTATCTTCCTTTATCCGCCTGGCCCCATCGGTTCCACTGAGTCTGCCCCTGGGATACGTCTGAAGGCCATCCGCGACGGCATTCAGGATTACGAATACGCGCAAATTCTCAAGAACTTAGGGCAAGCCTCTTTCGTGAACTCAATCATCCAGCCGATTGCCACAAGCTGGAGCAACTGGAGTCACGATCCGAACGCGCTGGAAGCTGCACGCATGCAACTAGGCCAAAAGCTCGATCAGCTTTCTCCTCCCTAGCGAGTGGTTTTTTGCCCAAGTCCATTCTTAAGTGTCATCGAATTGAAAAGTTCTCCGCGGGAGCAAGTCCGCGGCTGGGACCACGAGTATGACTTCTATAGGAGCGAAAAATGACAAGGTGTGACGTAGCAATTATCGGTGCTGGGCCTTATGGACTCTCCGCGACCGCTCATTTGCGCGCGATCAAAGGTCTGGACGTGCATGCGTTCGGTGAGCCCATGTCTTTCTGGCAGCGCAACATGCCGGTAGGAATGTTGCTCCGCTCAGGGTGGGCCGCATCACACATTCCCGATCCAAATCAGTTATTGACCCTGGAGGCATACCGAGCTGCAAGCCGCAATCACTTTTCCACCCCTGTTCCACTCGACCGCTTCGTCGACTATGGACTTTGGTACCAGCGTCAGGCGGCACCTGACCTCGATCAACGGAAGATCGCCCGCGTTGAGGCGGATGCAAAAGGTTTCCGACTTACTCTTGAAATAGGTGAGGCGGTCCTAGCGCGCCGCGTGGTCGTTGCCGCAGGCATCGGTTCGTTCGCTTGGCGTCCGCCACAGTTTGCAGCGCTTCCGAATTCGCTAGCGTCGCATACATCTGAACATCGCGACTTCCGAAGGTTTGCTGGAAAACAAGTGCTCGTGATCGGAAGTGGTCAGAGCGCACTGGAATCGGCCGCATTGCTGTACGAGAGCGGCGCTGAAGTCGAAGTCGTAGCCCGGGCACCCCAGATTAACTGGCTTGGGGGATTAGTCTCCAGGACGATTCAGCACGGTTTGGGATCAAGAGTCTCAAAGCTCCTCTACGCACCCACCGATGTTGGTCCTGCCGGCATCAGCCAGATTGTGGCGCGGCCTGACTTAGTCAGGCGTTTCCCGCGTCAAGCTCAGGACTGGCTGCGGAAACGATCGATCCGGCCAGCTGGGGCGCGTTGGCTGGTAAGTCGGCTTCGGAACGTGCCCATAAAACTGGGACGTTCAATCATTTCCGCTTCTCCTTTAGGCGAGCGGGTAAGAGTCCGGCTGGATGACGGCAGCGACAGAACCTTCGACCACGTTTTTCTGGGCACTGGATACCGAGTGGACGTTTCCAAATACGAGTTCTTTGCTCCGGAGCTGGCAAAGTCCATAAATCGTTTCCAAGGGTACCCTCGGCTTAGTGAGGGCTTCGAAACATCCGTGCCGAAGTTGCATATTCTCGGGGCCCCAGCCGTTTGGAGTTTTGGTCCCCTGATGCAATTTGTCGTCGGTACACACTACGCTTCTCGCGCCCTGTTCCGCTGCATTGCCGGTAAAGCTGCTCGGGATCGCGTTCTCATCGGCGAACCCATCGCTGTCGAGGTGGGAGGATAGCCCGCCATGTGGGTCCAACCGCTGAAAGCCACACAGTATGTTGTCATGCACCGGTCTTCTTCCCATGACTGAAACGACAGGAGCATTGGTAATCGGGGGAAACCTCAATGGCCTCTCGATCGCAAGGAGTTTGGGTCGCCGCGGAGTCCCCGTTTGGGTCACAAGCCCGCCAAACATAAAGTTGGCCAGCTATTCGCGCTACACGCGACGGACTTTGCCCTGGCCGAACGGAGACTGCGAAGGACAAGCGGCATACCTATTGGAACTCGCCGAACGGTACCAGCTTAATCAGTGGGTGTTGTTTCCAACCAGCGACGAATCGGCGGCTTTGCTTTCGAAATTCCACCCTGCGCTCTCACGCCACTTCCGCGTCTCGACTCCTACATGGGACGCGCTGCGCTGGGCTTACGATAAGCGTCTCACTTATCGATTAGCCGCGGAACAGAACGTTCCCTACCCTTCAACGATCTATCCCGCTAGCGAAGCGGATCTCCGGAGCGTCAACTTTCCCGCCATTCTGAAGCCTGCTACGCATGCAACGATCAACCGGTTTACGGCGGATAAGGCTTGGCCCGCGGCAAATCGCGAAGAGCTTCTTGCGCGGTACCGTGAAGCCCGGGAGTTGATTCCTCCAGATTTGATTCTCATTCAGGAACTCATTCCCGGCGGAGGCGAGTCCCAGTTCTCGTACGCGGCACTATGCTGCGATGGACAACCGATTGCCTCTCTTACCGCCCGCCGGACGCGCCAATACCCCATCGACTTCGGTTATTCAAGTTCCTTTGTCGAAACGCTCGACGTCCCTGAGATCGTAGGCCCCTCACAGCGCCTGCTGGCTGCAATCCGGTACACTGGAATTGTTGAAGTTGAATACAAGCTTGATGCTCGAGATGGACGCTACAAGCTTTTGGACATTAATCCAAGGCTGTGGACATGGTCGCCGCTGGGTGGCCGCGCGGGCGTCGACTTTCCCTATCTTCTCTGGCAAATGATGGTAGGTAGGGCCGTGCCGGAACAAACCGGGCGCACAGACGTTCGCTGGGTCCGCATGAGTACCGATGTTCCAGCTGCGATTCACGAAATCTTTCGGGGGCGCCTAAATGTTCGGGCGTACTTTCGGTCCTTACGTCGCCCCGTCGAGTTCGCCCTGATGGCTGCAGACGATCCTTTGCCTGGACTGCTCGATCTGCCCTTATTTGCCTACAAGCACTTTCAGAACGCATACGAGACTCTACGAAAAGGTGTCCCGTCCGCGAAAAGATTTGCCATTAAGAGTTGAAGCGTTGAGTGGCGCTGCGACCCATTCGATGGACAAACCTTGCCATGACGAACAGTTAGCCGTGCGTAGCTGTTCCGGCCATGCGCAGCAACACTCCTGAGTAAATGCGATTCACGCTCGCCCATCCGCCTCGACTAAAACTGGAAAGTAAATGACCCAACCAACAGTTGTAATCAGCTTGGATCTTGAACTCAGTTGGGGCATTTTCGATCTCTCGTTTGACGACAATGTGCGCAAGATGGCCCGGTGGACCCACGACATCGGCGCGCCTAACTTGCTGAATCACCTTACACGCAATGGCCTATCGGCAACTTGGGCCGTGGTCGGCGGGATGATGCGCCCGTCCTTGCCTGACGTCTCCGGTTTGCCGGAAGTCTCCTATCCCCATTTCTCGAAGCCTTGGTTCAGTTATGTTCCCAAGGAAGGCGACGAATTGACTCACCCCGAATGGTTCGGCGCGCGCCTGGTAGAAATGATCAGCGGCGCAAAGCCCGAGCAGGAAATCGGATTTCATTCGTTTTCACACGTCCCTTTTGGATGGCCGGGCATGACGCGGGAACGAGCGGTGGCTGAGTATCATCTTTGTGCCCAGACCGCGCGAGAGCTCGGAATCCCGACGACGAGTTTCGTTTTCCCGCGGAACTCAGTTGCTTACCTCGGTGACCTTCGAGATTCAGGATTCACATGTTTTCGCGATGTTGATGAGCTACCGGTTCGCTTTGCTAGTGACAAGCTCACCTCCCTCTACATGATATGGGCGGATTTCGTTGGACTGTCACCGCGCACGATCGAACCGTCGATTAAAGAAGGAATCGTCTCGATTCCGGGATCGCTATTGATCAGATACGCAGCCGGCTGGCGCAAGTGCATACCTGATTCGAGTCGCTTGCGGCGGCTGAGAAAGGGATTGGAACGCGTGCGTCGAAGCGGTGGCGTTTTCCACGTCTGGCTCCACCCGGAGAATCTTTACGCAGAGTGGCCGCGCCTTGAAAATGTTGTAGCCCGTTTTCTCGAGGAACTTGGCACGCTCGTGCACAATGGAGACTTGAGATGCTTGACAATGGGTCAGCTGGCCGACGAATTCAAAAGGAAATTAGCCGTTAAACAGGGTCGCAATCTGAGTCCGGCGTACACGGAGGCTGGATACGTAGATTGCACGACTCCAAAACGCGAGTTTGGTGCACGTGTGGCGTAATTCAATTTGTGTCGCCCTACAAGCGGGCTCAGGTCCTTTCACTTTTCATAGCCCTGGAGGGGAAAGCAGATGTAGTTGTTGCCCCAGTTGCAGGCGTGCAGCTTCGAGCGCGTTGGGGTCATGACTCCAGTTGCTCCAGCTCGTAGCAATGGGCACGATGATGGAGTTCACCAAGGGGACTTGCCCCAGGTTCTTGAGAATTTGCGCGTACTCGTAATCCTGAATGCCGTCACGAATTGCCTTCAGGCGAATTCCCGGAGCAGACTCGGTGGAAGCAATCGGGCCAGGCGGATAGAGGAAGATTCCATCGCCCGGTCTTCCGAGCCCGCCGCCGCACGCAGTGGTATCCACATTGTTCCAACTGCCGATGGCATTCCCGGCGGTCCAGCCGTCGGAGCGATAGTAAAGAATTCCCGTCGCGCCTTGCGTCCAGTTCAAGAACCCGGCCTGGATGCGCTCGTTGATGGGCGGATAGTCCACCATCCATTCCGGTGTGTTGCCGAATCCCGCGTTGCAACTGGTATAGCTCCAGAGGTCGCCGCCGCCGGTAAACGGCAGAGCGGGCCACTGCTGCACGGAATCGAGCAGCACCCAATGGTCGATGGCACCGTATAGATTGGAATCCGTCGCGTTGATGGTCATCATGGTTTTGACACTGCGATTCGCCGCATGAGCATTGGCGCCCATGGTTTTGATGGCCGAGTAGTCGCTGGTGCAGCCATTCAATTCGTCGGCGAGGTAGAAGTCCAGGCCCAGCCCGGCCGGGAAATTGGCCGCCGCGGCATTGATTTGGCTGGTCGAAGGAAGGCTGCTGTAGGAACCGTTGCACTGAATGCCGATAAAATAGTAGCCGTCCAACCCGGAACGATTGAGGCCGAAATTGGTGATATCGGAGGACGCGTTGCCAGCCACATCGTACCAACCCATGACTTTGTTGCGCAGCAAGGCTTGACCCAACGTGGTGGTGGTATTGCCGGCAGCGGGAGGCCAAAGCGTCCATAGAGAAAGTTCCGAGGGCTGCACGGGAAGTCCAAAGTTCCACACGGTCAGCGTAACCGGAACGGTCACATTGCCCTGGGCGGAGGTGATGGAGATGCTGCCCGTGTAAGTTCCCGGCGGGCTGTTGGTAACTCCGTGCGGCACGGAAATGTCGATCCAGTAAGGTTGATTCTGCCCGGCGCTGACGGTGGCATTGCAAGCTTTGAGCGTGGCCGCCGTTCCGCAGAGAGGCGACCCGGTCTCAGGGTCATTGAACGGAATGAGCGGCTCCGGATAGGTGCCCGAACCTAGCGGTGGATTGCTGCCTCCGCCGTAATTCGCGGTGCCGGTTACCGTCAGGTAGTATTCGCGGTAGAGCGTCACGTTCGATGCGGGGATTGTTGCGCCGCCGGGCCCTGTCAGTGCCGAGGCACTCACGTTTACGTTCGTCAGACCCCCAGACGGACCCTGCACGACGACCTGCGTGTCCACGGTTTCGCCACGGGCACTGGACAAACTGATAGAGGAAGTTGTGCCGACCGCGTCAGTCTTTCCCACTCGCACCAGACTCGGCGCTACCCAAACAGAAAACGACGGCGGCGCCGTCTGTACTCCTACTCCGCTAAGCGTGATCGTAGCCGGCGAGTTGGTTGCATTGCTAGTCACACCGACGCTGCCGGTGAAGTTTTGAGCTACCGTGGGAGCAAACGCAACAGTCACCGTAGCCGACTGATTGGGCGACAAAATGGTGCCAGATGTGACGCCGCTAGTACTGAATCCCGCGCCCGTAATCGTCACACCAGAAATCGTGACGTTCGAGTTTCCATTGTTTGTCAGCGTTGCACCCAACGAGCTGTTGCTGCCAACGTTTACGTTCCCAAAACTGAGGCTTGTCGGACTGGCCGCCAGTAAGAACGTTGCAGCTACGCCCGTGCCGGTTAAGGGGATGGCCAAAGGCGAATTGGGTGCGTTGCTGAGTAGCGAAACTGAACCCGTAGCGCTCCCCGAAGTATTGGGCGCGAAAACTGCATTGAACGCGATGCTCTTCCCGGCCGCAATCGTCGTTGGAACAGCAAGACCTGTGATGCTGAAGCCCGGACCCGAAACATTTGCCTGGGAAATAGTTAGGTTGGCGCTCCCGGAGTTGGTCAATGTTATGGTCTGCGTGCTAGGAGTTGCTATCACCACGTTTCCGAAACCAACGCTTGCGGGAACGGGCGAAATTTGAGCTCCATTCACGGTGAGCGTGGCCGCGCTGCTAGTCACATTCCCCGCTGTGTTGCTGACCACTACAGTGAATTGCGCCCCGTTGTCGGAGCTAGTTGTGGCCGGAGTGGTATAGCTCGACGAGGTCGCACCGGCGATCGCCACGCCATTTCTCCGCCACTGATAGCTCAGCGGAGCGGTGCCCGTTGCGATCACACCGAAGGAAGCTATTTGCCCCACGGTGACAGACTGGCTGATCGGCTGCGTGCTAATCGAAGGTGCTACCGAAGCTGCATTCACCGTCAGGGCCGCCGCGCCGCTAGTCACATTGCCCGCCGTGTTGCTGACCACCACAGTGAATTGCGCCCCGTTGTCGGAGCTAGTTGTGGCCGGAGTGGTATAACTCGACGAAGTCGCACCAGCGATCGCCGCGCCATTTCTCTGCCACTGATAACTCAGCGGGGCAGCGCCCGTTGCAATCACAGTGAAGGAAGCGGTTTGCCCTACCGTAACAGACTGGCTGATCGGCTGCGTGCTAATCGAAGGCGCCACCGAAGCTGCATTCACCGTCAGGGCCGCCGCACCGCTAGTCACATTGCCCGCCGTGTTGCTGACCACCACAGCGAATTGCGCCCCGCTGTCGGAGCTAGCTGTAGCCGGAGTGGTATAGCTCGACGAGGTTGCACCGGCGATCGCCACGCCACTTCTCTGCCACTGATAACTCAGCGGGGCGGTGCCCGTGGCAATCACGCTGAAGGACGCGGTTTGCCCTACGGTGACAGACTGGCTAATCGGCTGCGTGCTAATCGAAGGCGCCACCTGAGCCGCGACGCCGCTGCCGGTAACTGCAACTGTCGGCTGAGAGCCGCGGGCGTTGTCAGTAAAGCTGAGGCTTCCAGTCGCGGCCCCGGCCGTCGCGGGCGCGAACTGTACGGCAAGCGATAGACTCTGCCCGGCGGTGATCGTTGCCGGCAGCGAAAGCCCGGTAATTCCAAATCCGTTCCCGGAAGCCGTCGCGAGATTTACGCTGAGATTGGCGTTGCCGCTGTTCGTCAATTGGACGCTCTGCGTGCTGGTTTGGCCCACGGTTACATTTCCAAAATTGAGCGACGTCGGGGAAACCGCGAGGCGGGGTCCTTTGCCGTTTCCGTTCAGAGAAATCGACAGTGGCGAATTTGAGGCGGTGCTAGAAAGCGAGAAGCTGCCAGCAACAGTACCAGGTAACTGTGGCGCAAACTGAATCTGAATTGTGCTGCTCTGACCGGCAGGAATCGAGGAGCTCCCACCGACGAAGGTAAGATCGGTGCCGGAAATCGTCGCCCCGGAAATGTTGGTGGTCTTTGTTCCGGTGTTTGTAACGCTGACGCTTTGGGTTGCACTACTTCCGATGGGAACATCTCCGAAGCTTATGCTGTTCGGAGTCGCCGAAAGGACTTCGAGGGCCGGCGCTGGCGTATTCGCGCTCGTTATGCCCGCGCAGCCAGATAGGCAGAGGACCGCTGGAGCAGCCGCCAAGATTAGCAGGAGCACGAACTCGCTCGGCACTCGATACTTAATTCCGCTAACCGGGCACACGTGTCGCTCGTTGGTTAGTCGCACCTACATCTCCTGGCTTAAAGCAGCATCGGCGCAGGAACCTACGGAGGAGGTAGCTTGCTGCCTTGTTCGTCCTAAATTTTTGTTTTCCGACCTACTGTCAGCTTAGATAAACAATCCTCGCTTAACTACTGGTGAATAGGTCAGTTTTGGGTCAGTGCAAGAAAGCACAATTAGCCTGCGGGCCGTCATGGGGACACTGTACGTGCGAGCAACCATGGGCTGGGCCCGAACCTGTACCGGGAATGCAGAGTCATCGAAATCACGCTGATGGCTAGGCTGCCGACTGCTTGAGACATTAAGGGATGAGATTTGCTGCTCAGAACAAAGCGGCCAGAGCGCGGCGCTTTTTGCATTGGACGATGGACCTACATTGCCCGTCTTGCAGCAGTATTGAAGTCCGCCAATCGCAAAGAAGAAGTCTCGTGGAGATCGTTATGTTGCCCTTCTTGCTTGTGCGGCCCTTCCGGTGCGAGAGCTGCAGTAGTCGCTTTTACGCCCTCGCCCTCCGGAGACGAGTCCGGCGCGACGCCCACGCAATCCCAGAGCTGCTACAGGATTTGCCGGTTCTGGTTTACGGACGTAGGGATGACGAAGAGCCGTTTCAAGAGGAAACCAACGTCCGCCGGTTGAACTTCCGCGGCGGGCTTATCACGCTCGCGACGAAAGTCGTGCCCGGCCAACATCTCATCCTGTTAAGTCTGGCCGCCGAGGAAGACCAGCGGTGCCGTGTTGCCTTTGTCGCTGAGCAACATTTCGGTCGAAGCATGATCGGAGTCCAGTTTAGCCACCCTGCTTGGGAATTCTGGCGTGCGGGCACGCCTTCAGCAGCTTGTCTGTCTCAAACCCAGCGCGACTAGTCCCTGCGGGTAATCTGAACCCTACTACTCGCGACAAGCGCCCGTCCCCCGCCCGGAGCAGTCGCGATCGCTGGTTCAGAACCACAAACTTCCAATTCAAACCAACAAGGAGAGAGAAAATGAGGAAACTAAATGTTCTGCTAATCATGTGTCTCGTGGTGATCGTTGCCTCGACGGTCCGAGCCCAGGGCAGTCCCGGAGTGAACAACGCCGAGTTGAGCGGCAATTACGCATTCACATTCAACGGGATGACCACCGGGGGCAGCGGCGCCTCCACGGTCTTCGCCGCTGTCGGAAGATTCACGGCGGACGGGGCCGGGAATCTGACTAACGGCGAACTGGACACGAACGGCGTGGGCCCGCAGGAGAAGCTAATCGCTCAAACGTTCACCGGCACCTATCAGATCGGTGCTGACCACAGGGGGGTTATGGCCTTAAACATTCCGGGTGGAGGCACGCTCGCCTTCGCTATGATGGCCAACGGCAACGCCAAGTTCATCGAAATCGATGCCGCGGGAGGGCACGGAACAGTGGGTTCGGGCACCATGGAGAAGGCCGACCCTACTGCATACAGCACGGCCCAAATAATGGGTGACTATGCGTTTGGTGTAGCCGGCTTGGACGGCTCGAACAATCGTACGGCCATCGCCGGCCGCCTCACTGCGAACGGAGCGGGCACTTTCACCAACGGAGCTTCAGACGTCAACCAATCAGGGATATTCACTACTTGGAATGTTTTCGGGGCAAATTACCTCGTAACCGACGTGACGAGCGGCCGGGGCATAATGAACCTGCCTCCGTTGGCCGGCGGAGTGCCAACGAACCTCAATTTTGTCTTCTACGTCGTTAACGCGGGAAAACTGTTCGCCATGGAGACCGACGCCGTCACCCCAGTTACCCCGCTGCTAAATGGCGCCGTGCTGCAGCAGCTAACTCCGATCGGAGGTTTCTCCAGCGCTTCGCTCAATGGTGGCATGGTGATCTACCTTACCGGACGCGCCGGGTCCGGGTGCGGTGGAGGAACAGGCCCAGCGCCCAACGTGCTCGCAGGTCTCCTCACTGCCAACAGCGTCGGCGGTCTTAACCTGACCTATGACGAGAACTGCGGCGGGGCGCCGACTTCCGCAACTGGTTTGCTCGGGACCTATAGCTTGGCAAATAATGGCCGGGCGGCAATCAGGGTGGGAACGAATTATGTAGTGGCCTACGTGGTGAGCCCAAACCAAGCCTTCTTCATTGTCCCGGACAGTTCCGTGTTGTTCGGGTTCGGCGAGCCCCAGGCAGCGGGATCGTTCACCAATAGCTCTGTGAACGGCAGATATGCGGGGTTAACGACCACCCCGGCGACGCTCGGCGTCACTATCTTCTCCGGCGAGTTCACTGCGGACGGTGCCACTCCGACTGGCAATCTCACTGGCATCCAAGATATCGGGGCGCCGAGTGGACCAAGTTCGCCAGCAGCCAACGCCACCTACTCCGTATCCTCCCTCCCGGCAAACGGAAGAGGAACCACCGCGGGGAGCTTCGGAGGGAACGGCATCATGTACACGGTCTCCGCCTCGAAGTTTGTAGTGGTCTCGCTGAGCGATCCTAATCCCGCTGTCCTGATCTTCGAGCAGTAGCCTTCACTCCCTCCAACTCTCTCTCCTATGATCTTCAGCGATTGCTCCGCTGCCGACGCAGACGGCCAGCAAACCAGCATGTCCTTTGCGAACAGTCTCTGTCAGAGATGTGGAAGGACAGAGAAGAATCAGGGCTGTACAATTCCACGGCGGACCGCGTAGCGCACAAGGCTGGCGGTCTCGTGGATATTCAGCTTCTTCATGAGTGTTGTGCGGTGAGATTCCGCTGTCTTTACGCTTATACCGAGCAATGACGCGACGTCTTTCGTCGATTTCCCCTCTGCAATCAACTGGAGCACTTGCCGCTCCCTGGCGGTTAGCAGATCCCTGCGCCTTTCCGATTTTGAGTGAAACGCCTCCATTACTGCCCCGGAGACACCAGGACTTAGGTAGGACTGTCCGCGCGAAACCTGTTTGATCGCTACGACCAAGTCTCCGGCTGCCTGACTCTTCAGAACGTAGCCCTTCACTCCTGCTTCCAGCGCCTCGAAGACATACTGATCCTCTTTATGCTGTGTCAGGAGAATTGACTTGGTTTTCGGAGAGGAACGCTTCAGCTCGCGCGCCACATCGACACCATTCAGCATCGGCATGCTGATGTCCATCACAGCAATATCCGGGTGCATGGAGGCCACCCGACGTATGGCCTCGTGTCCGTCGGACGCTTCACCAACGACCTGAAATCCTTCTCGCTCAAGCAAGGACTTTAGGCCCTGGCGCACCAGAACATGGTCATCCGCGAGAACGACGCGAATCGCCATTGAAATCCTCCAGGGGAAGCCGAATCAAGAGTTTCGTTCCACGCCCAGGAGCCGAGTGGATCGAGAGTGTTCCTCCGACCGCATTCAAGCGCTCCCGGATTCCGATCAATCCCAGACCTCTGCGCTTACCCTCCGCATGCGCCACGTGGGCATCAAAGCCCTCACCATCATCCCGAATCGAGCAACACAGAGTTCGCCCTTGTCGCCGCACTTGAATCCAAACCCTGGTCGCCTTTGCGTGTTTTGAAGCGTTAGTCAGCGCCTCCTGTACGATCCGATAAAGGGCTGTTTCCATCGCGCCAGACAGTCGCCCGGCGAAAGCCGCTTTCACCTCTATGAGAAGATGAGTGCGTTTCGAAACGCTTTCGGCCAGGAACCGGATGGCGGGAATCCAACCCAGATCATCGAGTACGGTCGGACGGAGCTCATGAGAGTACCTTCGCAGCTGCTCTTCAACTTGATTCAGTAATCCTTCAAGGTCCCTAATCTGTTGTTGTTTGTCAGGCAACTCCGCCGCCAAGCTCGCCAGCGCGAGATGGACTGCGACAAGCACCTGCCCCGCCTCGTCGTGCACGCCATACGCGATGCGCTTGATCTCTTCCTCGAGCGTTTCATTGAATTGACGCAGGGCCTTCACCGCATCCTGAAATCCGCGCTGCGCCATTTCGTAGGGAGACAAGCTCTCTGTCAAGAAATCGGCGCTCGCCCGTAGCAGTCCTCCTTCGCCTTTCCCCTTTCCCGCTTCACGAGCAATCCCCTGCAGAGCTTGATGATGAATAGCCACAAGTTCGACCAGGCTCTTCCCTTCCGTCATCGCTTTACGCCCAAGCTCATATGCTCGGCCTAGCCCGGCTTCTCCGCTTCTCACCGCATATTCACTCAGCGCAGACCGGTAGATATCTTCAAAACTTGTTTCCGATTTCTTTGTTCGCCTCGCCGCCATCTTCATCGCCGAATCCCGGTCAATCGAGCTACCAACACGAGCGCGTCGTCATTTCCACGACAATACTGTTCAAGGATTCGATCCGCGGCTCTTTGCGGAGCCTCCAAAGCCGACAGGCTCTTTGCAAATTCACTTCTGACGCCATCTGTAGCAAAAATCAGAGTGTCTCCTCGAGCTATCGGAAGAACCGCGGCCTGAAGGGGAGGCAGTTGGGAGCCGACAACACCGGCGCGGAGAAGCAGTTCCTGCTCCACAATTCCTTTCGAAGCGCCGGTGCGCATCACCGCTCCTTGAACATTTCCCACACCGATCCACGTCATCATGCCGTGCACTGGGTCAATGGAAGCCAGACTCAGGACAATACCGCGCGTCGTGCGAAGATTTTCGTGACACTTTTCCACGAGAGAAATGACCGGCTCGTCCACGCTTGTCTTGAGGATGGAAACGGCTGCTTTAGCGGCCATCCCAGCCTCTTCTCCGTGGCCAAGCCCGTCAATCGCCGCAATAAGGATTCCGCCGCTTTGCTGGCAGCAAACCAGATGGTGATCACCCGATTCGATTTGACCGGGAAGGACAAACTTCGCCACGCCGTATTCGATCAGCGGTATGCTTATTGCTTCCACTTTTTCACCGCCACTGTCGTTCCCCGACCGGGTTGGGAGGCGATTTGAAACTCGTCCATTAGGCGCCGCACTCCCGGCAAACCTAGTCCAAGACTGCCGGACGTGGAGAAACCATCTCGCATTGCCTGAAGGACATCTGGGATTCCGGGACCGTCATCGGAAGCGACCACCAGGATGCCATGACGGCTAGAACCATGGATCGTCTTCAGCGTAATCTCGCCCTTGCGGGCGTAAGACACTATGTTGCGTGCGAGTTCGGAAATGGCGGTGGCAATCAGTGTCGAATCCGTTGCCGAAAAGCCGATATCTGTCGCTAGCGCCCGGCCTCTCTGGCGGGCTACGACAATATCTTGGTCCGAGTTGATGGCAACTCGGATTTCTCCATCCGACACTGTGGCTCTCTTTCTTAGTCTGCGTTCTTGAATTTTTCGATTAAGTACGCCAGCCCTTCTTCCAGATCTAGTGCCGCCGCAACACCCTCCAATGTCAACCCCAGCTGAACCATCGCGAACGCTACTTCCGGCTGGATCCCCACGATGACCGTTTCCGCGCCGCGCAGGCGGATCATGTGCGCAATTTCGCGGAGCGTGCGTGAGGCAAACGAGTCCATCACGTCCATTGCTGTGACATCGACGATGACCCCGCGCGAACGATGTTTCACGACCTGTTGCACCAGGCTGCGGCGCAGCTGGTTGAGGTCCGCGTCCGAGAGAGCTGCCTGAAAGGTTGCGATCAGCACAGCTCCCTGTTTGAGAATGGGGACTTCCACGTGGCCCTTTCCTCCGGTTCCCTTAGCGTGGTTCCGCCAACGTCACCACCTTGTATCCCAACAATCTTTCGGCCTGCTCGATGCCCCCTTGCAGGTCGCCCACCGTGTTCATCTTTCCGAGGTCGACACCGATGGTCACCAACGTCTGAGCAATCTCTGGCGAGAGGCCCGTGACGATTACCGTCGCGCCCAGTAGCCGGGAAGCCTCGACGGTTTGCACCAGGTGGTTTGCCACCGTGACGTCCATCGCTGCCACACCGGTGATATCGATTACGACGACCTTCGCTCGGTTTGTCCGGATGCCTCGTAGGAGCTGTTCCGTTAACTGCCGGGCGCGCTGAGGATCAATCACACCGATAATTGGCAGAATGAGCAGCCGCTCGCGGACCTGCAAGACAGGCGTCGAGAGTTCTCGAATCGCTTCCTGTTGCTGGCGAATAACGCGCTCACGTTCCTGCACGAAGCCCACCGCAACGGTATTCGCGATGCGATTAGCCGCTGGCTCATATGCGTCCAGGATGCGGTTCAGCTTCCTGAAGTCCGTCTGATATTTCGCGAAAAGAGAACGCGCCAGGACGTCGCGCAGGAGCAGAACGATTCCCACAACTTCGTGTGTCTCGACGCCTCGCGGAATGATTCGTTCGGAAAGGTTCCGCGCATACGCCTGCAACGCTTCAAATGTTTCGGTTTCCAAGGCTTCGACGTAGCTGTCATACACCGAAGTCGCTTCCGCAAAGATCTCCTCTTTTGTCATTGCGGTAAGCAGTCGCGTCTCCGAAATGCGCCCAACCCATTCCTCGCGGAGTTGATTCCGGTTCTGACGGAGGTGCGCAACAAGTTCTCGTAGCAATTCTGACTGCGCTTCACTTCGCGCCAATTCCGCCGCTTGGTTGTCTCGTGTCCCCAAGTCCTTCGAACTGCTCTCTCGTTTGGCCATGAATCATTCTCCTCGCCTTGAATGGCTTGGACCCGTTCACCGACTTGACCCGTGACAAATCCGGTAGAAATACCATGATTTGCCTGGTATCTGAAACAGGTGACACCCTGCAAGCGGCCTAAGGTGAATACCTGAGCTGTGAGCTAGTTCGGCCACAACACACGGACTTTCGGCTGTTCCTTCGAGGCACGGATGCCTGTCACGTCAAAGTACTTAGAGGAATTACCCGTGTGAACACTACGGCTTTCCCCGGCTTGCCCGCTTTCCGTACCAATGGAACTATTACCTTGGTCATGGGGTCGTTCCGTACTTCTGGTGGGAGGGGTTGTGGCACTACTCGATTCGCAAGGCAGCAGCGTCACGCAGGCTACTCGTTTCAGGACATCTCTGCCGAAACGGGCGTCCGACCGCAGGGTTCTGTCAATGCATCGACGGAAGCACCCTTCAGAAAAGGACCTCGAAGAGATGCTCTCCTCTGCCTTGCCGGCTGCGGACGACAGAGAGCTCCGCTATCTAGCCCTCACTGACGATCTGACGTGCTTGTATAACCGGCGCGGCTTTTTTGCTGCGGCGACGCAGCAGCTTAAGCTCGCGCGCCGCAATGCGCAGGGTTTGCTCCTGTTCTTTTGCGATGTTGATAACCTGAAAACGATTAACGATTCCCATGGGCACCGGGAGGGAGATTTGGCAATTGTTCGCGCTGCTGGCGCGTTGGAACAGACATTCCGAGGTTCCGACATACTGGCACGCCTTAGTGGCGATGAATTTGCCGTGTTGACCACGGAATCTTCCAGTCAAAGCCAGGAAGTGATTCTTCGTCGCTTGGAAAAAAGTCTGAAGAAATCAAACGCGAATCAATCTCGTTACAGGGTATCGCTGAGTATCGGTCTGGCGCGGTTCGATCCGAAGCATCCCGTCTCGCTTGGTGCACTCCTGGCGCAAGCCGATCAGGCCATGTATGAACAGAAACGGAGTCGACGCGTAGCATGCTTGAGCAAGGTATGAAATGTGCCGTCCAGACTGGCCCCAGCTCCGTTGTTCTGAAAGGGTCCTAGTCACGTGCATTTAGATGGGAGAATTGAGAAGCGTGTCTCGATGGCAGTCTCTGTGTGCCTCATAAGCTTGACGGACCCGCGCACCGTTGAACGAGTGCTGACGGAAAACGTCAGTTCCCGTGGCGCTCGCGTAATAACCAAACAGCGTTGGCAACCCGGTGAACAGCAGCGAATCACTTCATTGTCGGGCGAATGTCCCCTGTCAGCTCGAGTAGTCTACTGTCAACAGCTTCCGCATAAGGGCTTTTGCGTGGGACTCGAGTTCCGGGAGTGTTCCGTCAATTGGGGCGAGGGCCTTTTTAATAGCGTTGCGTGAATCAGACGATTGCATCCGATTCGGGAAGAAAGCTGACAGCACTACTAGTTCACGTCATCGCGCTAAACGAACTTCACTTCCTCTGAAAGCTAAATGAGGCTTTCGTAGCAGCAAGACAAGGCGCCAATACAGGCGACTCCCGTTCCAACGGTCCATACCAGCCCTGCACCTTCGGTCCCCTCTTCGCGCCAGGGAATTCGCTCTGCACAATTCGCTCTGCACACCCGAATGAACGTTTCAGGAAGGATTTGAATCCGGTTGTGGCTCGTGCCGCTGGAAATGATCGCACGAACCGGATCGTCGGTATCAATTTGTCCCCTTTGCCCTCCGCGTATCACTTAAGTCCCGACCAATCGGGAAGATGGTTGGTAGGGGCGGTGGGAATCGAATTAAGTCCCGCGTTTTCGGTGCTACCCACTGCCAGCCAAATGACGAAAGAGACGCGCTTCGATTCCGTGAGCTTCCTCGTTTTCATATTCAAGTCAGGCCATCGGGTTCTTGTTGGCGCTAAGTGGAGGGACTGACGGCCTCAGAACTGTCCAAGAGACGCTAAGCTGTAGATTAGAGATATCTAATAGTGTATATTATCATACAGATACACGCTCCATCGCGAAGTATATTTACACCTTCGGGTTTAGAGACGTGGAACGCCATGACTGGGCGAAGAGGAGAAGCTGATGCTTACATTGAACGTTCGGAATCTTTGGATGGCGGCGTTCCTTTCGGCCGCAGTTCTTGCCGGGTGCAGCGCTAACACGAAGACGGCGGGGACGCCGACGAACCCCGGCGATCCGTCAACGCCACCTACAGTGACGTCTGTAACTCCGCCCGATGCCTCTACCCTCGTTTGCCCCAACACCGCGGTTATCACCGCTACATTCAACAAGGCGATGAATCTGGCGACCATCAGCGCTTCTACCTTTACTGTAACCTCCACCGGGGCCGGCGTTTCTGGACAGGTTACCTACATATCTGCAACCAATGTGCCCGTCTTTACAGCCGCCACGCTGCCGGCAAGCACCAACTTTACTGCGACCATTACAACCGGGGCGAAAGACACATTCGGCCATCCGTTGGCGGCCGCTAAGATATGGACCTTCACGACCTCGGCTCCGTGTCCTCCGCCAGCACTACCCACATCGGCAGCAGCCTGCACTTACGGAATTCTGGCCGCCACCACCTCGACGAATACGGGCGCCTCCACAGTCCGGGGAGATCTCGGATTAACTCCGGGAAGTTCGGTGGTTGGCTTTCAGGACCCGCCGGCAAACACTTACGTGGGGGGCGGCACACACACCGGCGGGCTTGGGCTCGTGACCGGCACGATACACTTGACGGATCCTCCGCCGACGTCGCCCACCTCCGCCGCCGCCGCACAAGCCGCCTTGACTGTCGCGTATCTCGACTTGGCTGGGCGAACTGCCCCTGCTCCTGCAACTGTCGCCGGAGACTTAGGCGGCCTAACCCTCGCTCCGGGACTTTACAAGTCCACATCTACGCTGGGTATAACCGGTGCACTAACCCTGGATGGCGGAGGCAACGCGAACGCTATCTGGATTTTCCAGATAGCTTCGTCATTTACGACCGCAGGCAGTAGCTCAATTGTCCTTGCTGGCGGGGCACAATCTCACAACATCTTTTGGCAGGTCGGCAGCTCTGCAACGCTGGGAACCAACTCTACCTTCAACGGGAGCATCCTGGCGCTCACAGACATCACGCTTAAAACTGGCGCAACACTGAATGGGAGAGCGCTGGCGCGAAACGGCGCCGTCGCACTGGACACCAATATAGTGACCGTACCTTCCTGCCCATAAAAGTATTCGATAGGGGACCGGCTTCAGGCCGGTCCACTACCGTTCTGGCTCGAAAGCACGATTCACGTTCTTGAAAATTCGCAGGAAGATTCGCATCTCCCCTCAATCAAAGAGCTATTCGCACAGGTCTTTGGGACGCTGCCGTCTATCAGGTTGACGCCGCCTGCCACACCCTTCACTGACGAATAAAGGAGAAGGCATGGCCACGCACGAGCATCGAATCACCCCACGTTTCAAAGCTTCGTACTCCCCTGTCTTTTCATCGCATGGAGACCCTATCACTTTGCTAAAGCGCACGTGATCGGTAACGCACAGCGGCGAGCAGTGGACTCTCTTGCTGGCCGCGTTTTGGAGCTAACCCGCTGAAATGGAGCTAAGTTTCCTGTAACTCATTGCAGAGTAAAGAAGATTTGGTAGGGGCGGTGGGGATCGAA
>Ga0209647_1000368_pt1 | contig 42423 bp, 42 predicted proteins | sample GraSoi_2013_60cm_FD_185827 | JGI IMG/M metagenome (GOLD analysis project Ga0209647, IMG submission 185827) | Grasslands soil microbial communities from the Angelo Coastal Reserve, California, USA - Sample 9_17_2013_60cm (SPAdes) (version 2) | ecosystem: Environmental > Terrestrial > Soil >...
GTAAGCCTCGGCTTTCTGTACTGGCTGCAGACAGAGCAGGGCGCGCCGGAGCTGCGTCTGCGGCCCGATGTCATGGGCACCGATGATGGCCTGTCGAAGCACCCCTACATCCGCGAGTCACGACGCATCAAGGCGAAGAAGACGATCGTCGAGCAGGAAGTGTCCGAGCACTACCAGAAGGGGCCGCGCGCGGCGCATTTCGCCGACGCCGTCGGGGTGGGCTGGTATCCGATCGATATCCATCGCTCGGGTCCGCAAGACGTCGGGGCGAGTTGCCGCACCAAGCCGTTCCAGATTCCGCTCGGCGCGCTGCTACCGGTGCGTGTCGTCAATCTGATTGCCGGCGCGAAGAACATCGGTACCACGCATATCACCAACGGCTGCTACCGGCTGCACCCGGTCGAATGGAACGTCGGCGAGGCCGCCGGAGCGCTGGCGGCGTTCGCCCTCGAGAACCGCCTGCCGCCCGCTGCAGTGCGGGAGGATGCTGCGGCGCTTTCCCGGTTCCAGCGCGGTTTGGCCGATGAAGGCGTGCCGCTCGCCTGGCCAAGTCTATGATGGAGGCTGTTCGTCAAGGAGCTTGCCATGACACCGCAACAGGTTCTCGCCCTCAAGCCGAAGGTCCTGACGCAGGCGCAGCGCGAGTCCTACTTCAATGACGGCTTCCTGCTGGTCCAGCGCGCGATCAGCGAGGACTGGATCCGCAAGCTGCGCGCCGCCACCGACGAGCTGGTCGAGCGCAGCCGCAAGGTGACCAAATCCGACCCGGTGTTCGACCTCGAGCCGGCGCATCGTCCCGAGGCGCCGCGCCTGCGCCGGGTGTCGAACCCGGTCGAGCAGCACCCGCTGTTCTGGGAGTACTGCCTCAATTCAGTGATGGCGGACATCGTCGCCGACCTGGTCGGTCCGGACGTGAAGTTCCATCACTCCAAGCTCAACTTCAAGTGGGCGAACGGCGGCGAGGAAGTGAAGTGGCACTACGACATCAGCTTTTATCCGCACACCAACTATTCGCCGCTGACGGTCGGCACCTACTTGTATGACTGCGCCATGGAGCAGGGCCCGCTTGCCGCCTTGCCCGGCAGCCACCAGATCGAGCCGATGCTTTCTCAATACAACGCCGAAGGGGCCTGGACCGGGTGCCTGTCGGACGCCGATGTCGCGAAGCTCGACCTGTCGAAGATGAAGTACCTGCCCGGGCCGGCGGGATCGCTCACCCTGCACAATTGCCGCACGCTGCATTACTCGGCGCGCAACGACTCGGACCTCGGGCGGCCGCTGCTCCTGAACGCGATGAGCTCCGCCGACGCGTTCCCCTACACCGTCAACCCGATCAAGCCGAAGCACGACCAGTACATCCTTCGGGGCAAGCGTGCGCAGTTTGCGCACCATGATCCGCGGCCCTGCCTGATGCCGCCGGACTGGTCGAAGGGCTATACCTCGATCTTCGCGCTGCAGCAGGAAGAGGAGACGGAAATCGCGCGCTAGCGCCCGTGAGGCGCAGCGTCTAGCGCTCGACCGCTTTCAGACCACCGCGCCCTCGTGCTCGTCGCGTGAAGCAGCCTTGCGTGGCGGCTTGGTGAAGCCACCTCGATCGACCTTCAACCACATCAACAGAGGGCTTGCCACGAGCACCGAAGAGTAAATTCCGAAACAGATTCCGATCGTCAGGGCGAGCGCGAAATAGTGCAGCGCCGCGCCGCCGAACAAGAGCATCGTGGTCACCATCGCCTGGGTGCATCCATGAGTAATGATGGTGCGCGAAATAACGCCCGTGATCGCGCTGTCTATGACTTCCGGCGTCGTGGCTTTGCGCATCTTCCTGAAGTTTTCCCGTACCCGGTCGAATACCACGACGGTTTCGTTAACCGAATAGCCGAGCACTGCGAGCACCGCGGCAAGCACCGGAAGCGAAAACTCCCATTGAAAAAAAGCAAAGAAGCCGAGAATGATCACCACGTCGTGCAGATTGGCGACGATCGCCGCCAGGCCCCACTTGAATTGAAACCGCAGCCCTAGATAAATGACGATGCCGACGGCGGTGACCAGCAGGGCGAGCGCGCCGTACTCGGCGAGCTCGCGGCCGACCTGCGGCCCGACGAACTCCACGCGGCGCAGCTCCGCGCTCGCATTCTGCTCCTTGAGGATGCCGAGCACTTTCTGCGAAAGGTCGGCGGTCGACTGGTTCTTGTCGAGGTGCATGCGGATCAGCACCTCGCGCGAGGAACCGAAGTTCTGCACTTCGGCCTTGTAGCCGGCCTTGTCGAGCGCCTGGCGCACGCCGTCGACATTGGCGGCCTCCTTGTAGCCGACCTCGATCAGCGTGCCGCCGGTGAACTCGATCGAGAAGTTGAGGCCGCGGTGCGCGAGGAAGAAGACGGCGGCGATGAACGTGATCAGCGAGATCACGTTGAAGACCAGCGCATGGCGCATGAAGGGAATGGTGCGCCGGATCTTGAAGAATTCCATCTAGATCATTTCCAGGCGGTGTCGCCGATCATCAGGCGCTGTACGCGCCGGCGATGGCCGTAGACCAGGTTGACGATGGCGCGCGACACCGTGACGGCGGAGAACATCGAGGTCATGATGCCCAGGCAATGCACCACGGCGAAGCCGCGCACCGGCCCCTGGCCGAAGATCAGCAGGGCGAGGCCGGCGATCAGCGTGGTGACGTTGGAGTCGAGAATCGTGCCCCACGCGCGCTCGTAGCCCGCCGCGATCGCCGCCTGCGGCGTGGCGCCGCCTCGCAGCTCTTCCCGGATGCGCTCGTTGATCAGCACGTTGGCATCGATCGCCATGCCGAGGGTCAGCGCGATCGCTGCGATGCCGGGGAGCGTGAGGGTGGCCTGCAGGAGCGAGAGCAGGGCGATCAGCAGGAGCAGGTTCACGGCCAGCGCGACCGCGGAGATCACCCCGAAGACCACGTAGTAGATCGACATGAAGACCACGATGGCCGTGAAGCCCCACAGGGTGGCGTGGAAGCCCTTGCTGATGTTGTCGCGGCCAAGGCTCGGGCCCACCGTGCGCTCCTCGATGATCTCCATCGGCGCGGCGAGCGAGCCGGCGCGGATCAGCAGCGACAGGTCGCGCGTCTCGTTCGGCGTGAAGGCGCCGGTGATCTGGAAGCGGCTGCCGAACTCGCCCTGGATGGTCGCCACCGAGATCGCTTCGCCCTTGCCCTTCTCGAACAGGATGATCGCCATCAGCTTCTTCAGGTTCTCGCGCGTCGCCTGGCGCATGACCCGGCCGCCGGCGTCGTCGAGCTCGACCGCCACCGCGGGGCGCTGGTCCTGGTCGAAGGTGGCCTGCGCGCCGATGAACTGGTCGCCGGTGACCAGCACCTGCTTCTTGACCGGCACCTGTCCGACGCTGCCGTCGCGCCGGCGCTCGGGAAACACGTCGACACCGAAATTCGAGCCCGAGCGCATGGCCTCTTCGTCGACCAGGCGCACTTCGAGGGTGGCGGTGCGGCCCAGGATCTCCTTGGCGCGCGAGGTGTCCTGCACGCCGGGGAGCTGCACCACGATGCGGTCGGCGCCTTGCTGCTGGATCACCGGCTCGGCGACGCCGAGCTCGTTGACGCGCTTGTGCAGGGTCTGGATGTTCTGCTGCAGCGCCGTTTCCTGCACGCGCTTCTGGAAGTCGGGCTTGACCGTGGCGACCAGCAGCAGGTTCTGGCCGTCGTCGCGCTCGGCGAGCGTCAGGTCGGGAACATTGTTGAGGATGAAGGCACGTGCCTGCTCGCGCACGGTGGCCTCGCGGAAGCGGATGCGGATCACCTGGCCGTCGCGCGTGATGCCGCCGTGGCGGATGTTCTTCTCGCGCAGCTGGTTGCGCAGGTCGCCGGCGAGGTTTTCCACGCGCTTGGTGATGGCGGCCGCGGTGTCCACCTGCAAGAGAAAATGCACGCCGCCACGCAGGTCGAGTCCCAGGTACATCGGCAGCGCATGGATCGCGGTCAGCCAGCCCGGCGAGGCCGAGAGCAGGTTGAGCGCCACCGAATAGCTGCGATCGTTCGGGTCCGGATTGAGCGCGCGGTCGAGCACGTCCTTGGCGCGCAGCTGCGTGTCGGTATCGGGCAGGCGCACGCGTACGCCGAAGGCATCGACCACGATTCCCGTATGCGGCACCTGCGCGCTCTGCAGGAGCTGCTCGACGCGGGCGAGCAGGCTCGGATCGACCTTCACGGTCGACCTGGCGCTCGACACCTGCACCGCCGGCGATTCGCCGAAGAAGTTGGGCAGCGTGTAGAGGAAGGCGGCGGCGATCGTCAGCGCGATCAGCGCGTATTTCCAGGTCGGAAAGCGATTCACGTGTCGGCGAGCCCTTCTACTGAAGGGTCTTAAGCGTTCCCTTGGGAAGCGGAACCTGCACTGCGGAGCGCTGCACCACGATCTCGGTGTTCGGCGCGATCTCGAGGGTCACGTACTGGTCGCCGAGCTTGCTGATCCGGCCCACCACGCCTCCCGCCGTGACCACTTCGTCGCCCTTCTGCAAGGCCTCGATCATCGCCTTGGTCTCCTTGGCGCGCTTCATCTGCGGCCGGATCATCAGGAAGTACAACAGCACGAACATCAGGATGATCGGCAGGAAGCTGATGAATCCGGTGTCGCCGCCGCCGGAGGCCTGTGCGTAGGCAGGAGAGATGATCACTGATCCTCTTCGGAGTGCTCGGGGGGAAGCGCGGAATTATAGCGTTTCCGCTCTGCGACCAGCCGCTCGGCGGTGGCGGCGAAGCGGCCTGCTTCGATCGCGGCGCGCAGGCCCTGCATCAGCTCCTGGTAGTAGTGCAGGTTGTGCAGCGTGTTCAGGCGCGCACCGAGGATCTCGTTCGTCTTCTGCAAGTGGTAAAGATAGGCCCGCGTGAAATTGCGGCAGGTGTAGCAGGCGCACTGGGCGTCGAGCGGGCTCGCGTCATCGCGGTGACGCGCGTTGCGGATCTTGAGGTCGCCGTGGCGCGTGAACAGCCAGCCGTTGCGCGCGTTGCGCGTCGGCAGCACGCAATCGAACAGATCGATGCCGGTGGCCACCGCTTCGACCAGATCCTCGGGCGTGCCCATTCCCATGAGATAGCGCGGTCGGTCTTCCGGCAGCCGCGTGCTCGCGAGAATGCGCCGGCGGTCCTCCTTCGGCTCGCCCACCGCGAGCCCGCCGATGGCATAGCCGTCGAAGCCGATCTCGACCAGGCGCTCGACCGATTGCGCGCGCAGGCGGGGATAGACCCCACCCTGCACGATGCCGAACAAGGCGTTCGAGGATTGAAAGGCCGATCTGGAGCGCGCCGCCCAGCGCATCGAGAGCTGCATCGACTGCTCGGCCTCCACCTCGGTCGCGGGATAGGGCGTGCACTCGTCGAACACCATCGCGATGTCCGAATCGAGCACCTGCTGGATGCGCATCGATTCCTCGGGCGTGAGGAACAGGCGATCGCCGTTGATCGGCGAGGCGAAATGCACGCCTTCCTCCGAGATCTTGCGCAGCGCGCCCAGGCTGAACACCTGGAAGCCGCCCGAGTCGGTGAGAATCGGTCCGTTCCATGCCATGAAGCGATGCAGGCCGCCGTGCTTGGCGATCACTTCGAGCCCCGGGCGCAGCCACAGATGAAAGGTATTGCCGAGCACGATCTGCGTGCCGAGCGTGCGCAGCTCGTCGGGCGACATCGCCTTCACCGTGCCGTAGGTGCCCACCGGCATGAACGCGGGCGTGTCGACACGCCCGTGCGCGAGTTCGAGCACGCCGCGGCGCGCCGCGCCCTCGCGATGCGTCAGGGCAAACTTCATCGCTCGATCAGCATGGCGTCGCCGTAGGAAAAAAACCGGTAGCGCCGCTCCACCGCGTGGCGGTAGGCGCGCAGGATGGCCTCGCGCCCGGCGAAGGCGCACACCAGCATCAGCAGCGTCGATTTCGGCAGGTGGAAGTTGGTCAGCAGCCGGTCGACCACCTGGAACTCGTAGCCCGGGGTGATGAAGAGATCCGTTTCTCCGGAGCTCGCGCCGCTGGCGGCGGCGCTCTCGAGCGCGCGCAGCGTGGTGGTGCCCACCGCGAGCGTTCTGCGGCCTGCGATGGCCCGCAGCGTCTCGTCGGGAATGCTGTAGCGCTCGCGATGCATGCGGTGCGCTTCGACCTGCTCGACGCGCAGCGGCTGGAAGGTGCCGAAGCCCACGTGCAACGTAAGGCGGGCGGTTCTCGCGCCGCGCTTCTCGATGCGCTCGAGCAAGGCCTGGTCGAAATGCAGGCCGGCGGTGGGCGCGGCGACCGCGCCGGGCTGCGCCGCGTACACGGTCTGGTAGCGCTCGGCATCCTCGCGGCCCGCGGCATGCGTGATGTAAGGCGGCAGTGGCACGCTGCCATGGCGCTCGAGCACCTCGTCGACATCGGCCGAGAAGCGCACCCGATAGAGCTCGCCTTCGCGCCCTTCCACCGTCGCGCGCACATCGCCGATCAGGACCTCGGTGCCGGCCTTGGGCGCATGACCGGCACGTATCAGCGCGAGCGCCTGGCGAGCGCCGAGCGCGCGCTCGACGAACAGCTCGACCTGCCCGCCGCTCGGCTTGCGGCCGAACAGCCGCGCCTTGATGACGCGCGTGTCGTTCAGCACCACGGTGTCGCGCGCGTCGACCAGCGCCGGCAGCTCCTCGAACACCAGATCTTTCAGCCCGCCGCGCGCGTCCAGATGCAGCAGGCGGCTGGCCGTGCGTTGCGGGGCGGGGTGCTGCGCGATCAGCTCGGCGGGCAATGCGTAATCGAACTCGGAGACCAGCATCCGCGGCGAATTATAATTTCCGCGCCCCTGTCTCACCGGGGCCGGAATGGCGGAACCGGTAGACGCAGCGGACTCAAAATCCGCCGATCGCAAGGTCATGAGAGTTCGAGTCTCTCTTCCGGCACCAGAACGCCTGCCAAAGAGTGTCACCTAGGGGGAATCCTTGCTGGACAGGGGGGGGTGCCGGGCGTAGGCTTTTTGCGCGCAACAGGCACAGGGGAGGGGTCATGGCGAAGGCGCAGGTGAGGGTCCTGCCTTCGGCGAAGAACACGGTCATGGTGGTCGACGACCAGTCGACCGGTCGCGCCATTCTCGAGCAGGTGGTGCGCAGCCTTGATGAGCGCGTGGTGGTCGAGGGCTTCGCCCGCCCGGTGGACGCGGTGGTCTGGGCGACGCGCCACGTCTCCGACCTGGTGCTGGTCGATTACATGATGCCGGACATGGACGGCATCGAACTGGTGAAGCGCCTGCGCGCGCTGCCGGGCTACGAGCATGTGCCGATCGTGATGGTGACGGTGCACGACGATCGCAAGGTGCGCTACGCGGCGCTCGATGCCGGCATCACCGACTTCCTCACCAAGCCGGTGGACGCGCGCGAGTGCCTGGCGCGTTGCCGCAACCTGCTCACACTGCGCCGCCAGCACCTGGTGCTGGAAGACCGCCGGCGGCTGCTCGAGCACATGGTCGAGGATGCAACGCGCGAAGTGCGGGAGCGCGAAAAGGAGACCCTTCTGCGCCTTGCCCGCGCCGGCGAGTTCCGCGACGAAGAGACGGGCTACCACCTGATCCGCATGTCGCGCTATTCGCGGCTGATCGCCAACGCTCTGGGACTCGAGCACGACGAGGCGGAGACGGTCGAGCTCGCCGCGCCGCTGCACGACATCGGCAAGATCGGCATCCCCGACCAGATCCTGCTCAAGGCTGACAAGCTCGACGCTGCGGAATGGGACGTGATGCGTCGCCATCCCGTGATCGGCCACGAGATCCTCAAAGGCAGCGCATCGAAGTACGTGCGCATGGGCGCGCTGATCGCGTTCGGCCACCACGAGAAGTACGACGGCTCGGGCTATCCGAACGGGCTGGTCGCCGACCACATTCCGCTCTGCGCGCGCATCGTCGCGGTGGCCGACGTGTACGACGCGCTCACCTCCGTGCGGCCGTACAAGAAGGCCTGGGCCAGCGGGCAGGCGTTCGAGTACGTCGCCAGCCAGGCGGGGCGGCATTTCGATCCGCGCATGGTCGAAGCCTTCACCGGCATGAAGAAGGAAGTGATGCAAGTGCAGACCGACTGGCGCGATCCAGCCGAGGAGCCGGCCAAGCCTTGAGCGCGGCAAGCCAAACTGCGCCGTCCGGCATCCTCGGAGCGCTGCGCGCCCGTCTGAAGGCACGCCCCGACAGCGAGCATGAGCAGGCCCTGGTGCGCCTGGCGAACGCCGTGCTGTTCGGGGTGTATCTCTTTTCCGACCTGCACGAGACACCCGTGCTCTGGCTGGGGTTCTTTACCTACTTCTTCGCGGGCGTAGCGATCGTCGCGGCAATCCTGCTGCGCCCGGGCGCATCACCCCTGCGGCGCACGCTCGGCGCGGCGCTCGACGCGACCATGATCACCTGGACGCTGATGTACTTCGGCGAGGCGGGTGCGCCGCTCTATCTGGTCTATCTGTGGATCACGCTCGCCAACGGCTTTCGTTACGGCGCCAACTACCTGCTGATAACGCTCGCGTTCTGCGTGACGGGGTTCGGCCTGGACCTCGCTTTCAGCCATTACTGGATCGAGCACCGAACGCTGGGCGTCGGCCTGCTCGTCGGCCTGCTGGTACTCAGCCTCTACGTGAAGACGCTCGTTACGCGCCTGTTCGACGCGCTGGCGCGCGCCGAGCAGGCGAACCAGGCGAAGCGACGCTTCATCTCGGTCGTGAGTCACGAGATGCGCACGCCGCTGAATGCCATCATCGGCATGGCGGACCTGCTGCGCGACACCACGCTCAGCCGCGAGCAGGCGGACATGCTGCAGACGCTGCGCGGCTCGTCGCGCATCCTGCTCGGCCTGATCGAGGACGTGCTCGATTTTTCGAAGATCGAGGCGGGCAAGGTGGTCCTCGACAAGACCGACTTCGACCTGCACGCGCTCGTCAACAGCACCTGCCGCATCGTGGCAACGCAGGCGGCGGCGAAAGGCATCGAGTTCGTCGTATCGATCATGTCGGAGGTCCCGCCGGCGGTGCGCGGCGACCCGCACTACCTTCGCCAGGTGCTGATCAATCTTGCCAGCAACGCCGTCAAGTTCACCGAGCACGGCAGCGTCACGGTGCACGTCTCTGCCCAGGGCGAGATCGGCGACAGCGTGCGGGTGAAATTCTCGATCCGCGACACGGGCATCGGCATCGCCCCGGAGGCGCAGGCGCACGTCTTCGAGAGCTTCACGCAGGCCGACCAAAGCACCACGCGCCGCTTCGGCGGCACGGGTCTCGGCACCGCGATCGCGAAGCAGCTGGTCGAGCTGATGGGCGGTCGCATCGGACTGGAAAGCGCCGCGGGCCTCGGCAGCACGTTCTGGTTCGAGCTCGCGCTCGAGAAACAGCCCGAGCGCGCCGGCGGAGCGCGCGAGCTCGCCGGGGCGCGCGTGCTGCTCGTCGGCTTCCCTTCGGCCGAGGGCCACGCCATGGCGGACGCGCTGGTTGGCTGGGGCGCGGTCCCCGTGCACGTCGCCTCGGTGGAGGACGGCGTTGCCCGCCTGGTTGCGGAAATCAGCGTCGCCAACCCTTACCACGGTGTCCTGATCTACGCCGCCACCAAGGACCTCAAGTTCGCCGAGCGGGTGCGCCGCAGCGCGCCGGACCCCGCGCCACCGTGCGTGCTGGCGGTCGCGCGCGAGCTGCAGGTGCCGCGCTTCGAAGCCCTGTCGGCCGGCTTCGCCGCAGTGCTCGAGCTGCCGTTCGATAAGCGCCAGCTGTTCAACGTCCTGCACTCGATCGCGGCGGGCGATGAGGTGCGCGAAGGTGTCGTGCGGCTCACCGACTACGCGCGCCGCGTGCCGGGCGCGAGGAAGATCCAAATTCTGGTCGCCGACGACAATCGCACCAACCGCGAGGTGATCAGCAAGATCCTCGAGCGAGGCGGACACTCGGTCAAGCTGGTCGAGGACGGGGAGCAGGTGCTCGACGCCATCGGGCGCGAGCACTACGACGTGGTGATCCTCGATCGCAACATGCCGGGGATCGGTGGCATCGAGGCGCTGCAGGCGTTGCGGGTGCTGGCGCTAGGCTCCGACCGCATACCGGTGATCATGCTTTCGGCGGACGTGACGGCGGAAGCGAAACAGGAAGCCTACGATGCCGGCGCCGACTCCTTCTTGCCGAAACCGATCGAGGCGCTACGCCTGCTGGAGGAAGTGCACGCCGTGGCGGGCAGCCGGCCGGAGCGCCAGGGGCGCGGCGCAAGCCGCAGCGGCATCGCCGAGCGGACGTCGCGTGCGGAGGAGATTCCGTTGCTCAATACGGAGACCCTGGGTCACCTCGAGGAACTCGGCTCGTCCGCAGGCTTCGTCAAGAAGCTCTGCGGCGTGTTCGTCAACGACAGCACGGCTTTGCTCGGTCGCATCGAGATGTCGATCGCCGCGCGCAATTACGAGGAATTCAGGGCGCAACTGCATGGCCTGAAAGGTTCGTCGGCGAGCCTCGGCACCGAGCGCCTCACACGCTTGTGCACCAAGCTCGGCGCCTACTCGGACGCCGAGCTGAGACTACAGGGGACGACGGTGGTGCACGCCCTCAGCGAGGAGTTCGCCGCCGCGAGACGCGAGCTCGACCGTTACTTGCAGCAGAAGCAGCAGTCTGCAACCTGACTCGCCGTGGTGCGGCGGCGCTCATGCCGCGGCCCTGAGCTCGCGCACCGGCGTCGTTTCCCGTTTGCGCGGCAGCTCGATGCGATAGCGCTGACGCAGCGCTTCCAGCTTCTCGCCCCAGAGCTCTTCCCATTTGACCGCGATCAGCGAGCCGCTGCGTTTGCCGGCGCCAAAACCTTCCGCGAACGACTCCATGTGCCTGGCGAGCTCGTCGAACTTGCCGCGCAGAATGCTCTTCAGGAATGCGGCGACCGCGATGATCGCGCCGGTGCTGTTGGGGAACTGGCCGGAGTAGAACGCCTGCAGCGCCACCTCGTCGAACTCGTCGGTACCGAGCCCCGTGAGCACATGCCAGATGTCATGCGTCTGCCGGATCCGCAGCCTGAGATAGTGCATGCGGTGGCGCGCCGGCACGTGCTCGTAGAAGTCGGTCCGCAGACCATTCGCCTTCATGTGGCGCGCATACGCCCCGCCCAGTGTATCGGCGGGCAACTTGGCCAGCTGCTCGATGTCGTACGACGCGGCTTGAAAGCGCGTTTTCCACAGCGCCTCGAGGGCGCCGCTCGACTGGTACGGATCGGAGATCTTGCCCAGCCTGCGCTCGCTTTCGGCGATGTTGTCCTGCGAGTCGCCCATCATGAAGACGAAGCGCAAGCCGCCGGAGGGGTCCCTGCCGAGCCTGAAGCAGGCATAAATCGAGCGCAGGTTCATCTTCAAGTAATACCGTCGGCGCGTACGCTCGATCTTCTGCTCGACGCGGGTAGTCGTCTGTGCAATGGCATTGTTCATGGTGTCCTCACGTATGCGGTCAGATCGCTGCTGCAAGCGGTTGCGCCGCGATGTCGACCCGCTCCTCGCCCTCCATACGTCGCATCTGCGAGCGCACGAGCCGCGCCATCATCCGCAGATCCTTGTCGCCGAGGCGGAAGGCGGCGTCTACCCAGAGATCGGCGATCGAATCGAGCTCCTGACGCGAGATCGGGTGCACGAGTTGGCGCGCACGAAATACCGCCTGCGTGCCGTTGTGACGCCGCGAGTTGCGCGCGATCCAGTCCTGCGTGGCGGCTTCGCCTTCGCCGTTCTTCGCCAGTACATCCACCACCCCGGCCTCGTGCAGCTCGGCTGCCGACATCATGCGGCCTGACAGGATGATCTTTTCGGCCGCCCGCGCACCCACGCGCCGCGCGAGCAGGCTGTACGCGCCCATTCCTGGAAACATGTTGAACAGGATCTCGGGCAGGCCCATCTGCGCGCCTTCCTCCGCGATCACCACATCGGACGAGAGCGCGCACTCCAGGCCGCCGCCCAGCGCGTCGCCCTGGACCATCGAGATGGTGATGAGGTTCGGCGCGTAATAGTTCTGGATCCGCGCGAACATGTTGTCAATGCAGGTGCGCGCGTATTTGGCGAGCGCTTCGCGGTCTTTCGATCGGATCAGCATGAGGAACAGCGACAGGTCGCCGCCGAGATTGAACACACCCGGCACGCGCGAACCGCAGACGTAGAACTTCGCCGGCAGCAGGTCGCCGTCGAGCTCCACCCGGCCGCCGTTCACCGCGAGCGCGCTGTCGTGCAGGCGGATGTCGCGCAGCAGCCCGGGGCTGAAGCATGCCGTACCGCGCGGATTGAAATAGCCCCAGATCGTACCGGTGGCCGCGTCGAACTCCGTCTCGTACTGCGCGTCTGCTTTGCCATAGCTCATGCGCAAGCCGATCACATCACACAGGTTGCTCATCGCCATCTCCCTGAAAATAAGCCCCGCCGGCGGGGGCTAATCGCCTGGCGCAAGGATGGCGGAAGCCATTCCCTGGCCGCCTGTGACGGATTTAACGCCCCGCTCCCTTAGGGAGCAATCAGGGTCTCCCCGATATCCCGCCTTGTTGCCCGACCGGCACATCGGTTAAATTCCGGCGGCGAGGGGGCTGCATGTACGCGATCGTCTACAAGTCGGACGGTTTTCCGATCTGCCGGCAGATGGCCGGCGTAACGCCGGACCCGGTGGTGACCTGGAACACCGAGGCCGCCGCCAAGGCTTTTATCGCCTCCAAGGGCGGCGATGCCGAGTTCCAGCCGGTGCAGATCACCGATGACGCCATGGACAAACTGGCAAAAGTCCTCGGCTGCCCGGTCGAGTCCATGACCTTCGAGCCCTACCCGGGGTAGTTAAAACTCGACGTTGTCGATCAGCCGCGTGGCTCCCAGCCGAGCGGCGCCCAGCACCACCAATTCCCGCTCGGCACCTTGCGGCGGCGCGAGATCGCGCTGCCGGCGCAGCTCGATGTAGTCGGGCTGCCAGCCCGCGGCCACCAATTCGGCCATGGCCAGCGCCGGCGCCATCCCCTGGCGCACCTTCTGCAGCAGGGCCTGCAAGCGCGGCGCTTCGCGCCTTTCCGCCGATGAGAGATAGCCGTTGCGCGAGCTCATGGCCAAGCCATCGGCCTCGCGCACGGTCTCGCCGGCGACGATCGACACCGGCAGATCGAGCTGGCGCACCATGCCGCGCACGATCATCAGCTGCTGGTAATCCTTCTTGCCGAACACCGCGGCGACCGGCTGCACGCAGTTGAGGAGCTTCAGCACCACGGTGGCAACCCCTTCGAAGAAGCCCGGTCGGAATCGCCCCTCGAGCTCGCCGGCGAGCGGTGGCGGGCGCACGATATAGCCCTGCGGCTCCGGGTAGAGCACGCGCTCGTCGGGCGCGAACAGCAAGTCGACGCCTTCGCCCGCGAGCAGGCGCTGGTCGCGCTCGAAGCTGCGCGGGTAGCGCTCGAAATCCTCGCCGGGGAGGAACTGCAGGCGGTTCACAAAGATGCTGACCACCACGACCGGCGCCGCGCGGCGCGCGAGCTGCACCAGCGACAGGTGGCCGGCGTGCAGGCTGCCCATGGTCGGCACGAAAGCCGCCTGGCGCCCGGCGAGCGCGCGGCGCAGCTCGGCGATGTCGGTGATGGTCTGCATCAGCCGAGGTTGAAGAATTCGCGCCGGCTGCGCATGCCGCGCAGCCGCGACACCAGCAGCTCGAAATCGGCCTCGCGCTCGACGAAATTGAGATTGTCGGAGTTGACGATCAGCACGGGGGAGGCGTTGTAGTGGTAGAAGAAGCGCGCGTAACCCTCCACCAGCAGCGCGAGGTACTCCTCGCTCACCGGGCGCTCGTAGCCCTTGGCGCGCCGGCGCACGCGCTCGACGAGCGTCGCCGGCTGCGCCTGCAGGTAGACCACCAGATCCGGTGCCGGCGCGCGCGGCCGCAGCGAGTCGTAGATCTTTTGATAGAGCGCGAGCTCGTCGGCCGAGAGCGTAATGCGGGCGAAGAGCGGATCCTTGTCGAGCAGGAAATCCCCGACCACCGGGCGGCCAAACATGTCGGGCTGCGCCAGGGGCTCGAGCAGGCGCGCGCGCTGGAACAGGAAAAAAAGCTGTGTCGGCAGCGCAAAGCGCGCCATGTCCTGGTAGAAGCGCGCGAGGAACGGATTCTCTTCCGGCTGCTCGAGCAGGAGATCGGCCGCCAGGCGCGAGGCGAGCCGGCGCGCGAGGCTGGTCTTGCCGGCGCCGATCGGGCCCTCCACCACGAGATAGCGGAACTTATCCACGGAACACGAAATACACCGCGCCCACCATACACAGCGAGGCCCAAAGATAATCGAGCTTCACCGGCTGCTTCATGTACAGCACGGCGAATGGCACGAATACCACGAGCGTGATCGCCTCCTGGAGGATCTTGAGCTGCGGCAGCGTCATCTGGGTGTAGCCGATGCGGTTCGCCGGGACCTGCAGCAGGTACTCGAACAGCGCAATGCCCCAGCTCACCAGCGCGGCGATCCACCAGGGCTTGGCCGACAGCTCCTTCAGGTGCGCGTACCACGCAAACGTCATGAATACGTTTGACGCCATCAGCATCAGCCCGCTGATCGCCACGGTGGAGAGCTGCATTACGCAATCCTCTCTATTTTCTGCTCGGCGCAGGCCTTCAGGCACTGGCCGATGCTGCCGTGGCCCGGGATGCGCACCTGCGGCGCAATTTCGCGCAGGGGATGCAGCACGAAAGCGCGCTCGTGCATGCGGGGATGGGGCACGGTGAGCTCGGGCCCATCGATGCGCGTATCGCCGTGCAGCAGCAGGTCCAGGTCGAGCGTACGCGGCGCATTCCTGAAGCTGCGCCGCCGCCCGTGTCGCGCTTCGATCGCCTGCAGCGCGCGCAGCAGCGCCTCGGCATCGAGCTCGGTGTCGAGCGCGGCGACGGCGTTGATGAAGTCCGGCTGCGCGGCATGGCCGAGCGGCGCGCTACGGTAGAGGGAAGAACGCCCGGACAAGCGCGTGCCCGGCAATTCAGCGAGCTCGTCGAAGGCGCGCATCACCTGCGCTTGCGGCTGGTCCAGATTCGACCCGATGCCGATGTAGGCGCGCGTCACGCCGGCGTTGAGGGGGACGCCGCGGGCGCTTTCTTGCGACGCCGGCGGCGGCGGCGCTTGCCCGTGCCGGTTTCGGGCAGCAGCATCGCTTTGCGGCTCTCGGTGTCGGCGGCCTGGAAGGCGCGCCACCAGGCTTCGAGGTCCGCCGGCACCTCGCCGCTGGCGGCGCGCAGCGCGAGGAAGTCGTACGCCATGCGAAAGCGCGGCGCTTCGAGCACCCGGTAAGGCCGCTGGCCCGAGCGCATCTCGAAGCGCGGCTGCATGCCCCAGACCTCGCGCATCGTCGCGGTCAGCTTGCGGGTGATGGCGAGCTTTGCGCACTGCGTATCGAGCACTTCGTCCATCGCGTTCTCGAGCGCGGGGATGGAACGCTCGCCGCGCGATTCGCGCGCCTTCCATGCCGCGAGCACTTCGTGCCAGAGCAGCGCGGCGAACAGGAACGCCGGCGACACCGGCCGCTCGGCGAGCACGCGCTCGTCGGTCTGCGCGAGCGCGAGGGTGACGAAGCGCTCGCCGAGCGGCTGCTCGAGGATCACGTCGAGCAGCGGCAGCAGCCCCTTGTGCAGCCCGACATCGCGCAACTGCCTAAGGCAGGCGCTGGCATGTCCCGAGAGCAGCAGCTTCAGCATCTCGTCGAACAGGCGCGCCGGCGGTACCCGGTCCATCAACGGCGCGAGCTCGCGGATCGGCTCTCGCATGGACGCATCGAGCGTAAGGCCGAGCTTGGCGCCCAGGCGCACGGCGCGCAGCATGCGCACCGGGTCCTCGCGAAAGCGCGTCGCCGGATCGCCGATCACGCGCATCACGCGTTTCTTCAGATCGGCGAGCCCGCCATGGAAGTCGACCAGTTCCTCGGTCGCCGGATCGAAATACAGCGCATTGACGGTGAAGTCGCGCCGCCGCGCGTCCTCGGCCTGGGTGCCGAAGACGTTGTCGCGCAGCACGCGGCCATGCTCGTCCTTCTCCGCGGTGTTCGGGTCGGCCGCGCGAAACGTCGACACCTCGACGGTATCGGCGCCCATCATGACGTGCACCAGCCGGAAGCGCCGCCCGATGATGAGCGCGCGCCGGAAGAGCGGCTTGATCTGCTCCGGGCGCGCGTCGGTCGCCACGTCGAAATCCTTCGGCACGATGCCGAGCAGGAGATCGCGCACCGCGCCGCCGACGACAGAGGCGGAAAACCCGGCCTCGCGCAGCACGGCGCAGACTTTCCCGGCGGCGGGGCTGAGCGCGTCGCGCGACAGGCCGTGTTTCTCGCGCGGCACTCGCAGCATCTGCTCCGAAGTGAGGCCCAGAACCCGCCGGATGAAACGCTTGATCATTCGCGGGCGGCCATTCTACCGGCGCAGCGACAGGGTCGCCCAGCCGCGCCGCGCCGCCTCCTCGGCGAGCGCCTGGTCGGGGTCGACCGCCACCGGGCGCGTGACGCGCTCGAGGAGCGGCAGATCGTTATGCGAATCGCTGTAGAACACGCTTTCCGCGAAATCCTCGAGTCGGCGCCCAAGGCTGGAGAGCCAGTGCTCGAGGCGCTCGACCTTGCCTTCGCGAAAGCAGGGCGTTCCGGCGACGCGCCCGGTGAACCGACCGTCGCGCATTTCCGGCTCGGTGGCGATCAGGTGCGGTACGCCGAACTCGCGCGCGATCGGCGAGGTCACGAAGCTGTTGGTCGCCGTGATGATGGCGCACAGATCGTCGGCCTGTGAATGGCGGCGCACGAGGGCGCGTGCCGCCGGCGTGATCATCGGCAGGATGCGTAGCCGCATGAACTCCGTGTGCCAGCGCTCCAGATCCGGTGCCGCGTGCTCGGCGAGCGGGCGCAGCGCGAAGCCGAGGTATTCATGGATGTCGAGGGTGCCGGCGACATATTGCTCGTAATAGGCGCGGTTTTGCGCTTCGTAGACCTGACGCTCGAGCACGCCATGGTCGATCAGGAACTGGCCCCACTCGTAGTCGCTGTCGCCGGCAAGCAGCGTATTGTCGAGATCGAACAGGGCCAGGCGCATGCGCGCCCGGAGTTTAACTGCGATGGAGAACGCGAAGCGCCGTCAGAAGCGGCGCTGCACGCCGATGCGGAAATCCTGCAGCCGCAGCAGACCGCCCGGATCGCGCGACAGCGATTCGGCGCTCAGGGCCCAGTCGGGCGAGAACCAGTAGCGGCCGAAGATCGAAAGCGGTCGCTGCTCGAAGTCCGATTCGCGCGGCGCGTCGCGGCCCGAGGCGAGCGACATGCTCAGGCTACCGCGCTCGCCGAAGGCATAGGACCACTGCATGCGCGGCGTCGGTGCGAAGCCGTAGGCGTCGCGCCATTGATAGGCGGCAAAGCCGAAGCGGTCGTACTCGGGGGCCAGCCAGCCGCGCGCGAAGCTGGGATCGAGGCCCGGCCCGGTGCGCTCGGGCAGCCGCAGACCCGACTGGCCGAACGCGGGCAACGCACCCAGCAAGGCGCTCATCAGGACAATGCGACGCAATCCAGCCATGCAATGAATCTACTCAGCGCTCTCGCGGCTGTCCACCAAGGAATTCCTGTCCGAGCGCTTCTCGCACCAGCGACAGGGTCAGCGCTTTCTTGCGCATAAGTGAATAGCGATCAAGGACTTCCAGGACGGCGCGCAGGCTCGTCATGTCGCGCGGCAGGCGGGTCAGGAGATACCCGACGATGTCGTCAGAAAGCTGCAGACCCCGCTCGGCGGCGAGCGTTTTGAGGTGGCGCGCCTTGTCTTCATCGCCGATCGGCAGGAGTTGGTAGACCAGCCCCCAGGCCAGCCGGGACCTGAGGTCAGCGCGCAGCGCGAGCTGCGCCGGCGGCTTGTCGCCCGCCACCAGGACGCCCGGGCCGCCATCGCGCGCCTCGTTGATCGCCACGAACAGCGCCTGCTGGGCAGCCGGTTCGAGCGTCTCGACGTCATCGGCCACCACCAGCGCCGGATTGGCGCGCCCCGCCGCGCGCAGCAGGTGGCTGCGCCCGGAACCGGATGCCCCCCACAGGTAGACGATGCGCTCGCCGAGCGCGCCGGCGGCGAGCTCGCGCACCCGCGTCAGCGCCTCGGCGTTCGGACCGGCGACAAAATTGTCGAATTCCGGCGCCGCGCCTTGCGAAATCGCCAGCGGCAGCTGCTGCATCAGCTGCGCCGCTTGAGCGCGTGGACCACGGAAAATTCCCAGGGACGGCAAGCCGCCAGCAGCGCGACACCGACGCGCTTGCCGCTCGGCACCGAGGAATCGACTTCGGCAAGCTCGTTGAACTCCATCACCACGCGCTCCAGGCGGCGCTTCAGCACCGCTGCGGACTCGGGCGACAGGACGCGCGATTCGAAGCGCAGGAACTCGAGCGGCGCCTTGAAGCGCGCGGCGAGAAATTCGCCCATGATGCGCGCTCCGTAGGTCTTCTTCACCGGCCCGCCGTCGCGCCAATGAAAATCGCGCCGCACCAGCAGGCGTGCCCGCTCGCGCGGTCCCCACTGGATGAGCTTGAGCCGCTCCAGGCGCGCATAGGTGCTGGTCAGCTGCGCACGCGAGATCGCAAACGCCGCCAGGATCTCGTCGAACGACCAGTTGTTCTGCACCAGCCAGAACACGGAGAACAGGCGCTCATCCTGCGCGAGCGCCGCCTCCTGCTCGCTGGTCAGCTCGGCCGGTCGCGGGGAGCCTTCGCGCGCGAGGCGCGCGAGCTCCTGCAGGTCGAGATCGATCACCTCGAGGATCTGCTCGATGCGCGCGAGCGTGAAGGTGCCGCGGGAGAACATGCGCTTTACGGTGGGCTCGGAGACGCCGAGCTTGGCGGCGAGCGCGCCGTAGGTCAAGCCGCGCGCGCGCAGGCAGGTCTTGAGGGCATTCACCAGGCGGGTGCGCAGCGGCATGCAACCCACGGTATCAAATTCGGCTACTTCGTACTTCTCTCTTGATCCGAAATTTGCATCGCGGCAAGGTGGCCGCTGGCTAAACGACAAGGAGGGTCCCATGCTTGCGAAGACACCGATGTCCGCTCTGGAACTGTGCGATGCGATCCGCAGTGGCAAGACGGTCGACACGTCGCGCCTGAACCGTATCCTGCGCCTCGATCCGATGCACGCCCTGCTCGAAGTCCAGGCTTCGACCCCGTGGCACGTAATCGCCGCGGAACTGCGTCCTGGCGATGAGCGCGCCAACGTGCGTACCACCATGCCGACCGTGGGCGAGAGCGTCTGCCGCAACGCGGCCGGACCCGATGGCACGCCGGCCGTGAGCCATGTCGCTTCGCTGGCCCTGGTCACGCCGGAAGGGGAACTGCGCCGCGTCAGCCGCCAGCGCGATGCCGAGCTGTTCGCGCTCACCGTCGGCGGGTACGGCCTGTTCGGCACCATCTACAGCGTCACGCTGCGCATCGGGACGCTGGCGCGTGCGGTCGAGCGCTCGATGCGTCCCGATGAAATGACCCTGCGGCCGCAGAGCCGCGCGCGGCATTCGCTCGAGCTGCTGATTCCGCCTGGCGCGGTCGAGGATTTCATGAAGGATACGGACACGCGCTGCAACGATTGGCGTATCCCGCTGCATAGCGTGTCGACGCGTAGCACCGTCCAGGAAGACGATACCTACCTGCGCTGGGCGCGGCGCGACTTTGCCGAGGTGAAGCTGAACTTCGCCGAGCCCGCAGGACTCAGCGCATCGGTGCGCGGCACGCAGCTGCGCCACGAGCTGATCGACGCCGCGATCGCCGCAGGCGGCAGCTTCCAGATCGCCTGCACGCCGGACGCGACCCGCGAGCAGACCGAGCGATGCTATCCGCAGCTCAAGAGCTTCCTCGCGCAGAAGCGCCATTTCGATCCGAACGAGCGCCTGGTGAACGGTTGGTACCTGCACCAGCGCAACCTGCTCGGCCGCGAGGCTTGCGAAGTGCGCTGGGCACAGTAAGCTCGCGCGGTGGGCCATAGACTGAAGGCCGCCGCTTCGATGCTTCTCGCCCTGCCCGGGATTGCCGCCCTCGCGCTGGTGGGCGTGCTGCTGGTCTACGCGGGGGTCCTCGCCGCAGGCGTGCTGCAGTCCTGGCTCCTGGAAATGAGCGCGCTGACTGCGTTACTCGGGCTGCTGGTGGTTCTGCCAGCGGCCCTCTTCCCCCCGCTGCGGCGCATTTGCGCCGCGGCGATGTTCGTCGCCTCCTGCCTCTTCGGCCTCACCGCCCTGGCATGGGGAGCCCTGGTGACCTTTCACGCCTGGGGACTCGGCGCAGTTTTCGCCGGCTTGCTGCTGCTGGGAATCGGCGTGGTTGCGATGGGCATGCTGGCGGCTTTGGTCAAAGGCGCCTGGCTCACCCTGGCGGGGCTCGCGTTGCTGACGGTCGGTAGCGTCGCGGCAAGGCTGGCGAGCCGCAAACTCCTCGCAAAAAGCCGGCTAGCCGAGCGACGGGCTGTAGATCACCTGCACGTTCTCGGGGGCCAGCCACGCGCCGAGCTCGGCGAGCAGGCGGCTGTCGGGTCGCACGCGCCAGGCATCGCCGAGAGCCACCTCGCAGGCAGCCCCCGAGTTGCGGTAGGCGATCACCACCTGGCAGGCCCCGCCTCCGGAGGCGCGGTAGGGCGCGAGCAGTTGCTGTAGCCGCCGCGCATCGGCCTGGCCGTTCATCGCCAGGCGCAGGCGGGCGCCAAATCGTGCGCGCAGCGCCTCGAGGTCCAGCAGCTCGTCGGCGCCGACGCGCAGCCCGCCGGAGAACTCATCGCGCTGCACCTTGCCGGCGACGACCAGCAGCGCGTCCTCCTTGATCTTGTCGCGGCTCTTTTCGAACAGCTCGTTGAACACCGTGATCTCGACCTGGGCGGTCGCATCGTCGAGCGTCACCACCATCATGCGGCCGCGGCGCGTCATCTGCACGCGCGCCTGCGTCACAACCCCCGCCATCCAGACGCGGTCGCCGGGGTTCAGCCTGGCGAGCGGCGTGCGGGTAAAGCCCTTGAGCTCGCGTTCGTAGACGGAGAAGAGATGCCCGGAAATGGAAAAGCCGAGCGCCGTTTTCTCTTCGAGCAGTTTCTGGCGCAAGTCCCATTGCGCGGCATCGATATAAGCGTGCGCGCCGCCGCGCGGTGCCTCGGCTTCGCCGAAAAGGCTGTTCTGCGACGAGGCGCGCTCCGCCTGCTCGGCGGCTTCGAGCGCCCGGCCGACCGAGGCCAGCAGGCGCGAGCGCTGCGTGTCGAGCGCGTCGAAGGCGCCGGCGCGCACCAGCGCCTCGACCACGCGACGGTTGACCATACGCTTGTCGACGCGACGGCAGAAATCAAAGAGATCGGTGAACGGCGCCTCGCGGCGCGCCTGCACGACGGTGTTGATCGCCGCTTCGCCGGTGCCGCGCACCGCGCCGAGCCCGTAGCGGATGCGTTCGGCGTCGACCGGCCGAAAGCGGTATTCCGAGGCATTGATATCGGGCGCCAGGATGGCGAGGCCGTTCGCCAGCGCGTCCTCGTGGAACTGGCGCACCTTGTCGGTATCGTCCATCACTGCCGAAAGGTTGGCGGCGAGAAAGGCGGCGCGGTGATGCGCTTTCATGTACGCCGTCTGGTAGGCGAGCAGCGCGTAGGCCGCGGCGTGCGACTTGTTGAAGCCGTAGCCCGCGAACTTCTCCATCAGGTCGAACAGCTGGGTCGCTTTGGCACGCGACAGCGCATTTTTTTCTGCGCCGGCGACGAAGATGTCGCGCTGTTGCGCCATTTCCTCGGCCTTCTTCTTGCCCATGGCGCGCCGCAGAAGGTCGGCGCCGCCGAGCGTATAGCCGCCGATCACCTGCGCGATCTGCATCACCTGCTCCTGGTAGACCATGATGCCGTAGGTGGGGCCGAGGATCGGCACGAGGCGCGGGTCGAGATAATCGACGCGCTGCTCGCCGTGCTTGCGCGCGATGAAATCGGGGATCAGGTCCATCGGGCCCGGCCGATACAGCGCGACGAGGGCGATCACGTCCTCGAAGCGATCCGGGCGAGCGCGCCGGATGAGATCGCGCATGCCGCGCGACTCGAGCTGGAACACCGCGGTTGTATTGCCCGCCGAGAGGAGCTGATAGGTGGCAGCGTCGTCGAGCGGGATGCGCGCGAGCGCAAAGTCCGGCAGGCCGAGCTCGCGGACCAGCCGTTCGGCCCAGTCAAGGATCGTGAGGGTCGTCAGGCCGAGAAAGTCGAACTTCACCAGACCGATCGCCTCGACGTCGTCCTTGTCGAGCTGCGAGATGACGTTGGTGGTGCCTTCAGCGGCGTACAGCGGGCAGTACTCGGTGAGGCGACCCGGCGCGATCAGCACGCCGCCGGCATGCATGCCGACGTTGCGCACCACGCCTTCGAGCTTCTCGCCCAGCGCGAGCAGCTCGCGCACCTCGTCCTCGTTCTTCTCGCGCTCGGCGAGCAGTGGCTCGGCTTTGCGCGCGTCGGCGAGGGTCACGTTCTTGCCGGGCTGCACCGGGATCAGCTTCGCGATCTGGTCGCAGAAGTTGTAGCCGAGGTCGAGCACGCGGCCGACGTCGCGCACCACGGCGCGCGCCGCCAGGGTGCCGAAGGTGGCGATCTGCGAGACGCTTTGCTCGCCGAACTTGCGGCGTACGTAATCGATGACGCGATCGCGCCCGTCCTGGCAGAAGTCGATGTCGAAGTCCGGCATTGAGACGCGCTCGGGGTTGAGGAAGCGCTCGAAAAGCAGGTCGTAGCGCAGCGGGTCGAGGTCGGTGATGCCGAGCGAATACGCGACCAGCGATCCGGCGCCCGAGCCGCGTCCCGGGCCGACCGGCACGCCGTTCTGCCTGGCCCAGTTGATGAAGTCGGCGACGATCAGGAAGTAGCCGGCGAAGCCCATCTGCACGATGGTCTGGATCTCGAACGCGAGGCGTTCGCGGTAGCGCTGCGCCGCCTGCGCATCGAGCCCGAGCTCGGCCGCACGGCGCGCAAGGCCTGCCTGCGCCTCGTTCTTCAGGTGCTGGTCGATCGTCACACCCGGCGGCGTCGGGAAAGCCGGCAGGCGCGTCTTGCCGAGCTCGATCTCGAGATTGCAGCGCCGCGCGATCTCGATCGTGTTGTCGAGCGCCTGAGGCGCGTCGGCGAACAGGCGCGCCATCTCCTCCGGCGACTTGAAGTATTGCTCGGGCGTAAAGGCCTTCGGCCGGCGCTGATCGCCGAGGAGGTATCCTTGGGCGATGCACACGCGCGCCTCGTGCGCCTTGAAGTCTTCGGCATCGAGAAACTGCACCGGGTGTGTGGCGACCACCGGCAGGCGCAGGCGCCCGGCAAGGGCGACCGAGCGTGACAGCAGGGCTTCGCCGTTCGGCTGGCCGGCACGCTGCAGCTCGATGTAGTAGCGCCCGGGGAAAAGCTCGCTGTAGCCGCGTGCAATCCGTTCGGCGCTCTCGGCGTGGTCCGAGAGGAGGGGTGGGGCGAGCTCGCCGGCGAGAAAGCCCGACAGCGCGATCAGGCCTTCGCAGCCTTCCTCCAGCCAGCGCCGCGCGATCAGGGCGCGACCGCGAAACTGATTGGCCAGCCAGGCGCGCGACAGCAGCTCGCAAAGGCGCAGATAGCCGGGGCGCGAACTGCAGAGGAGCAGCAGGCGAAACGGCTTGTCGCGTTCCGCCGGATTCTCGATCCAGCAGTCGGCGCCGACGATCGGCTTGACGCCCGCGGCGCGCGCCGCGCCGTAGAACTTGACCATGCCGAAAAGGTTGGCCGCGTCGGTGAGCGCCAGCGCCGGCATGTGATCGGCGGCAGCACGCTCGACCGCGTCGTCGATTCGGACTATGCCGTCGTTCACCGAGTATTCGCTGTGCATCCTCAGGTGAACGAAACGCGGCCGTGCCATGTCAAAAAATTCTACCGGAAAGGTCTTCATGAAACGGCTCTTCCTCGTCGCATTGCTCGCCGCCGCCACGACAGTTTTCGCGCAGAACCGCACCGCGGAGCTCGACCAGGCCTACGAGGAAGCGCGCAGCGCCACTACGGCGCTCCAGCAGGCCATCGCACGACGCGACCAGGCGGTGGAATCGCTGCCCGGCGAGCGCACCGGCAGCGCCGCCGGCGGCAGCCGCCCGAACGAAAACTACTTCGCCCGCCAGGCGATCCTCGAGCAGGACGTCGAAATCGCCCGCAAGCGCTACGAGGCGGCGATGAAGCGCTGGAACGACCTGAAGTAACATCGCGCGGGCATGCGGCCCGCGCTTCCTGCACTGCTCCTCGGCGCGACCTGCATCGCGCTCTCGCCGATCTTCGTGCGCCTCAGTGATGTCGGCCCGACGGCAAGCGCGTTCTGGCGCGTCGCGCTCGCGGCACCGCTGCTCTGGCCGCTGCTCGCCTTGGCGTCCCGTACTGCGCGCTCGCGCCCGGATTGGCGTCTGTTGTTGGCCGCCGGGTTCGCTTTCGCCGGGGACCTCGCGTTCTGGCATTGGTCGATCCAGTTCACCTCGGTGGCGAATTCGACCTTGCTCGCCAACCTGGCATCGCTCTTCGTCACGCTGGTCGCCTGGATTTTCTGGCGCGAGCGGCCGAGCGCGCTGTTTGCCGTCGGTCTCGCGGCCGCGCTGGGTGGTGTGGTGCTGCTGGTGCACACGAGCCTTGCGTTCTCCAGCACCGCGCTCCTCGGCGATGCGCTCGGCGTGGTCACGGCGGTGTTCTATGCGGGCTACATCCTGGCGGTGAAGGGCCTGCGCGACCGCGGCGCCGGCACGCTGTATCTCATGGCGGTGACGACGACACTGACCGCGGTTCTTCTGCTGCCGGTGGCGCTCGCCTCCGGCGAGGCGCTGCTGCCGCAAAGCGCCGCGGGATGGCTCAAGCTTGTCGGCCTGGCGTGGATTTCACATTGCGCGGGCCAGGGACTGATCGCGTATTCGCTCGCGCACCTGCCCGCCGCGTTCTCCTCGGTGAGCCTGCTGTTTCAGCCGGTGATGGCCGCGGTATTTGCCTGGATCGTGCTTGGCGAACCGCTCGCGCCGCTGCAGATGCTGGGGGGTGCGGTAGTGCTGGCCGGGATCTACCTCGCGCGGCGCGGGTCGATCAAGACGGCGGCCTAGACGATCTGCGCTTCTGGCTCGCCGCTGCCCGCTTCGATGGTGCCGATCTCGTAGGCGAGCTCGCCTTCGCGCTTGAGCAGCATCCTGGCCATCTGCGCCTTGTCCGGCGCGACTACGATCACCATGCCGATACCGCAGTTGAAGACGCGGAACATCTCGTCCTCGGCGACATTTCCGGTGTTCTGCAGCCAGCGGAAAATCTCGTGGCGCGGCCATTTCTTCTTGTCGAGGACGGCCTTCGTCCCCTGCGGCAGGATCCGCGGCACGTTGCCGACCAGGCCGCCGCCCGTAATGTGCGCGAGCCCCTTTACCGGCACGGCGGCGGCCAGCTTCAGCACTGGCTTCACGTAGATGCGCGTCGGCTCCATCAACGAGTCTGTGAGCTCGGAGGCGAGGTGCTCCTCGCCGATGATGCGGCGGATGAGCGAGTAGCCGTTGGAATGCGGCCCGCTCGAGGCGAGGCCGAGAACCACGTCGCCGGGCGCGATCGAGCGGCCGTCGATGATGCGCTCCTTCTCGACCACGCCAACGCAGAAGCCAGCAAGGTCGTATTCCCCCTCGGGATACATGCCGGGCATCTCGGCGGTCTCGCCCCCGATCAGCGTGCAGCCGGCGAGCTCGCAGCCCTCGGCGATGCCCTTCACCACGTTGGCCGCGACTTTGTTGTCGAGCTTGCCGCAGGCGAAGTAGTCGAGGAAGAAGAGCGGCTCGGCGCCCTGGCACAGCACGTCGTTCACGCTCATCGCGACGAGGTCGATGCCCACCGTGTCGTGACGGTGCAGCGAGAAGGCGAGTTTCAGCTTGGTGCCGACGCCGTCGGTGCCCGAGACCAGCACCGGCACGCGGTATTTTTCCGGGATCCCGCATAGCGCGCCGAAGCCGCCGATGCCTGCCATGACCTCCGGGCGCATGGTCTTGCGCGCGAAGGGCTTGATCGCCTCGACCAGCGCGTCGCCGGCCTCGATATCTACTCCGGCGTCGCGGTAGGAAAGACCGTTCGACATGTTGGACTGAAAATTTTACTCGACGCTCGGCTAGGCGCTCGGCCAGATCTCGAAGAGCGTGTAGCCGCGATCGAAATCGCGCTCCGGCGCCGCTTCATGCAGCTCTGCGACGCGCGCCAGCGCCGGTCCGCGCCGCGCCCACGCGATCAGCCGCTCGAGCGCGGCGGCGTCGCCTTGCAGCAGCGCCTCGACGCTGCCGTCGCTGCGATTTCGCACCCAGCCGGTGATGCCCAGGCGCTGCGCTTCGTCGCGCAGCGCGTAGCGATAGCCGACGCCCTGCACCTGCCCGTTGACACGAATTTGCCGGCTCCTCATGCAAGCGCCCTGAGCCCCATGTTAAGCTGCGCCGCGCGAGAGGACGCAGTCGGAAAGGGGAATGTAAATGCGGGGGGAAATCTAATGCGCATTGGCTTGCTGGTCGTCGCGGCGCTCGCCTTGATCGGTTTCCTGGTGGTCGCGGTGGTGCTGCCGCAGATGGCGGGGACCGAATCCAAAGAAGCTGCGCAGGCGCTGGTCTCCGGCGCGCAGCCGGCGCAACAGCAGGTGAGCGCTGCGGCCGAGAAAAGCGGCAACCTTTCGGGCACCGGCAAGGGCGTGAAGCTCGTGGCGAAGAATGATCCGAAGCACGGCGAGATGAAATGGATCGTCGGCGAGGATGGCGCGATCCGCGGCTGGAACGAGAAGAACGCGCTCGAGGTCGCCCTCACGCCGAGCGTTCAGGCGGGCAAGGTGAACTGGAACTGCAAGGGCTATCCGGTCAGCGCCATGCCGACCACTTGTGGCGGGCGCTAGAGGCCGCGCCAAGTTCAGCTGCGCGGTCGGTGACCGCCGTCGGCATCCCGAGCTGAATCGCTAGCGGCGCCGCAGTATCGAGCGCGCGGCGAGCAAACCGCAGACTCCGGCGCCGGCGACGATCAGCCAATCGCGCCGCCGCCAGCGCCCCGCGGGCCCGCGGGGCATCGACTTGATCGCCTGCGTCGCCGTTTGCGGCGGCGCCGCGCCGGTGAGCGAGGCGAGCCGCTGCGTGGCTTCCATCGAATCGAACGATGCGGCGACGCCGTGCGCCGGCGCCGGCGCTGGCGCCTCGATCACGCGGTCGGCTTCACGTGTGCGGCTCACCGGCTGAACCAGCACGCTGGTCTTCGCCGCGGCGTCGACCAGCGTGGGCTGCGGGGGCATCGCGGCGGGCGTTAGCGGCTGGGTATGGGTGGCCGCCGCGGGATTGATCGGCGCGCCGGCAATCGCGAGCTGCCGCTCGCATTCGCGCAGGTCGCGCGCCACCTCGGCGGCGTCGGCGTAGCGTTCCTCGATCGGCTTGGCAATCATCTTGGCGACGATATAGTCCAGCAGCTCGGGCACGGCTTGGTTCACGCTGCTTGGCGCCGGCGGCACGAAATTGACGATCTGGTACATGAGCGCGGTGACGTTCTCGCCGTTGAAGGGCGCGGCGCCGCAGATCAGCTCGTACAGGATCACGCCGAGCGAGAAGATGTCGGAGCGATGATCGGCGCGCTTGCCGATCACCTGCTCGGGCGACATGTACTTCGGCGAGCCGAGCAGCATGCCGGTCTGGGTCAGGTCGCGCGCGCCGCGCATGCGCGCGATGCCGAAGTCGGTGATCTTTACCGGGCCATTGGCGAGCACCATGATGTTCGCGGGCTTGACGTCGCGATGCACCACGCCGTGCTGGTGCGCGTAGGCCAGCCCTTCGGCGACCTGCGCCGCGATCGAGAGCGCCTGCGGCACGCGCAGCGGCCGTCCTTCGCCGATGAGCGTGCGCAGCTCCACGCCCTCGATGTATTCCATCGCCATGAACACGACGTCGCCGGCCTTGCCGACGTCGTGGATCGTGACGATGTTCGGATGGTTCAGGCTGCCGGCGGCGCGCGCCTCCTGGTAGAAGCGCTTCTCGTACTTGTCGGCGTACTCGCGCTCGAGGGTGATGTTCACCGTCTTCACCGCGACCGGGCGCTCGAGCACCGAATCGAGCGCCTTGTACACCACGCCCATGGCGCCGCGCCCGAGCTCCGACTGAATGACGTAGCGGCCGAGCTGCGCGGGCTCGGCGCCGGCGCCCGCGCTCATCAGCGGCCGGCCTTCACCGAGCGAAAGATCGGCCCCCAGACCGGATGCCCGGCCTCGGCCGGCTCGAGCTCGAGCGCCGGATCGGCGCCCAGCGCCTTGCGGAATTCGTCGCGGCAGGGCCGCTCGCGGCCGGCGGCGCAATGGATGAAAGCGATGTGCTTGTGGGCGTTGGCGCGCTCCCTGTCGCCGAGGCCTTCCTTGATCGCGCCCTGGAAGCTCTTCGCCGATTCGGCGTAATCGCCCGCCTCGTATTGCTGCAAAGCGACCTTGAACGGCGCAGGCGCAGCCTTGAGCGAGCTGAAGATCGGGCCCCACACCGGGTGGCCCGCCTCGGCCGCGGCGAGCTCGAGTCCGGGATCGACGCTGAGCGCCTTGCGAAATTCCTCGCGGCAGGCGCGCTCGCGGGCCGACGAGCAGTGCACAAAGGCGAGGTGCTTGTGCGCGTTCGCGCGCTCGCGGTCGGACAGGCCGAGATCGATCGCACCCTGGAGGTTGCGCGCTGCCTCCGCATATTGGCCGTCCTCGTACTGGCGCAGCCCGGTGCTGAGCGCCGCGGCGCCTTTGCTCGGCTGGAACAGCTCGCGCAGCGGCTGCGAGGCACAGCCGCAAAGCGCGATCAGGAGGCTGGCGACCATGAGCGCGCGCCCGCTCATCGGAAGCGGTGCCGGACGCGGACGGCTTCGCCCGCCTTCACCTGTATGCGTTCCACGTGTGCCGGAAAGGTCGAATTGCGGATTTCGATGGTATGCGCACCGGGCGCCACGTCCAAGAAGCGCAGCGTCGGGCTCACGCCGCGGCGCTTGCCGTCGAGCAGTACCTCGCCCCAGGGTGCCACGGCGAGTTCCAGCCGTCCCATGCCGGCGGGAATCGGGGTTTCCTTCTCGATGCGCTCGAATTTCTTATCGACCCGGGCCGCGAGCTTCCTGCCCGGCGCGTTTTCCTGCCCTTTCTGATCCTGGAGCATGCCTGCGGGCGGCAGCTCCAGCCCGGTCGAAGGTTTGAGCGTCGCGCCCCTTGCCTCAGGCGCCGGAGGTTCGAGCAGGGCGCGCGCGCCCACGCCGCCCGCCACGATGACCAGGAAAACCACCCCCGCGGCCAGCAGCGCCGAGCGGCGCACGCCCAGCGGGCCGTTGCGCGCCAGCCAGCTTGCCGGCACTTCGCCGTCCAAGGTCTGCGCCACGGTGTCCGCGAAGCGTCGGCCCGCCGGCGTGCCGCCCACCACGGAATAGACGTCGTGCTCGCGCACGTGCTTGTCGGTGCGCGCGCCCTCGTGATGGAACAGATTCGCGTAGTCGCGCGACAGGCACGAGACCACCTCGTAGAACGAGCGGGAGACCAGCAGCTGTCCGGGCGCGGCGAAGCTCATCACGCGCTGCGCCACGTTGATGCCGTCGCCGATGATGTTCATCTGGCTGTTCAGGTCCTTCACCAGCCGCACCGGGCCGAGATTCACCCCCAGGCGCACCGCGAGCCCGCTAGCGTCGTCGCGCACCGCCATGGCGGCGAACAGCGCATCCTCGGGATCGCCCATGAAGGTGACCGCGGCGCCGTCGCCCGTGTCGAGAATGATGCGGTCGCGCGCCGGCACCTGCTCGAGGGCCTTGGTCAGCGCGCGGTTGAACTCCTGCTTGAGCTGCAGCTGTTCCGATACCGGCTTCTTGGAATACTCGACGATGTCGAGGAAGAGCACGCTGCAGACGAGAGTGCGGCCGGAGCTCTCCATGCGCGTATTTTATTTCACGCGCATGCCAGGTTCCGCCCCAACATCCGGCGAAACGAGGAATATGCCCGAACCGTCCCCGGAGGCGGCAAGCACCATCCCCTCGGAGACACCGAATTTCATCTGGCGCGGTGCGAGATTGGCGACCACGACGGTAAGGCGGCCTTCGAGCTTTTCCGGCTCGTACGCCGATTTGATGCCCGCGAACACCGTGCGCGTCGTGCCGCCCCCCATGTCGAGGGAGAGCTTCAGCAGCTTGTCGGCGCCCTCGACGCGCTCGGCGCGCGCGATGCGCGCGACGCGCAGGTCGAGCTTGCTGAACTCTTCGATGCTGATCGGCGGGTTCACGGCATGCTCCTTGGCGGCGTGTTGTTGCTTCTCGGCATGGCGTTGCGGCGCCGTCGGCTGCGGCACCGAGGCAACGTCGAACAGCTGATCGAGCTGCCTTTCTTCCACGCGTTGCATTAGATGCTTGTAGGGTTGGATCTTGTGATGAGAATCCAACAAGGTCTTTGCATCATCCCAGCGCAAGGCTGGGATACCGAGAAATGTTTCTGCATTGGCCGCAAGCCCAGGAAGAACTGGTTTGAGATATATCGTAAGAAGCCGAAAAAGATTGATTGCCACCGAGCAGACATGCTGCAGCTTTTTGCTTTCCTTGGGGTCCTTTGAGAGCTCCCAAGGCTTTAGGTTGTCAACGAACTGGTTGGCGTAATCGGCCAGTGTCATTATTTCCCGCAGCGCTTTGCCAAACTCCCGTGACTCAAAGTAATTCGCAATTTCCGAGCTTTTGTCTTGAAATTCGGCCAACAGCGAATCGTTTCTAAGGCCGAACAATCTCGCGCCGTAATCGAAGCTTGCAGGGGGCAACTCCAGCTGACCGTCGAACTTGCGCGTAAGAAACACAGCGCAGCGGCTCGCGATGTTGATGTATTTGCCCACGAGGTCGCTGTTCACCCGAGCCGCGAAGTCCTCGGGATTGAAGTCGAAATCCTCTACGTTCGAGTTTAGGCGCGCGGCGATGTAGTAGCGCAGCCATTCCGGGTTCATGCCGAGCTCGAGGTAGCGCAGCGGGCTGATGCCGGTGCCGCGCGACTTGGACATCTTGTCGCCCGAGACCGTGATGAAGCCGTGCACGTAGACATGGTCGGGGGCCTTGTAGCCGGAGAATTCCAGCATCGCCGGCCAGAACAGCGTGTGGAAGTAGATGATGTCCTTGCCGATGAAGTGGACCATTTCGGTGCCGCCGCCGGGCTTCACGAAGCGCTCGAAGTCGAGTCCCTGGCGCTCGCAGTAATTCTTCAGGCTGGCGAAGTAGCCGATCGGCGCGTCGAGCCATACGTACAGGTACTTCTCCTCGGCGATATCGGGCACGCGGATGCCGAAGTAGGGCGGGTCGCGCGAGATGTCCCAATCGGCGAGCGCTTTCTGCCCCTCGCCCTCGAGCCATTCCTTCGCCTTGTTCACCACCTGGGGCTGCAGGCGGCCCGGCGTCTGGATCCAGCCGCGCAGGAACTCGCGGCAGCGCGGGTCCGACAAGCGGAAGAAATAGTGCTCGGAGGACTTGAGCACCGGCTTTGCGCCCGACAGCGTGGAGTACGGGTTACGCAGCTCGGTCGCGGAATACACCGTGCTGCAGTTCTCGCAGGCATCGCCGTACTGGTCCTTGGCGCCGCAGTTGGGGCATTCGCCCTTGATGTAGCGGTCGGCGAGGAACATGCCTTTCACCGGGTCGTAGAACTGCTCGACCGGCTTTGCGTAGACCAGGCCAGCCGCCTTCAGCCGGCGGAAGATGTCCTGCGACAGCGCCGTGTTCTCCGGCGAGTGGGTCGAATGCCAGTTGTCGTACGCGATGTGGAAACCTTCGAGATAGCGCTTTCGGTCGCGCGCGATCTCGGCGACGAAGGCCTCGGGGGTCTTGCCGGCCTTCTCGGCCGCCAGCATGATCGGCGCGCCGTGCGCGTCGTCGGCGCCGACGAAATGCACCTCGTGGCCGAGCATGCGCTGGAAGCGCACCCAGATATCGGCCTGGATGTACTCCATGATGTGGCCGATATGAAACGGCGCGTTGGCGTAAGGCAGTGCCGTGGTGACGAAGAGCGTGCGCGCGGGCATTCGAAGGGAAAAGCGCAAATTCTAGCGGCGATTAGGTACACTTAAGCGCTTTTCCTCTCGTGCCATGCCACTCAGCGAAGCGCAAGTCCAGTCGGTTCTGCGGAGCCTTGTCGACCCCAATACGGGGAAAGACTTCGTCGCCACGCGCTCGGCGCGCAATCTCAAGCTCTCCGGCGACGACGTCTCGCTCGACATCGAGCTCGGCTATCCCGGCAAAAGCCAGCACGAGCCGATCCGCCGGCAGGTGACGCAGGCGCTTAAGCAGGCCGGCGCGGCATCGGTCGCGGTCAAGGTCAGCTCCAAAGTAGTGCCGCACGCCGTGCAGCGCGGGGTCAAGCTGATTCCCGGCATCAAGAACATCATCGCCGTCGCCTCCGGCAAGGGCGGGGTCGGCAAGTCGACCACCGCGGTCAATCTCGCGCTCGCGCTGTCTGCCGAAGGCGCGTCGGTGGGCGTGCTCGATGCCGACATCTACGGGCCTTCGCAGCCGATGATGCTCGGCATCGCCGGCCGGCCCGAATCGAAGGACGGCAAGAGCCTCGAGCCGATGGAAGGCCATGGACTGCAGGCGATCTCGATCGGTTTTCTCATCGACACCGACACGCCGATGGTGTGGCGCGGCCCGATGGTTACCCAGGCGCTCGAGCAGCTCCTGAAGGACACCCGCTGGCGCGAGCTCGACTACCTGGTGGTCGACCTGCCGCCCGGCACCGGCGACATCCAGCTTACGCTCGCGCAGAAGGTCCCGGTCACCGGGGTGGTGATCGTCACCACCCCGCAGGACATCGCGCTCATCGACGCGCGCAAGGGCCTCAAGATGTTCGAAAAGGTCGGTATCCCGATCCTCGGGGTGGTGGAGAACATGTCGTTCCACATCTGCCCCAAGTGCGGCCACGAGAGCCACATCTTCGGTCGTGGTGGCGCGGAAAAGATGTCGCGCGAGTACGGCAGCGAGCTCCTCGGCCAGCTGCCGCTCGACGAAGCGATTCGCAGCCAGGCCGACTCCGGCAAGCCCACGGTGGTGTCCGATCCGGATGGCCCGGTGGCCGAGATCTACCGCCGTATCGCCCGGCGCTGCGCAGTGAAGATCGCCGAATCGCAGCGCGACATGACCTCGAAGTTTCCCAATATCGTGGTGCAGAACACGTGAGCATCAAGTCCGACCGCTGGATCCGGCGTATGGCGGCCGAGGGGCGCATGATCGAGCCGTTCGAGCCCGGGCAGGTCAAGGAGGTCGGCGGACGCCGCATCGTGTCGTACGGCACCTCGAGCTACGGCTACGATATCCGCTGCTCGACCGAGTTCAAGATCTTCACCAACATCAACTCGACCATCGTCGACCCCAAGCACTTCGACGAGAAGAACTTCGTCGACTACCGGGGCGACGTCTGCATCATCCCGCCGAACTCCTTTGCCCTCGCCCGGACGATCGAGTACTTCCGCATTCCCCGCAACGTCCTCACCATCTGCCTCGGCAAATCGACCTACGCGCGCTGCGGCATCATCGTCAACGTCACGCCGCTCGAGCCCGAGTGGGAGGGCCACGTGACGCTGGAGTTCTCCAACACCACCCCCTTGCCGGCGCGCGTCTACGCCAACGAAGGCGTGGCGCAGGTGATCTTCCTCGAGTCCGACGAGCCCTGCGAGACCTCCTATCGTGATCGCGGCGGCAAGTACCAGGGCCAAAAAGGCGTGACCCTGCCGCGCATTTAGTTTGCCGGTTTCTGCCGACCACTAGATGTTGTGGTCGCTCCCCCCGCCGAGCGCAATAGGGACCATAAAGGCAGTGTAAAAAGGCCGTGAAAACCCTTGACTCGCGGGGAATATTCTCCATAATCGGCGCAACGTTTTTGGGCCGGCACGTTCTCGCGAGGAAGAGGAGGTCATCATGACAAGACAGAGGAACTCGTATCCGGTTTACGAGGTTTGCGTTCGGGATATTCCTGAGACCTAGGTCCGCTTGACCGACTTTTTGGGGGATTTGGAGATATGGGCGATCGCCCTCCTAGTAGCATCGCACGAGTAAGACAAAGCGCAGTAGCACGGCAGCAACCGCAAGAGCAGCTCTTCGACACGCACCCCGAAGTCAGTCTCGACTTCGAGCTGGTGCGCCAGGCGGCAAGCCAGAAGTACCACCGACCATTCCTGATCGTCGACACGGCCATCGTGCGCGGCAAGGTGCGGCGCTTCCGCGCCGCCATGCCCCGCGTGCGCCCGCATTACGCGGTGAAGGCGAACCCGGACCGGCGAGTGCTGAAGGCCCTGATCCAGGAAGGCTGTGGCTTCGAGATCGCATCGATCGCGGAGCTCGACTTGCTCCTGGGGCTCGGCGTGCCGGCGGCAGAGATCTTCTATTCCAACCCCGTGAAATCCCGCGAGTCGATCGCCTACGCCGCCGGCAAGGGCGTGGAATGGTTCGTGGTCGACAGCGTGGACGAGCTGCGCCGCGTCTTCGAGGTCAAGCGCGACGCCAAGCAGTACCTGCGCATCGCCACCCCGAACATCGGCAGCGACTGGCCGCTCTCGGGCAAGTTCGGCGCCGGCGCCGCCGACGCGCGCGAGATCGTGGCCGCGGCGGCGAAGCTGGGTGCCGACCTGGCCGGCGTCACCTTCCACGTTGGCTCGCAATGCCGTAATCCGGAGAACTGGCGCGTGGCGCTCGAGAAGGCGCGCAATCTCTTCGAGCACATGACCAAGGCCGGGCTCAGGCCACGCCTGCTTAACATCGGTGGCGGCTACCCCGTGCGCCACGTGAAGCCGATCCCGTCGATCGAGCTGATCGGTGCGGTGGTCAACGAGGGGCTCAAGGCCTTCCCGGAAGACACGCAGGTGATCGCCGAGCCCGGGCGCTACCTGGTGTCCGACGCGGGTTACTTCGTGTGCCGAATGCTCGGCACTGCGACGCGCGCCGGCAAGCGCTGGATGCACTGGGACGCGGGACTGTTCGGCGGCGTGATCGAAGCGAGCGAGGGGCTGAAATACCGCGTCCGCACCGACCGCTCAGGTCCGGACGTGCCGTGGACGGTCGCCGGCCCGACGTGCGACTCGGTGGACGTGGTGATGCGTGATGAGCCGCTGCCTTCGGACCTCCAGGAGGGCGACTTCGTCTACATCTGCAACGCCGGAGCCTATACCACGGCCTATGCGAGCCAGTTCAACGGCTTCCCGCTGCCCGAGGTGCGCGTCTTCGAGTCTAAGCGGTAGGCTGGTACAGGACGAAGTCGAACTTCGTCCCATCGGCGGCGGTGTGCGGCTCGCGTTGGGTCTCCCGCCAGCGCGACCGCTCGTACGGCGGAAACCGGGTGTCGCCCTCGTAGTCCCGGTGGATCTCGGTCAGTACAAGACCCGCCGCGAGCGGCAGGGATTCGGCAAAGAGCTGCTGACCGCCGATAACGAAGGCGACCGATTCCCCGCTGCATAGCGCGAGCGCGGCTTCGAGTGAGCTCGCGACTGCCGCGTCCGGCGCGTCATAGCCCGGCGTACGCGTCACGACAATGTTGTCGCGCCCCGGCAGCGCGCGGCCCAGGGATTCCCAGGTCCGCCGCCCCATGATGATCGGATGGCCGAGCGTCAGGCGCTTGAAGTGCTTGAGATCCTCAGGCAGATGCCACGGCAGCTGACCCTCGCGGCCGATCACGCCGTTGGCGGCAACGGCGGCGATAAGATAGATTTTGGTCCCGATTTTCTTCGACATCCGCGCAGAATTTTGCTGAAATTATAAGTACATGCAGCATCGATGCCTGGTCGCCGCGGCGCTTTTCGCGCTCGCGGCCTGTGCGGCGCTCGATCCCAGGACGCCGCGGATCGTCGAGATCGACGGCATCGTGGCCGAGGCCGCCCAGTTGGCGCGCGCCCCGGCGACAGAGCAGAAGGCTGCCCTCGCTCGCGCGCAGCAGGCGTTCCTGGCGGACGCCTCCGCAGCGAATCGCCTGCGCCTTGCCACCTTCCTTGCCACATTGCCGGAACCGCTGCGGGACGACGCGCGTGCGGGCCAGCTGCTCGAGCCGCTAGCCGACACCAGGGAGCCCGGGTATGGACGCTTTGCCGCTTTCCTTGCCGCCCAGGTGGCGGAGCATGCCCGGCTCGCCCGTGAAGCCGAACGTACCGCCCGCGAGCGGGATCGCAGCGACAAGGAGCGCGACAAGCGCGAGGAAGCGCTGCGCCAGCAGCTCGAGGCGCTGCGCACCATCGAGCGTGGCATCCTGGAGCGCGAGGAGCGGCTGCGCCGGCGCGACAAGTGATCAGCCGCGCTGGAACGCCCAGCGCCGCGTCACGGCGATGATCAAGGCGCCGGCCAGCGCAAAGCCGCCGAGCACGTAGAAGCCGACGACGATGCCGTAGCGGTCGGCGACAAATCCCATCAGGAGCGGCGTGCTCAGGTGCGACACGCTCCAACCTAGGCCGCCCAGCGCCAGGGCAGAGCCTCGTTCCGCCGGGGCGCTAACCTCCGAGATGGTGATCTGGAAATACAGGGTCATGGCGGCGGTGCCGGCACCGACCACGAGCATCCAGAAGGCAATCGGCGCGACGTGGTTCACGGTCGGCACCAGGCCGACCGAGGCGGCCACCGCCAGTCCGCAAACCACCGGCCACAGTGTCTGCGGTCCACTGCGCACGAAACGCGCGGCCAGCAGGCTCGCGAAGATGGAGCCGACTGCCCGCAGTCCGAGCAGCACGCCGGACGCGCCTTCTCCGTAGCCAAACTGCGCCAGCAGCAGTGGATAGAAGGACATCGTGAGCGAAAAGGGCAGCGCCGAGAGATAGGCGCAGAGCATGGTGTAAAGCATGATGCGCTTGCGAAGCAGCGGCAGGTATCCCGCCAGCGCATGCCGATGATGCGGGCTGTCCTTCGGCGAGCTCGGCGCAGTGGCGAGACCGGCGATGAGGGATATCACGCCGGTCGCTGCGAGCACGCCAAAGGTCGCCAGGTAGCCCGCTGCCGCGAGCAAAAAGCCGCAGAGGACCGTGCCGACGATCTGGCCGAAATTGGTGACGGCATTGAGGCGGCCGAGCTGCAAGCCGCGCTCCCCGGGCAATTCGCTCGCCATGGCCCAGGTAGCGGGCCAGAATGCGGCGCGCGACAGGATGAGCGCCACCTGGCCGACCATCAGCATCCAGAACCCCTGAGCAAACATGAACCAGATGCCCGAAGCGATCACCACGAAGCACGAGCCGAGCATGATGCGCCGGCCGCCGATCCGGTCGGTATAGGCGCCGCCGACCAGGTTGAGCGGCGCCTGGGCGAGCACCGGGGCCGCGAACAAGGCGCCGATTTCGGCGTTGGACAGGCCCTGCGAGTGGGCGTATAGCGGAACCGCGAGCCACGTCATGCCAAGACCGAAGTTCCATGCAGCGGAGGCGAGGAAAAAGGACGTGTGCTGCACGACCTATTATCGGGGCGCAGGCGCGGCCTTTGCGCTCCTGATCGCAGCCTTCATGGCGCCCGCGAGCGCCGCTCAGTGCGTCGCCCGCAGCGGGGAGCGCACCGTGGCGCTGGTCGAGCTCTATACCTCCGAAGGCTGCAGCAGTTGTCCCCCGGCCGACCGGTGGTTGTCGAGCATCGGCAGGACTTTCCCGCCCGACCGGGTAGTGCCGCTAGCGCTGCACGTCGACTACTGGGACTACATCGGCTGGAAGGACCCCTACGCCCGGCGCGAATTCTCGCAGCGCCAGCGGCGGCTCTCGCAGCTCCAGCGCAGGGCGCTCGTGTACACGCCGCAGGTCCTGGTGCAGGGCGCCGACTTCCGCGCCTGGGGGAGCTCCGAATTCGAGCGCAGCGTGGCGCGCATCAACGCACAGCCCGCCCGCTCGCAAATCCGGCTCGAAATCAGTGCCACTACACCCCAGCTGCTGCGTGTACGGGTAGAAGCGGCGGTGAGCGACTCTTCGCAACGCGCCGACGCGGCGCTCTACGTCGCGGCCTACGAGAACCTGCTCGAGAACCGCGTCACCGCCGGCGAGAACCGCGGCAGGCTGCTCAGCCACGACCACGTCGCCCTGGAATGGCAGGGGCCCTACGGCCTGGGCTCGCGCGGGCTCGACCTGCCCATCCTGCCGAAGGCCAAGCTCGCAGACTCGGGCGTCGTGGCTTTTGTGCAGAACCGCCGTACTGCGGAAGTGCTGCAGGCGCTCGCACTTCCGGCCTGTGCGCCCTAGCGCCTTTTGAACAGTCCGGGCCTGCCGGCCGTTTTTCCTTTATATTCGCGCCGGTACGCCCGCCGGGGGGGCGGGGGCACATAGGAGCGTCCATGCAAGCGACGCAGATCCGTCAGAAGGACGGCGTCTTTTACTTCGTGAACTACCGCGCCAAGGAGTTGATGGCGAAGGTGCGTTTCATCAGCCGCTTCTATGGTGAAGGCGAGGAAATTACCCCGTCGCGCATCTCGCAGGACGACGACATCGCGCAGTTCATCTCCAAGATCGAGCGCAACGACGAAGCGTTCCAGCGCTCGCTCTCGCGCTCGAAGGTGAAGCAGCTCAAGAATTTCTACGAGACCGCGGTATCGCAGCCGCCGATCCCGGGCACGGTGCTGCTGTTCACCTCCGAGCGCCTCAACTTCCGCTCGAGCGGCGAGGGCGGACAGGGCACGATCAGCGAGCCTTCTTCCAAGTACCTGATCATCGACGGCCAGCACCGCCTGGCGGCACTGCACTTCTACATGCAGGAGCGGCCCGACGACGCGGCGACCATCAACGTGCCCTGCATCATCTTCGACGCGCGCAGCGAAGACTTCGCCACCGAGATGTTCGTCATCATCAACTCGACGCCGACGCGCATCAACAAGAGCCATCTGGTCGATCTCTACGACCGCGTGTCGTTCGCCGCGCCAGACCGCAAGTTCGCGGCGCGCCTGGTCGAGAAACTCTACAGCGAGGGCGACAGCCCGCTGCGCTACCGAATCAACCGCCTCGGCGGTCGCAGCCAGCGCGACAAGTGGGTACTGCAGGCCGAGCTCTTCAATGAGCTGCACCGCTGGGTGCGCGGGCGCTGGCGCTCGATCCAGCTCGCCGGTGGCAGCTCGAAGGAAGTGCCGCGCTACTACGCGATCATCCGCGACTTCTTCAAGGCGGCGCGCGCCGTGTTCGGTGATTCGGTGTGGGGCAAGGAAAACTTCATGGTGACCAAGCCCGTGACCATCAAGGCGATGGTGCGCGTATGCGCGGATCTCGCGCGCGACGACGCCGAGCCCGAGGCCGGGCGCCTGGCGCGCTGGGAGCAGCGCCTCGCCCCTTGGGCCGAGCTCGCCAAGCAGTTCCGCGAGGAAGGCTTCTACGAGCGCTTCCCGGCCAAGGGCGAAGTCGAGCGCGTGGCCCGCGTGCATCGCGATCTCGCCCGCGCCGCAGGTATCGAGACCCCCCGCAGCAAACCCGGCTAGATCGCCCCTTCGGCGGCCAGCGCATCGATCTGGCCGTCGGCGTAACCCAGCTCACGCAGCACGCTTCGCGTGTGCTCGCCCAGCGCAGGCACCGCGTCCATCCGCGGCTCGAAGTCCGACAGGTTGAACGGCGGCTTGAGGGCATCGATCATGCCGCCGGGCGATGGCACCTGTGTCCAGCGCGAGCGCGCCGCGAGCTGCTCATGGCGCCAGAACTCGTCCATGCCGTTCAGCTTGGCGTTGGCGATGTCAGCCGCATCGAGCATTTCGACCACCTGTTTGCTGCTGAGCGTGGCAAAACGCTGCTCGATGACGGCATGCAGCGCCTCGCGGTTCGCGAGTCGCGCCGGGCTACTGGCGAACCGCGCATCGCGGCTGAGCGACGCGTCGCCCAGCACCCGCTCGCAGAAGCGGGCGAACTCGCGCTCGTTCTGCACGCTGAAGAACACGCTGCCGCCGTCGCCGGCGCGGAACGGGCCGTAGGGGGCGATGGTGGCGTGATGCGCCCCGGAGCGCGGCGGTGTGGTGCCGCCGTAGGCCGTGAAATAGGCTGGGAACCCCATCCATTCGCCGAGGGCCTCGAACATCGTGATATCGAGCGTCGCCCCTTCGCCGGTGCGGCTGCGGCGAATCAGCGCCGCCAGGATGGCTGAGAAGGCGTACATGCCGGAAGCAATGTCCGCGACCGGAATGCCCGCCTTGCTTGGCGCCTCCGGGGTGCCGGTGACCGAGACCAATCCGGCCTCGCATTGCACCAGCAGGTCGTACGCCTTCTTCTGCGAATAGGGGCCATCTGGCCCGTATCCCGAGATGCCGCACCAGATGAGCCGCGGATGGCGCTCGCGCAGCGCACTGGCGCCGAGCCCGAGACGCTCGACCGCGCCCGGGGCCAGGTTCTGCAGGAACACGTCGGCATGCGCCACGAGTTTCTCCAGGATCGCGCGTGCCGACGGATGCTTGACGTCGAGGGTCAGGCTCTCCTTCGAGCGGTTGGTCCAGACGAAGTGCGACGACTGCCCCTTCACGGTGCGATCGTACGAGCGCGCGGCATCGCCGGTTCCCGGCCGCTCGATCTTGACGACGCGGGCGCCGAGCTCGGCGAGCTGCCGGGTGGCGAACGGCCCGGCGATCACTTGCTCGAGCGCCACCACGGTGATCCCTTCGAGCGGTCTCACGCGAACTCGACGGTGAGTCCCGGCAGCGGCAGGCCGGAGATACGCGTGCTCCAGGTCTCGCCCGCCGCGACCGGATGCGCGTCGGTGATCGTGCCCGTGCTGACGATTTCTCCTGCGCAGAGCGCTGGGGCGTGCGGTTGCTTCCCCAGCACCTCGATCAGGTACGCGAGCGCCGCGAGCGGGCTGCCGAGCACATTCGCCGCCACGCCGCGGTCAACCAGTTCGAGCCCCCGGTAAAGCTCCGCCTGTACCGCAGGCAATCGCGCTTCCAGGTCTTCCGGCACGGCGACGGGCGCGCCGACGATCAGGCGGCCATGCAAGCCGTTGTCGGTCGTGGCGTCGGCGAGAGTGAGCTTCCAGTTCATGTGATGGCACTGCACGATCTCGATCGAGTGCGCCATCCACTCGATGCAATCGGTCAGGCGCCGTCGGTCCGGGATCGAGCGCAGGCCGAAGCAGATCTCGGGCTCGATGCGAGGATTGACCAAGCCTTGCAACGGCACACGCGCATGGTTGTCGACGGCGCGGATCAGCGTGCGGTCATAGACCGTGCCCCAGATCGGCTCGTAGACGCCGTAGCGCGGCCAGATCGTGCGGTTGGTGAAGCCGATCTTGCGTCCCACCGCGCGCCAGCCCGAGGCGACGCGGTGCTCGTGCAGTGCACGCGCCGCTTCATAGCCGGCAGCGGCGCTGAGCCGGGGGTAACTTTCGCTGAAAAGGGGAGCTTCGCGCGGCGCTTCGTGCAGAGAAATCAGCTCGCGGGCCAGCATGCGCCAATTCTAGCGACTGGTTGCGTAAGGCCCGGCCGCGTGCCTTAATTGGCCGATCTTGGATCCCGCGCTCGCCTGGGCAATCGTCGGACTGGTGCTCGTCATCGCCGAGCTCCTGAGCGGGACGTTCTACTTGCTGATGCTGGCGGTGGCTGCTTTCGGTGCTGCGCTGGCCGCGTACGTCGGCCAGGCCTTCCCCGTGCAATGCATCGTCGCGGCCGTGCTCGCGGCGGCGGGTTGCTACGGTGTGCACGTGTACCGCGCAAGATCGAGCGGCAAACGCATGCCGCCGATCGATGCCGGGATGCCGGCGAGCTTCGAGAGCTGGCTCGACGCGCGCTCGAGGCTAGCGCGCGTGCGCTACCGCGGCGCGAGCTGGGACGCGCAGGTGGAAGGCAGCGAAGCGCTCGAGCCGGGCGCCACACTCTTTGTCGTCGCCGCTGATGGCAATACGCTCAAAGTCGCCAAAAACCGTCCCGCCGCCTGAGCGCGGCGAGGCGTCTCACGCGCAAGGGGGGAACACGATGTTCTGGAAACTCGCCGCGGCTGTGATCGCCGCCATCATCGCCGCGCAGATGCCGGGCCTGCAGCCGTACTGGGGCTGGGTTCTGCTCATCGGCGTCATCGTCGCCTTCGTGATCGAGGGCGTGCGCATCGTGCCGCAGCAAAGCGCCTGGGTGATCGAGCGCCTCGGACGCTTCGAGGGCACCCTCGAGCCAGGGCTCAACCTGATCATCCCGTTCTTCGACAAGGTGGCCTACGTCCACTCGCTCAAGGAAGTGCCGCTCGACGTGCCCGAGCAGGTGTGCATCACCAAGGACAACACCCAGCTCGGCGTCGACGGGATTCTCTACTACCAGGTGACCGATCCGCGCCTCGCCTCCTACGGCTCGTCCAACTACGTGTCCGCGATCAGCCAGCTCGCGCAGACCACGCTGCGCAGCGAGATCGGCAAGATGGAGCTCGACAAGACTTTCGAGTCGCGCGAGGACATCAACCGGCAGATCGTGCACTCGCTCGACGAGGCCGGGCGCAACTGGGGCATCAAGGTGCTGCGCTACGAGATCAAGAGCCTCACGCCGCCCGAGGCGATCCTGCGCTCGATGCAGCAGCAGATCACCGCGGAGCGCGAGAAGCGTGCCCTGATCGCGAAATCGGAGGG
>Ga0209647_1000369_pt1 | contig 42402 bp, 32 predicted proteins | sample GraSoi_2013_60cm_FD_185827 | JGI IMG/M metagenome (GOLD analysis project Ga0209647, IMG submission 185827) | Grasslands soil microbial communities from the Angelo Coastal Reserve, California, USA - Sample 9_17_2013_60cm (SPAdes) (version 2) | ecosystem: Environmental > Terrestrial > Soil >...
CGCCCAGCTCGCAAGCTACCCGCGCTCTTACCGTCTCCATCGGCGTCGCCGCCTTCGAGGAAACCACCGATCGCGTCGACCTTCTCCTCAAGTTCGCCGACGACGCCCTCTACCAGGCCAAGCGCGCTGGCCGCAACCGCGTCGTCGCCGCCCGCCCCGCCGCTGCTTTGCCCTCTTCCGATTCCCCCGTTTCCCTCCCCCTCACTCTCGCCTCCTCCCAAGACACCTAGCAACTCCCGACAATCGACCTTTCAGAGGCCCCTTCTCTAGAGGGGCGTGCCACTCTCCAGTGAAGCTCCTTTTTTTAGGCCTCTGGTCTGAAGAAACGTCGGCCTCTGTGGCCGATTTCGGGAAGCTGACGGACGAATCAGAAAGTAAAACCGTCCTGGAAACGCTGGATCGGATAACTGATGAAATCCAGCACCTGAGCGGTTATAAGGGGAGCCAGGAGAAGGCGGCTCACCCACCAAGTTTAACGAAAGCTTGCGAACGAACACTGGCGGGAGCCGTGAGGCCCTATCATGACCGGGCTGGGCGACACAGGAAACAAAGCCCCGGGATTTGAGTTCCGAGGTGCCCACCACGCGCTACACGCTATGAATCAAAAGTCTTGTCGGGTGGGAGCCGGCTCACCACTAACCAGTAAAGTCCCAGAGTCTTGACCATCTGCCTGAACTGCTCAAAATCGACCGGCTTCTGGATGTAACTATTGACGCCGAGTTTATAACTCTCAATCACATCTCGCTCTTCCCCGGATGAAGTCATTACTACCACTGGAATAGCACGCGTCTCTGGCCTCGACTTGATCTCGCGGAGGACGTCCAGTCCGCTGACCTTCGGCAGTTTCAGGTCCAGCAGAACGAGCTTGGGCGGATGCAGGGACGAGCGAGCGCTAAATTCTCCCCGGCAAAACAGGAAATCGATGGCCTCCGCACCGTCGCGTGCTACCACGACTTGGTTCCTGAGATTTTCACGTTGAAGTTCCCGCAGCGTCAATCGCACATCTTGCGGGTCGTCCTCAACCAACAGAATTTCTACCGCGTCTTCCATCAGGATTTTCCTCCTGTCACTATAACCCGCCGATCTTGAGACTCTTTCTTCTCGGGTGTCGCGAGAGTGAAGCGGAAAGTGGCTCCCTTGTCGATCTCCGCCTCTGCCCAGATGCGGCCTCCATGCTTGTGAATGATCCGCTGCACCGTAGCGAGCCCGACTCCAGTCCCCTCGAAGTCCTCCTTGCGGTGGAGGCGCTGAAAAACCCCAAATAGTTTGTCAGCATACTTCATACTAAAGCCCACTCCATTATCTCGTACAAAGATGACCGGATGGCCTTCCACGGTTGCCTGCCCAACCTCGATCACTGCAGGTTTGCGTGGACGCGAGTACTTAACGGCGTTCGCTATAAGGTTGAAAAATACCTGCCTCATAAGTCCGGGATCGCAGTCTGCAAAGGGCAACTCGCTGACCTGCCAGCGAATATCCCGGCCGTGGGTTTCCTCCTTGAGGCTCAGCAAAACCTCCTCCACCAGCGAGTTCAGGGCGGTGACCTGGATTCTCAGTTCCTGGCGTCCGACGCGCGCGAGACTAAGCAGGTCATCGACCAGTTGACCCATGTGTCGAGTGCTATCCACGATATGATGCACATACTCCTGCGCGGCAGGAGTGATCCCCGGCCCGAAATCTTCCACGAGCGCCTTGGAAAAGCCCTGAATGTGACGTAGCGGAGCTCGAAGATCGTGTGCTACCGAATACGTAAAGGCTTCCAGTTCCTTATTCGCGTCGCCCAATTCCACATTTGCTTTTCTCAGCTCGGCGGCCTGCTCGCGAATAGCCTCTTCGGCTCGTTTGCGAGACGTGATGTCGTGTACGAAAGCATTGAAGATAAAGCCGTTTGGGGATCGGAGAGGTGCGATGGTCAGTTCTACCGGAAATTCATGTTCATCCCGGTGCAAAGCAGTAATCTCAGTTCGCTTGTTCAACAAGGGACCCTCACCGGTAGTCAGGAAATGTTTGAGACCACGTCGGTGCCCTTCCCGGTGTTGCGGGGGGATGATCAAGTCGGCCAATCGGCGGGTTATCGCTTCTTCACGCGACCATCCGAAGGTGATCTCAGCTTGACGATTCCAGTCCACAATTTTTCCGTCGGAGTCCATCGCGATGAAAGCATCTAACGCCCTTTCGACGACCAGACGTGTTCGCTCCTGGCTCACACGGATTGACTCTTCGGCCTTCTTGCGCTCGGTGATATCGCGAATGGCGCTCGAAACCAACACGCCCTCTTCTGTCTCCAGTGGACTGAGACTGATCTCTATAGGAAATTCGTGCCCATCCTTATGCAGGCCGTACAGTTCCAGGCCCGCCCCCATCGGTCGCACCCGAGGTTCAACGAAAAAACTCGTGCGGTGTCCCGGATGCCTCCCCCGGAACCGTTCCGGCACCAGCATCTCAATCTCATGATCGAGCAAGTCTTGACGTTGGTGGCCGAACAATTTCTCGACCTGCGCATTGACCAGAACAATCTTCCCCTCTCGATTCACCACCACCATCGCATCGGGGGCGGCTTCCAGCAGCCCACGGAACTTGGCCTCAGCTCGTTTGCGCTCGGTGATGTCTCGAATGGCGCTCGAAACTAATACGCCCTCCTCGGTCTCCAGCGGACTGAGGCTGATCTCTACGGGGAACTCGTGCCCATCTCTGTGCAAGCCGTACAGTTCAATCCCTGCTCCCATCGGTCGCACCCGGGGCTCACCGAAGAAGCCGGTCCGATGTCCCGGGTGCCTCCCTCGGAAGCGTTGTGGCACCAACATCTCAATTTCGCGATCCAATATGTCTTCACGCCGATAACCGAACAGCTTCTCGACTTGCGCATTGACGAGAACAATCTTCCCCTCTCGATTTACCACCACCATGGCATCTGGGGCAGCTTCCAACAATCCTTGAAATCTCAGCACCGCGCGTTTTCGGGCAGTGACCTCTCCTTCGAGTTTCTTGTTCGCAGCTTCTAGCTCCGCAGTGCGTTGGGCTACCCGCTCTTCCAGTCGTTGGTTGAGCCTCCCTATTTCTGCTTCAGCATGTCTTCGCTCACTGTCGGTGCGATCCAGGGATCTCGCGTTCCACCAAACCAATGATACGAACACTGCAGTGAGCAGGATGGTGTAGAGTGCGCGGCCAAAGCCCACGCCGTAAAGCTGTTCCTCTTGGCCTCGGACTCTCAACCAGCCCAGAATGAAGGGAATCACCAATGCCGCCGGCACTAAGCGACGTGCCAGACCGCCGCCCAAGCTATTGCTCGTGAAAATGCTCATCAGGCCATCGTCGGCACGCGCCATCAGGATACCGGCCGAGACAGCAACGAATGCGAGTGCAGTGTGCAACGCAGTCGATTGGTATGGAGTAATCTGATAAAGGGACGGGATTCCATATGCGTAGCCCATCAGGGCTAACATAGCGACGAAACCGACCACCAGAGCCAGAAACTCCGCCGGTCGGTGGCGTCGGGTTTTGACATCGAGGGACAGTAACGCCAAGCCGGTCAGAAGGAAGTTGAGTGCAGTACTGGATGCCATCCGACCAGGCAACAATCCAGAGTCTTGCGCGGTATCGTGGATCAAAAGCTGATCGATATGAAGGTTCCAGCCAAATACGTATTCGCAAAGTGTAAGCAGGCCGATCAGGGTTACGACGCCTGCGAGTGCCTGAATAGCCTGGCGTTGCCACGCCTGTGGAGTATCTTGCGTTGCAAGTTTTAGAGCGATTCCCGCAAGCGAGAGCCCCAACGCCGTGTTCGCTCTCATTGTGGCTAGACCAGGGAAGACACTCTTCAGTGCTTGGATATCGAATGCCCAGCCAACGAGGACAACGACCCCAAGCAGGGAAACGCCGATTCCCACCATCCCGGCGGAGGATTTGAGTCGATCTACGCGAGGATTTGGACTCTGCATGCACCCACCATCGGCAACTTCTGGCTCGCAGATCTCAGATTAAAGCCCCAAATGCTTATTGGAGCAAAAGATTTTTTAGCTTTCCGAAATCGGGAACACGAGCCTCCGCACGTCATTGGTGTGATTTTCAAGTCACCAATTCTACGAGGCATTAACTGACACTGAAGTTGTCTCGCGCACAGACGGTGAGGTTCGAAAGAAACACCGCGCCTCGCTGGTGCGCATAAGGGTATGATTTGAAGATAAATGCGAGGCGCGGTTAGAAACGGGAGGCTTGCCATCGGGACCGGATCCCAGTTCGGGTGGTTACCCAATCATCGACGTCGATTAACGTCGTTGCCCAGCTAACTCTCATTTTCTACGCAACTCCAACTAGCACGAATAAGGCCAAGAGCATGGGCAGAGAGGCCCCCGGTGAACTGCCCATATTTTTCAATGATCTGTGACCGTGCAGGACAAAGTTGAAACGGCGCGGAGTCCTTTTGGGTGTCTTAATCCTGAACACTCTGTGCAATCCTCGCTCAGCCGGTGCGGTTCTTAGCTTCCGTTCCCGACCTTTAGTTGGGCGAGAAACTGGTACAGTGTTGCGCGGGATATGCCCAGAATCTCGGCTGCCTGCGACTTGTTCCCACCCACACGTTCCAACACGCGCATCGCATGCCGCCTTTGCAACACCTCCAGAGAAATCAGATCCTCGTCTTGCCCAACAATATCCCCGGGCGCGCCGTGTAGGAGTTCTCGCAGATCTCCGATGTCAATAACAGGCCCATCTACCATCATGCAAGCATTGCCAATGACATTTTCAAGCTCACGGACGTTGCCCGGCCACGAGTAAATCCCCATACGTGCTTGTGCCCGACGCGTTATGCCCGTCACTGGCTTCTTGAACTCCGCTGCAAACTTCTCCAGGAAATGTCGCTGCAACAGGGGCATATCCTCTCGTCTGTCCACCAAGCGGGGCAGCATGATATTGACCATCGTCAACCGGTAATAAAGATCTTCCCTAAACCTGCCCTCGCTTACCAGTGACCGCAGGTCGCGATTCGTGGCCGCGATCACGCGCACTTCGACTGTTCTGGGAACAGGCGAACCGACGCGCTGGATCTCGCTGTTTTGCAAAACGCGGAGCAGCTTTGCTTGTGCCGCCAAAGGTAACTCACCGATCTCATCGAGAAACACGGTGCCGCGATTCGCATATTCGAACACCCCAAGCTTGTCTTGAGTAGCGCCGGTAAATGCACCTCGCACGTAGCCGAATAGTTCACTCTCGACCAATGTTTCAACAATTGCCGAACAGTTGCAGACAGCAAAAGGGCCCGAAGAAGCCGGGCTTAGATGATGCAGGGCGTGCGCCACCAACTCTTTACCGGTTCCCGTAGCTCCGGTTACGAGGACATTTCGGAAATGTGGGGCGACTCTTGCAATTTTCGCAAAAACCTCAAGCATCAACGGGCTGCGTCCTACTATCCCCTCAAATTGACAGGCATCGAGTAGTTCGTGCTCAAGTTGGTGGGTCTTCTGACGGTTCGCAGCGTCCGACAACAGTGCCGCAACCCGCCGTCGAAGCTTCTCCACGTTAAGCGGCTTGTTAAGATAATCACTGGCTCCTTTCTGAACCGCCTCGACAGCTGATTCGGTAGAATAATGCGCGGTCATTAGAATGACATCCGCGCCCGGATCCGCAGCGAGGATCCTCTCCAATACTTCCAATCCGTGAACTCCCGGCATCATTAGGTCAAGAAGTACGATTTGGGGACGAGTCCGTTTGAACATCTCCAAGCCGACCTGGGGATCGTTAGCCGTGAGAATCTCTAGGCCATCGTGGGCCAGGGCATCTTTGATGAACTCCAGGCTCTGTCCATCATCATCAATTGCCAGAAGCTTGGGGGATTGATGTTCGGTCACTGAACAACCTCGACTGGCAACGGCACGCGCTACCGCTCTCAACACCAGCGTGCTTAGCTCGACCGACGCATTTTTTGGCTTGCCGGCCAGCGTATCAAAGCCAATCGGCTCTGTCACGCCGTTCCGCGTGAACATCGGAATATAGAACGCGCGATCGACGGAAACAGGACAGATGCTCGACAAATAAAGAGCCATCGGCGCTAAACACATGCCGAAAATGCCAACATTCGGGCAACCGCGCCGAAGTTCCGGCAACCGTGCCGAGGCTCCGGCAACCGTGCCGAACTTTTGGCATGCCATATTGAAACCCCGACGCCACAGAGGTCCACTTTGGCGCTGTTCCATTTTCGTAAGTATGCAACGATGGAGCTTGGCATCATCCTATTGTGATATAGGTTGATTTTAACGCGATCTTTGAACATGCGATCCTTCCCCGGATTTGGCGTCACTAGACGCGGTCTGTACTCACTGGTTGTGCGGGCAGGCATGATCCTGTCAGTTGCTCGAGATGGGTCTGCAACCGGTCGAACCTCCGGAAACAAGTGCGAAACAGGATCCTCACATTTCGCCAACCCGTGGGTCGGCCGTGTTCATTAGGAATTAGATGGTTCCATGGGTGGTCTGGACAAAACTGGTGAGCCCTTTGCTCCAACTTCCGGATACGACGTCAATTCGAACCGTGGATTTGTCCCTTCTCTCAACTCTGAGCTCTCAACTCCACCGGGAAGTTTGAGCGGTGACAAGGGCATGACGTCGCAAAAGCGTGACCGCCAGAGAATATTGCTGCTCGAGGACAACAGCGCTGACGCGAAACTGTCTTTGCGGGAGTTGGCCCGAGCAGGATTTGATATAGACAGCGAAGTAGTCTCCACTTCGAAAGAATTCATCGAACAGCTTCACTCTCAGCGATACGACCTCATACTCGCCGACTATCGCTTGCCGGACTGGACTGGTTTGGATGCCCTACGCTGGGTACGGAGCTCAGGTTTTGACATTCCATTCATTCTTGTCACCGGCACTCTGGGCGACGACATCGCAGTGCAGTGCATCAAGGAAGGAGCTACCGACTATGTGCTCAAGGATAAACTGGACCGCCTTCCGCGGGCGTGTCGGCGTGCCCTGGAAGAGAAGCAGCTGCGTCTGGAGCGCGACCGGGCCGAAAACGAGCTACGGGAATCAGAGCAGCAGTACCGGCTCTTATTCGATACCAATCCGTTGCCCATGTGGGTTTTCGACCGCGAAACTCTGGCCTTTCTGGCTGTGAATGAAGCCGCCGTAAGACACTACGGCTTCTCGCGGCAGGAGTTCTTCGCGATGACGATCAAAGACATAAGACCGGAGGAGGACACTCCCGTCCTTCTCCAAGCCATCCCGCGGCCGGGAGGAGGCCTTAACAGCATCGAGGTGTGGAGACACCGCAAAAAAGATGGCGCTGTCATTGATGTTGAAATCACAAGCCACGCGCTGCCCTTTCGTGGAAGACAAGCTGAACTCGTCCTCGCTCACGACGTCACCGACCAGAAACGAAATCAGGAGAGACTAAGGCAGTCGGAAGAGCGATTTGGTAAAGCCTTCCGATCCAGCCCCCTGGGGATCACGATAATCACCGTGACTGAGTCGCGCTATCTCGACGTCAACGACGCATTCCTTCAGATAACGGGATACGGGCGCGGGGATGTGGTCGGTCGTACTACGAATGAACTGGAGATCTGGGTTGACCCAGATGAGCGCGCCGCAATGCGCCAGCAGTTGACTGAATCGGGAAGAATCATTGCGTTTCGAGCGAAGCTCAGAACACGTTCTGGAGACATCAGACTTTCGGACGTTTCAGCTGAGCTGATCGATTTGGATGGAGCGCCCTGTGTATTGGCGATAATTCACGATATTACGGAAGCGAAGCGTTTGGAGGAGCAGTTTCTGCAGGCTCAGAAAATGGAAGCGGTTGGCAGACTAGCCGGTGGTCTGGCACATGACTTTAACAACATGCTCGGCGTTATCATCGGCTACAGCGAACTCTTACAAGAGCGCTTTGAAACTGGTCCAGCGCGTAAGGGGGTTGACGAAATAAAGAAGGCAGGGCAACGTGCCGCTTCGCTAACGCGCCAGCTTTTGGCGTTTAGCCGACAGCAGGTCTTGACACCACGAATTCTTAATCTCAATGCCGTCGTGGATAACTTGAACACGATGCTGCGCCACATGATTGGGGAGGACGTCGAACTGATCTTCACTCCGGGAGCATCGTTGGGCAATGTGAGAGCGGATTTAGTTCAGGTTGAACAAATTATCATGAACTTGGCCGTGAACGCTCGTGATGCCATGCCTCGAGGTGGAAAATTCGCCATCGAGACGAGCAACGCCGACTTGGACGCGACATTTGCTGACAGTCATCCCTCGGTTCGACCCGGTTCTTATGTCTTACTGGCAGTGAGCGATACAGGATTTGGAATGGATCAGGACACCATGGTCCGGATCTTTGAGCCTTTCTTTACCACCAAGGGACCAGGAAAAGGCACAGGGCTCGGACTCTCGATGGTGCATGGCGTTGTGAACCAGAGCGGCGGCTCCATTTGGGTATACAGCGAACCAGGAAAGGGCGCGACATTCAAGATTTACCTGCCGCGGGTTGACGAAGCCCCAACCATCGAGCATTCAAAACCTGTAAAGCAAGCCAGAGGATTCGAGACCATCCTGGTTGTGGAAGATGAGGAACCTCTTCGCGCACTCGTTGCAGGGTTCCTGGAAAGCAACGGCTATACGGTCCTCCAGGCGTCGGAGGGCAAGGAAGGAATTCATCTTGCGCAGGAGCATGGACAACCCATCGATTTGTTGATGACCGACGTGGTCATGCCCGGCATGAGTGGTAGCGAATTAGCAACGGCAATCCGGGCGTTTCTGCCGCACGTAAAATTGCTCTTCATGTCCGGTTACACTAGTGATCTGATCGCCGAACACGGGGTGCTTGAAAACGACGCAACCTTGCTGGAGAAACCCTTCACCAAGGACTCTCTGCTCACCAAAGTGAGAGTGGCTCTGGAAAGTCAGTAACGCGCGACCGGTCATCAGCATCCGCCGCTGCTCTAGCGACAACAGGTCCGGGCTCCGGCCCAGACCATCGCGAGAGCATCAGCGGACGCTTCCCAAGCCACAAGCCCCCTACCCTAGAGAGGGTGTTGCTCTGCCCGGAAAAACTTAAACTTAAACAGTCCCGCGATAGCAGCAAGTCCCGTGCCCAGCATACCCAAAGTACCTGGCTCCGGAGTAGCGAATCCTATAGTTCCCCCACCGATGTGACCAACGCCCTTGTTAAGCTGTTGACTGGTGGTGAAGATTGTCTCCGTGACGGTAGCGCTGACCGTTCTTCCGGTGTAGAGCATCCCGGAGACGGTGCCGCTGAGAGTGTAAGTCAGAGTGCCGTGATTACTCACTAACGTCCACATAATCGGACCCGTGAACGCGCCGGTAAAGATGGTACCCTTTGGAACGCCGTTTGCCCGTCCAGTCACAACAAATGTCGAACCTACGCTGGAAAATGTTCCGCCGGCTGCAAGGCTTCCGCTGATCAACGCCCCCGTCGAGAAGGTCACCGCGCCAAGAGAGTGTCCGTGACTGGCCGCAATTCCGTTGAAGGTCATCAGTTCTGAGTGCATAGACGTGATGCCCGCATTCGAAATCGCGATACTGCCGAATCGATTGGTAAGAGTGATTCCGTCGGCGAAAGCGGTGAGGGGTAAAGCGAGTGCGAACACTATTAGAAGCAACGTTGCTTTCATTTGAAAATCTCCCGTAGTTTTATGTTTAACTGCCGTGTCACGCAAACCGCTTCCTTGCAACAGTACTCTCGCCACAATGGACGGTTTGAGTTCCGATTAATGCCTAACTCTGTGAGAAGTCTTCGCCTCCTTAACCCCTTTTTTCAAATGCACCGCAAGGCTGACGGCACGCGTTTCTGCTCTACGCCTTAACCAGCATTCAACAAGATTCCGAAGTTGTTTGCTATCCAGCAAAGACGGTACTTAGAAAGAAAACACCACTTAGGCGGGGACGGGAGGAGTTAGGCTAAAGCTATTCGTCTCAACACTTAACCTCAATATTGCGGAATAATCCGGCGCTGATCCCGAGTGCCCATGGCCCCCAACCCTACCGCGATCGCCATACCCCGCCAGCAGAGCGGCATTCGATCGCCGTGATTGCCCTCGATGAGCAGATGTTCCGGGAGATGCGCGGCGCGCTCGCTTCCAATCAAGAGCTGACTGAGGACATGGACATCCATGGAATTGTTCTTGGTCTGGAAGTCACGAGCGTGCTGACACTTTCCCTGCGCGGTCTCGCCTCCCCGTTACCTAACACCTCCCGAATCGACCCTCGCCGGTGTTATCCTAAGCGGGATCACACCGCAGAGCTGTAAACTCCTCATGTCCAATCCAGGCACCTCCGAACCAAACCCGTCCAATCCGAGCGCACCGGAATCCACGCCAGTCCCAGAGCCGACCGAATCATCCTCGGTCGAGTCGTTCAAAGACATTTTTTCCGAGTACGAACAGAGTCATTCCCGGAAGGGCGAAGGCGGCAATCAGAGACGTGAAGGAACAGTGATTATCCTGACCGCCGACTCCGTCGTTCTCGATATCGGATTCAAAACGGAAGGCGTTCTGCCGCTCACGGCATTTCCGGCGGACAAGCCGCCCAAGCCTGGCGACAGGATGCAGGTCACGGTCAAGGGGCGCGATCCGGAAGGCTACTACGAGCTGACCCGTGGAAAAGTCGAGCGTCCAACCGACTGGACCTCGCTCGAGAAGGCCTTCGCAGAGAAGTCGACGATCATCGGCACCGTGACGGGCGTGGTCAAGGGCGGGTTGAGCGTAGATGTCGGAGTGCGAGCTTTCATGCCCGCTTCGCGCAGCGGAACCCGCGACGCGTCTGAAATGGAGAAGCTGGTCGAGCAGGAAATTCGCTGCCGCGTCATCAAACTCGATGTGGCCGAGGAGGACGTGGTGGTCGATCGCCGCGCCATAGCGGAAGACGAAGAACGTGCCGGCAAGGAGCGCCGCTATTCGGAGCTCAAAGAAGGCGATACCGTGCAAGGCGAGGTCCGCAGCCTGACCGACTACGGCGCGTTCGTCGATATCGGCGGCGCGGACGCCCTGCTTCATGTCGGCGAAATTTCATGGCGTCGCATCAACAAGCCGTCGGACGTCCTCTCCACGGGCCAGCAGATCGAAGCCGTGATCATCAAAATCGATTCCGACAAGCGGCGAATTGCAATCAGCATAAAACAGCTTCAACCGCATCCGTGGGACGCGATCGCCGATAAATACAAAGCTGGCGAACGGGTGCGCGGCACTGTCACGCGGCTCATGGATTTCGGCGCATTCGTCGAGATTGAGCCCGGCATTGAAGGGCTGATCCATATTTCTGAAATGTCATGGGCCAAGCGCGTGCCGACCGCGGGCGATGTGGTGAAGCCGGGTGAGACGGTGGAAGCGGTGATATTGAGTGTTAATGCTCCCGAGCGGCGCATCTCGCTCGGATTGAAGCAGGCGCTCGGCGATCCCTGGACCGTGGTGCCGGACAAATTTGCGCCCGGCACGGTAATTGAAGGGCCAGTGACGAGCCTGACGAAGTTCGGGGCCTTCGTCCAACTCACGGAAGGCGTTGAAGGCATGATCCACGTAAGCGAAATCAGCGCGGAAAAACGCATCAACCACCCGCAGGAAGTGCTGAGGTCCGGGCAGGTGGTCAAGGCGCAAGTGATTGCACTCGACACCGAGAAGCGGCTCATACGCCTGAGCATGAAACAACTGGTTCCAACCGGTCTTGATGAATATCTGGCCGAACATCAGGAAGGCGATATCGTTACGGGCCGCATGGTCGAGATTTCCGGCGGGAGCGCTCGCGTCGAACTTGGCCAGGGCGTAGTGGCGAAGTGTCGCATCCCGGCGGAAAGCGCCAGGAAAGAAAACAAGCAGGCAGAACTTGAGCCCTCGCCGTCTTCCTCCGCAAAGCCCGATCTGTCGTCGCTCGGTTCGATGCTCCAGTCACGCTGGAAGAGCGGCCCTGCCGCCAGCGAAGCGGAACCGGAAGGTCTGCGTGCGGGTCAGATCCGCAAGTTTAGGATCGCGACCCTCGATCCGGCGGCAAAGAAAATTGAGCTGGAGTTGGAGTAACGCTGGACGCGCCCGAGGAAATACTCTTCATACATTCATCTCGAGCGAAGCGAGGGACCTGCATTTCGCAGCAAGATGCAAGTCCTGTGAAATAGTTTTAAAAATGAGTTCCCCAGCCACTAACCGCCCGAGTTAGCCATCATAAGTGCAAACAACGCGGGAAGGTAGATGATCGTCGCCCGCAGTAATCGACGAGCCGACGGTTTGGATGCCGCCGCCGTTGCCGGCAGTTGCGGATACGCCATTCCCATCGACACCCGGAACAGCGCCGCACCCATCAGGATGGCGCCAACCAGATACACGCGTCCCGCCATTCCCATCGCGACCGGTAGAACGCTCACCGGAATCAATCCTGCGGAGTAGGCCAGAATCCGCCACACCGTGGACTTCCCATCGGAATCAACCACCGGCAACATGCGGATCTCGCCTTGCGCATAGTCCTCGCGATAGAGCCATGCAATCGAGAGAAAATGCGGAAATTGCCATACGAACATGATGGCAAAAAGAATCAGAGCTTCGGCTTCCAATCTTCCGCGCGCAGCCGTCCATCCCAACACCACCGGCATCGCTCCCGGGAACGCGCCCACAAATGTGCAGACGGGAGAAACTTTTTTCAGCGGAGTGTATGCCGCCAGATACACCAGTGAAGTCAAGAACACTAACAGGCCGGTAAGTAAGTTGGCGTAGATCGCCAGATAAGCTGAGCCGCCGAGAGTAAGCGCCAGTCCAACGATGGCAGCGTGTGCTCTGCTCATCCGTCCCGAAGGCAAAGGGCGGAGCGCCGTACGCCGCATCCGCGCATCCACGCTCGATTCGAGCACTTCATTCAATGCCGCCGTTCCGCTTGAAACCAGCGCCACGCCCAACAGGGCATGGACGAGACCCACCGACCAGGACGACACACCCAGTTTGTGAGCGCCAAGGAAGTAGCCGCACCATGCCGTCAGGACGATCAGAGTCGTAATGCGCGCCTTAGTCAGTTCGGCGTAATCGCGCACCAGAGAGACGAATTTTTGCAACGTTGACCCCACACTCACTGCTTGTTTCCTTCCGCCCTCGTTCGGCGGCTTAATCAAACCGGCGTAAAAATCCCCACGGAGCAGAGAATTCCAAAAGACAGCATTCGTACCGCGCCATCTGTTTGATGTCAAGACAAAATGAAAAGCAACATCCTGTATGCAATCAAATGCTCGCACCAAACGCAGTCATTGGCAACTGGCAGCGACAACTACTGACCGCCTGCAGGGCCGGTAACGTTGAACGTCTCGGGCGGATCAAAATAACATTGATGCCAAAGCGCTGCGTCGGACAACGTGCCCGCCTTCCATTGCTGAACCGTCGGCAGCGTTGCAGCAATCATGCCGCCATCGACTGAATCGAAGATCAGCACAACTCCGGCTAGCTCCGACGCTTTTGCCGCCAGTTCCGCGTAGTTCTTGTCGAGCAAAGACTTCGCGAATTCCAGTTTCGCCCGCGCGCCGCCGCCCTTCTCGTTTTCCTGGATCTTCTGCACCGAGATGATTTTCACGCTCTTGCCCCGAAGTGGCTCCCAATCTCCAGGGAAAGGAGCGGTTTCTTCGCGCGTCACCTGGAACAGATCTGCCGCAACCAATACGGCACTCGCTCCTGCCTGCGGAATGTCGGAAATGCCCTCCGGCATCTCCAGGCTCGTGCGCCATATCCATCCCCGCGACAGGCCGGAAATCCGCACGTGCACCCAGTCCGCATTGAAATCGAGCATCTCAAACTCGTCGTGCGCGCTCGCCAGAAACAATGTCTTGCCATTCAAGCTGGGAGTCGCAACCACCGGGGTTCCTGATTTCTTTATCGCCACCAGATTCTTCGGATGCGCCTGGTTCTTAAGCACCTCTTCCAGACTCGCGGCCTCCGCCTGCAAGCCGGTTGCTGCCTGATCTGTTGCTGTTCGACCCGAGGGATTCAGCGAATTTTTGGAATCCGCCAGTTGCTGTGCAGACAAACCGGCGCCTGCCGAAGACGGGAACTTTCGCCCGGTTTCCGGCGACCTCGGCATTGGCGCCGAGATCGTCGGTTCCCCAGTGCCCTTATTCTCAATTCCTTTTTCCGCAGTTGAGGGAGGCCTAGCCGAAACCGCCGGAAAACTTTGACTGGAACTCGTCCCACTCGGGCTGGTCGCCAGCAGATCGGTTAACTGGTCTAGCAGATCGGTTTCGAGCCGGCCATTCGAAGTCAGGAGTTGGTACCCCGAGCGGGATGGAACTGAATCCCCATACCATGCTGTCACTTTCGTCGTCACCCGCACCACCGATCCGCCCGACGCGGTCGAAGTCACCTGCACGGCAGATTGGTAATACGCTCGCTGGTAGCGGTTCAGGGGATGATCGCCAGGCAAGGCGAATCCCTCCAGCGCCGGCAGTCGTCCACCAGTGGACGGTTGTAACTCCTTCAGCGCTCTTTCCACCGCGCTTTTCGACTGACGGTAGGTCCGCTCGTAAGGGCCGGCTTGGGCGCTACCGGTCGGCGCCGCAGCCACCAGAAGCATCAGCAGCGGAAGCGCAGTCCCCAGTGCAGCGCGAACGCATCGGCTAGCGATTCGGAAACTTCGCCGCGTCATGGCATCTGGTCCAGCTGGTCGCGTCGAATCCATCCATGCTGTCCGTCATGCGTTTCGATCCCGTACCAGTAAGGCGTCGAAATCAGAATCAGCACTTCGACGCCTGGCTCCAGCGATTTCAGCGTGCTCGCGGTGTGGAATGGAGCCGACTTGAGTGGCGCCCCGGGCTTCTTGACCAGTCGCTCCACCTCCCGGCGCAACTCCGCAACGTGCTGTTCCAGCGATTCAGGAGATTGATCGTACGCCGCCGCCGGCTGCGGCATCGGTGACGGAGACGTAGGGGATATTGGTGGCGCCGTCGACGGCGGCGTGCTCAACAGCACTGTGTCATCGCCCATGCCGAATTTTTGCTTCGCCGACCGTTCCTGTTTCGCTTCTTCGGCCTCGACGGTTTCCTTCTTCATCAACTCGACCGCTGCGAGGCGGTCCTGGATGTCCTTGTACTCGCTGCTTTCTACTGAGCCGTTCGATTGGTGCAGGCTGTGCCGAATATCGTCCACAAACACAGCGTCAATTCGCAGCACGGTATTCTTGTCGCCCTCCGGTTGCACGACGTAGCGCACGGCCAGCGTTCCAACATCGCCGCTGTTTTTGAAATTTCGCGGATCGAGCGCCTGCCCCCGCACCTTGTAGAAAACCTTGCCGCCTTCTGTCCAAGCCGGAAACACAGGTGTGGACTTGGCCGCGACCGCCCCGGTAATGTACTCGTCTTTGTTGTACTCCTTGGTTCCGCGGATGAAAGTGTTCTGCGCAACATCTTCGACAACTTGGACGACTTCCGGCTCCGGCGCCGGAAGATTGACGATCAGGCCGGCACCGTACTGAAGAACATCTTTTTCGCGACCATGCGCTGGGAACGCCGCCGCAACGGCAATGAACAGAAGAATCAGATGAAATGCAGCCCCCACCCGGAAACAACTTGGGGAAAGTACACCAAATCTACGAAACGCGGCACGGCCCTTCAGCTCCGTACCTCGACGACTCTTGTACAAGATCACGTTCGGCTCCGGTGTCCTGTCCAAAAAGAGTCTCATACGCTGGGTTGGCCCCTGTCAACTTGTGCTCAGGCACCCCGAGCGCCATCGTCCCGGTCTCTCCCGTGCCACTATGTAAACAATTTGTAAAAAAAATCTTGCAACCCTCTTGCACTTCATCCCATCGGGTAGTAGTATCCACCCGCTAGTGAGTGGTTGGACCACTTCACCGGACAAAGTTTTGAGTTCTGCCGAAACGCAGGTGCTGTGCAACGGAGGTTATGCTTGACCGTTGCTTGGCTGCTGTCGTTTTGCCCGTTATGTGAGCATTTCGTTTTTGCAAAATCTATGAAGTTGTCTGAGGAGTGCAGCATGCGTATGTGGGCGCAGTCTCATCTCTGTCAGAAGCCGCAGCGGTTAAACTCTGTCCTCGCCGCTGCTTTCGCGTTAGCCTTTCTGATCCTGGGCGCCAGCCAGTCGGCGAGCGCGTTGCCTGCTTTCGCCAGGAAGTATGGCCTGCGCTGTTCGGCCTGTCATGAAAGTTGGCCGATGCTGAATTACTTCGGCCAAAAGTTCAAAGACAACGGCTATCAGCTCATGAACGATCGCGACGCTCCCATCTGGCAAAACAATGGGTACTGGCCCGTCACATTCCGCTTTACGCCCTTCTGGAGCCGCGAGAGCGTGAACCGGGTCGCAACCGATCAGAGCCCAACCGGGCAACAGAAGATCACCAACACCGGTTTCAGTCACGGCGGACTGGACATCCTCAGCGGCGGTACCCTCGAGAAAAATATTTCCTTCCTGTTCGTTCCCTCCTCCGACGAGCTCGGTTCGTTTCACTTCGAGTCCGCGAATGTGCGCTTCGACAACCTTCTAAACAGCCCATGGCTCAACGTAAAGGTCGGGAAATTTGAACTCGACAGCTTTATTTCGGAAAAGCGGTCGCTCACGCTTTCAGCCAGTGGCGCGGGGTACCAACTCTTCCACTTCATTCCCGTCGGTGATGGGAACATCTTCGGCCAGCTCGGCGACAACCAGTTAGGCGTCGAGTGGATGGGGCATTCCTACAACGATCGCACCCGTCTTTCCATAACCGCATTCAACTCCGTGGACGGTAGTCCAGATCGTCCCTACGGGCAGAACTCGTACAGTTGGTTCCTGGCAGGCAGTCAAGCCTTCAACACCGGCAAGCTGGGGGTTCAGCGGATTGGAGGCTACGCCATGCTTGGGCAAGCCCCAACCATGTATTACACCAGCGGCGAGGCTCCAATCCTGGGTACCGGAGTTGGCAATAAAGACTTTTACCGCGTGGGCTTCGAAGGCCTGTTCTATCTCGGCAGCAAACTGGACTTCCAGGTTTTCACCCAGCACGGTTCGGATAGCGCGTGGTTCGGCCAAGGCTACGGAGACATCCTCGGCGGGGCTAACAACAACCCACCGGGTTCGGGGACCGAGCTCCCGCCGGGCTCCCGACGTCCTACCTGGAACGGCGCGTTTGTGGAGACCCACGTCGTGTGGAATCCGCAGCTGACCATTTTCCAGCGCTCCGAATGGATCCGCATGTCCCAACAGTCCACACCGGGAACTCCGTCGAATCTTGGCAACATTGACAATTACCTTATTGGATACCGCTATAACCCGTTCATGACGAGCCGGGCGGGTTTCGCCTTCCACAACGAATTTTCATGGTTCCGGCAACGCGGCGTAGCGCCAGACGGAGTATCTGATTTGTCCACCAACAGTTTGATGGCAGGATTTGATTTCGCGTTCTGAGGAGTCCGAATCCGGCGGCGAGCGCAGCTCGCCTTTGCCGATTTTTTGAGGAGATCAGCCAATGAGAGTCTTCAATTCAGTCTATGGTTGCGCCGGAGTTCTCGGTCTCGTTCTGGCGGTCGGCGTTGCGGCTTCGGCTCAGGATGCGCCCGACGTGGGCCCGAAGCCACCCGTCGCAGTCAAGCCCATGGAGAGCCACATCGGCAATCTCACCGGGCATGCGGCAGACGCGAAGTCCAACTACCGCCGCTATTGCGCCGGCTGTCACGGCGACTATGGCGATGCCAACGGCGAGAACGCCGTATGGCTGGATCCTAAGCCACGCGACTTCACCATCGCCAGCTTCAAGTGCCGTTCTACTCCGACCGGCACTCTGCCCACCGACGAAGATCTGTACAACACCATCGGGCGCGGCGTCACCAATTCCAACATGCCCATTTGGAATGCGCTTAGTCCTCACCAGCGCGCCGACTTGGTTGCGTACATCAAGATCTTCTCGCCCCGTTGGGAAAAAGAAAAAGCCGGCGAACCGATCAAGGTTCCCGCCGAGCCCCCGGTTACCATCGATGGCATTGCCCACGGCAAAGCGCTCTTCACCAAGCTCGAATGCTGGAAGTGTCACGGTCCGCACGGGGAGGGCGACGGCCCTTCCGCCGCGACCCTCACCGACAGCAAAGATCAGCCGATTCGTCCCTACAACTTTGCCCTGGGCAAAGACGATTCGCGATTCAAGTGCGGCGGCACCAACCAGGACATCTATAAAATCTTCATGACCGGCGTGGACGGCACGCCAATGCCCTCCTTCGCGGACGTGATTCAACCGAACGACGCCTGGGACCTCGTCCATTTCCTCCGTACGCTGCAGGTCAATCGTCACGGCAAGGAGAACGAAGTTCTATCGGCCGCGCACGGAGTTATTCCCCCGTACGTGGATAAAAACCCTCCGCCACCGGCCGCTCCGGCCGATAGCAAGCCGCCCGGTGGCGGCCAGTAAAATGAGATTTTAAGATCCCAGAAGGAGTACTCGAATGCGCACTAAGCAAATGATGCCAGCTTTTTTGACGTTGCTCGTTTGTTCGTCAATGATGTGTTCGTCTCTAGCGTTCGCTGGAACAGTTAGCGGCAAGGTGACCTACACTGGCACGCCCGCCCGCCAAAAACCCATCGACATGTCGAAAGAACCCAGCTGCGCCAAACAGCATGCCACGCCCGTGACTACCGAAACAGTGGTAACTGGGCCTGCCAATGCATTGGAAAACGTGGTGGTGTTCGTTTCGTCCGGCGCCCCCGACGATGGCCAGGTTCCGGCGCAGGCTGTGACCTATGAGCAGAAAGGCTGCCAGTATATCCCCCATGTTCTGGCCATGCACGTCAACCAGGAATTCAAGATCCTCAACGACGACCAGACTTCGCACAACATCCACCCGCTGGCCAAAGTGAATAATGAGTGGAACCTTTCCCAGCCGCCCGGATCGCAGCCCATTTCCAAGAAATACGACAAAGAAGAGTTCATCCCGGTGAAGTGCAACATCCATCCCTGGATGCACGGCTACTTCGCGGTGCTTAAAACGTCGCACTACGATGTAAGCAAGGGCGGAGGCGACTTCAAACTCCCGAACCTGCCACCCGGCAAGTACACCATCACCGCCTGGCACGAAGACTACGGCACTCAGACTGCCGACGTCACCATCACCGGCAACGAGTCCAAAGACGTCAACTTCACTTTCAAGGCCAAGGCCTACTAACACACCCGCGGCGGAGATGAATTTCTCCGCCGCATGCTTATTCAGGTGGGAACTTGGGAAATAACTCAACGCAAGTATTTTTTTGCATTGACATATCGAAATAGCCACAAATACACTTCGGCGGCTCGGCGCGAGTAATGAGTCGACTCAGTTTTGTCGAGCGCATCAGGATTCTTGTTCGGTGTTCTTGAGATAAGCGGAGCCTGCCGGATCGGAATCTGGCGGGAGCGGAGACATCATGGCAAAATTTTTTGCAGTGACGATCATCATAATCGCAATCGTGTCCGCGATTCCCATCCTCCGGCATACATGGGTGGCGCCCGAGGACATCTCGACCCATGGGCATCTGATCGATGAACAGATGTCAGAGACCATGGCCGAGGCCGGAATCTCCTTTCTCGCCGCACAGTTCGTTTTGGCGATCTTCATCTGGATGTTTTCCAACCGTGCACCGGACGCAAAGATTAAGAGTTTTCCCGGCGGCGCCAAGGCCTTGGTGATCGGCGCCCTGCTGCTCGTAGGCGCGGAAGTCCTGGCACTCGGAATCTTTGGGGTGAAGGCGTGGGCGAACGTATATCTCACTGCGCCGTCGGCTGACGCCATGCCAATCCAGGTCCAGGCCGGACAGTTCGCTTTCTATTTCCGCTACCCCGGCCCTGATGGAAAGCTCGGTCCCAATCACCCCGAGCTCATCAATGAAGGCGCGCAGAATTTCTTTGGTCTAGACCCCGCGCATGATCCCGAATCCAGAGACGACATCGTGACCGCCGAGATGGCGATTCCCGTCAACAGGGAAGTTCATCTCCTCATGCATTCCAAGGATGTGGGACATTCCTTTTTTGTCCGGGAGTTGCGGGTGCAACAGGATTTTGTTCCCGGGCTGGATGTTTCTCTCCATTTCACCGCGACCAAGGTCGGCAAATACGAAATTGTCTGCACCCAGCTTTGTGGCCTCGGACATTACAACATGAAGGCATACCTCGACGTGCTGTCGCAGGATGACTTCAATGATTGGCTGAAGAAGCAAGCGGCAATGCAGTAGCTCGTCGCGTCCGCGCTCGCGCGGGTCGATGACGACATCTCTTTCGAGGTAGGCATATGCACGACATGTCAGCGCACGCGGTGCAACACCACGCTCCTCCGACCAGTTTCATTCGGAAGCACGTCTTCAGTCTCGACCATAAAGTAATCGGCAAGCAGTACTACGCACTGGCTCTGGTCGCCGCTATTTGCGGAATGGCGCTCTCCTGGATGATGCGCATCCACCTCGGTTGGACCAACGCCGCGATCCCCGGCCTGCAGCTGCTTTCGAAGAATGGCGCTCCAGGCGGCGTGATGACGCCGGAGTTCTATCTGCAGTTGATGACCATGCACGGCACCATCATGGTCTTCTTTGTGCTCACTACCGCGCCTTTCGCCGCCTTCGGCAATTTCTTCCTCCCCATCCAGGTCGGCGCGGAAGACATGCCCTTCCCCCGCTTCAACATGATGTCATTCTGGATCACGTTTCTGGCTTTCGTGGTCCTGATGTCGTCATTCATCCTTGGCGATGGACCGACCCTCGGCGGCTGGACCCAATACGCGCCGCTCAATTCGGTGGGTTCGGTTGCGGGTCCTGGCCAAGGTCTGGGTGTGGTCCTTTGGATGATTTCCATCGCGCTATTTTGTGTTGGCCAGTTACTGGGCGCGTTGAACTTCATCACCACCACGCTCGATCTCCGCGTCAAAGGGATGAGCCTGATGCGCCTGCCCCTCAGCGCCTGGGCATGGTTCATCACCTCTTGTATGGGCCTGACCGCATTTGCCGTGCTCATGCCTGCATGCATCCTCGTCATTCTGGATCACGTGGCGGGAACAAGTTTCTTTGTTCCATCCGGTTCGGTGATCAACGACCAACTGCAGCCGCACTCGGGCGGCTCAACTCTGCTGTGGCAGCACCTGTTCTGGTTCTTCGGACATCCCGAGGTCTACATTGCGATCGTGCCCGGCATCGGCATCGTCTCCCACATCCTGATTACCAGTATGCGCAAGCAGATGCTGAGCCAGAGAGTGCTCATCTATAGCATGGGAGCCCTTGCCGTCCTCAGCTACATGGTCTACGGGCATCACATGTTTGTCAGCGGCATGAATCCGGTCTCCTCGCTGGCATTTTCTTTCCCTACCCTGGTTATAACCATCCCCGCCACGATCATCGTGCTCATCCAGGTCTTCAGTCTCTATGGTTCCAACCTGCGTATCAATTCAGCTTCGCTGTTTGCCTTGGGCTTTATTTCGATGTTCGTCAGTGGCGGCGTCAGCGGCTTCTTCCTGGCCCAACCCTCGATCGACATCATGCTCCATGCGACTTACTTCGTGGTAGGACACTTCCACATGGTGATGGGCGTCGCGGCCATGTTCGGCATCTTCGCCGGAACTTATTTCTGGTTCCCGAAGATGGCCGGAAGAATGATGAACGAAACGTTGGGCAGAATTCATTTCTGGCTCAGCTTCGTGGGCGCGTATTGCATCTTCATGCCCTTCCATTACCTCGGAATGGCCGGGAATATCCGCCGCTACTCGTCCTTCCCGGATGATTTCCTGCAGCCGTTGCTCCCCGTCCACCAGTGGATAACCGTCGCTGCCCTCATCACCGGCGCTGCCCAGCTGATTTTTGTCTACAACCTGATTCACAGCCGGTTCTGGGGCAAACCGGCGCCAGATAATCCGTGGGAAGCCACTTCACTGGAGTGGAGCACGGCCACTCCACCGCCGTGGGACAATTTTGGTGGCAAGCATCCAGTGGTTTACCACGATCCCTATCAGTACGGCGTGCAGAGTTCGGTTGGTGACTACGTAATGCAGACGTCGCCAGAACAAGTCAAGTCGGAACACGACGAGAAGTAGTTCGCGAAGCAAGAAGTAACGAGGCAAGCAATAGCTCGAAGTAAGAACTAACTAAGAACTGTGTCCCGGAGGGGCGAGCCAGCTTAGCCCAGCGCTTCAGCGCTGGGAAAGAGTGGCCCAGGTGATTCAAGTCCCCGAGGGACGACCGAGTCCCGGTGCACGACGTTGACGTACGAAGGAAGTGTGGCAGTTAATGGCAACTACAATACCTGAACCGCCAAAAATTGACCCGGACCGTTTACCGGATCACTCCGGCAACGGCGGATGGCGGAACCTGACTCCGGCAGACGGTAACCTGCGTATAACGCAGGACTACTCCCCGCCGCCATCTTCGACTGCCATATGGGTAGTGCTTTTCGCCATAACGATGATGTTTGCCGCGTTTACCAGCGCATTCATCGTCCGCAAGGCATCGCAGGATTGGCAGACCTTCGCGCTACCGTCGATCCTCTATTTCAATACTCTTCTGCTCATCGCCAGCAGCGTTACCCTGGAAGTCGCACGCCGCCGCATAGCTGCTTTCATGGGCGGTCTGAAGACTCAGCTTGAGAGCCCGGCCCGCTGGCTGTACATAACCCTGTTTCTCGGTCTACTTTTTGTGGCCGGGCAGTACGTGGCCTGGACGCAGTTAAGAGCCGATGGGCTCTACCTGGCCACGAATCCAAGCAGTTCCTTCTTTTATTTACTGACAGCTACCCATGCGCTGCACGTGCTAGGGGGGCTGGGTGGCTTGATCTACGTAATTAACAAGTTGAATAAGTCGGTCCTGCGCCGCAACCAGTTGGTTGCGACCACTCGTTACTGGCATTTCATGGGTGGTCTTTGGCTGTACCTGCTTTTACTGCTTTGGATGAAACTTTAACTGACTCGATAATCAGGAGGCGTCGTGAGCCAAGCGGATTTGACCATGGAAGGACACTCGGCAGGCCTGACCGTAGGACCGGCATTTTCTATTCCTACAAAAAAGCTGGCGATGTGGCTGTTCATTATCGCTGACACCATGACTTTTGCCGCGTGCCTGGTGGCCTATGGATTCGTGCGCAATGGGGCTCCCGACTGGCCTAGACCGTTTCACAGCATCACCAACGTCGCGCTGATGACGTTCATTCTTCTGACCAGCAGCTTGACCATGCTGCTCGGACTCCGGTCGGCGAGAGCGGGGGACAAAGCCGGCGCCTTCCGCTGGACCATGATTACGGCGGCTGCCGGCATTCTCTTCGCCCTGCTGCATGTTCGCGAATGGCTGGCGCTCATTGGCGAAGGCATGACGCTTTTTAAGAATCCGTGGGGAACTGGCCTGTTCGGGGCGTCGTTCTTCAGCATCACCGGCTTGCACCTTACACACGTGACGGCTGGTGTAATCGCTCTGATCGTTGTCGGTGTGCGCTACAAGGGCGGCCGCTACAATGCGGATGACATCGAGATTTTGGGCCTTTATTGGCACTTCGTGGATTTGGTTTGGATGTTCGTCGTACCGTTGGTCTACCTTTTGAATCTCACCCACTAGATCAGGAAAGCCTGGGAGCAGAATGCCATGACAAAAGCAGAAGAGCACAAGAGTGACGGGATCGGGAAGGACCTGGTCGTCTATGTTTGCCTGCTGGCTTTGGCAGGCCTCCAATTCCTTATTGCCTATCAGAATATAGATATCACGCAAAAGTTCGTGCGCATGCTGGCGGTCGCCATTGTTGAGGCGGGCCTGGCAGTTATGTTCTTCATGCATCTTTGGACGGAAAGGCGGGGCTTTATGCTGTTTGTCATCATTTTTACGATTTCCGTCCTGCTCGGGATGCAATATGGGTGGACCGACAGTTCCCGAATGCTGGTCGGCGCCCCGTTTTCAAAATGACCCATAGTAAGAATAGAAGCCGGTTGAGAGAACAGAGAGAAAAGATGTTAAGACCAGGGCTGAGGATCGAGAGACCGGCATTCCTTATTAGTATTGCCCTGGTTGGACTGGCCCTGCTCGCTGCCCCTCTCCCGGCCTTCTCCCAGAGTTGCGCGCTCTGCTATACGCAGGCGGCCTCCGCCGGTACTCGGATGATTCAGGCATTGCGCAGCGGCATTCTGATCCTTATCCTCCCTCCCACGTTCATGTCGGTTGGCATGATTTTCATTATGCATCACAAGCGTAATCAGGTCAGACGGGAGGATGACGCGCCCGACCCTGACCACAAGTGGTAGCTGATTTTGGGTGGCGCAGCGCTGCGATAAAAAATAAGAAGATACGACTTCAGCCTTCATTCCGTGCCCAGAGCCGGCTTTCGTCCGACACGGGAATATGGCACCGTTTGGCAAGCCCCCCAGCAGGAACTCACTTGATGTCCAATTTACAAGTGATAGAATCCATTTCATGGCAAAATCACTAATTCAGTCTGTAGTCAAACAGCTCCAGAAGGAACGTGCGCGACTTGAAAATGAACTCCACGGCGTGACCGCCGCCCTGACTACTTTCGGGAAAGTCTTCCTCCACGGAGGCAAAGGGAGCAGGCGTGGAGCAGCAGCAATTCCCCGGAGACGAATGATTTCGGCTGCGGGACGCAAGAGAATCGCCGCTGCGCAGCGGGCACGATGGGCGAAGGTTAGGGCAGCCAAGAAGAAATAGTCTTGCCGGTCTTCAGTTCGAGACGTCCCTCACCACCGCCGCCACAAACTCTGTAAACTCCCTGACGTCCTCTTCGGTCGTATCGAACGAGCACATCCAGCGCACTACCGACTCCTCCTCGCTCCACACATAGAAGAAGTACCGCCCCTGTATCTTCTCGATCGCCTCCTGCGGAATTTGCGCGAACACCCCATTCGCCTCCACCGGATACACAATCTTGACCCGCGGAATCTTCTTTACTTCCTGTTCCAGCAGGCGCGCCATTCGGTTCGCGTGCTCCGCATTGCGCCGCCAAAGATCGTCCGTCAGCAGCGTCTCCATCTGCACCGACATATAGCGCATCTTCGATGCCAGTTGCATCCCCTGCTTGCGCACAAACAAAAAATCCTCGGCGACTTCCGGATGAAAAAACACCACCGCCTCCACACCCATCAGCCCGTTCTTCGTCCCGCCAAACGAGAGCACATCTACTCCCAGATCGCGCGTCGCCTGGCGCAGGGTAAGTTGCTGCGCGGCCACGGCGTTTGAAATCCGCGCCCCATCCATGTGCAGAAACATCTGGCGGTCATGGGCAAATCGCGCCAGCGCCTCGACTTCCGCCGGTTTGTACACGGTCCCCATTTCAGTCGATTGCGTAATCGATACCACCCGCGGCTGCACGTGATGCTGGTCCCCAATTCCGTGATACGCCTGCGCCACTATTTCCACCGTCAGCTTCCCGCCCGGCGCTGCCAGTGGTATCAGCTTGCAGCCGGTAAACTTTTCCGGTGCGCCGCATTCGTCCGTATAAATATGAGACAGTTCGGGACACAGTACCGCATGAAACGGCCGCGTCAGCGCCTGCAGACTAAGCACATTTGCCGCTGTCCCATTGAAGACAAAAAAGACCTCTACATCAGATCCAAACTGCTCCCGGAATTTTCGCACCGCCGATTCTGTCTGCGGATCATCTCCATATCCCACTACGTGTCCCTGGTTCGCTCGCCGTATCGCCTCCAGCACTTCGGGATGTACTACTGCATTGTTGTCGCTCGCAAAACTTCGACTTGGTTTCATAACAAAACAATCTAGCAGAAACCGGAAATCCGTCGGAGCTTCCTGCCTTTACCATGAATCAATGTTTGATCTAAGATGGCGTGGTCGACGGGTCGATCCCGTTTTTTCCGCAGACTAAGGAATTTCGGTAAGAGCGACTATATGTCTCAATGCTTCGCAAGAACGTCATCTCTGATTCTGCCCGGCGCTCTGCTGGCCGTGCTCGTTTTCGCAACCTCTTGCGGCGACGGCAAGGGAGCCAAGGCTGCCGCTCCGCAAGCCATGCCGGTCAAGGTGCAAACGGCGAAGGCCCAGAAGGTCGATGACACCACCGACTATGTCGCCACCTTGAAATCCCGCGACTCCGCCCTCGTCATGCCGCAAGTCGAAGGCATCATTACGAAGATCTTCGTTCACTCCGGTCAACGGGTGGCCGTCGGGGCTCCCCTGATGCAGATCGATCCCGCCAAGCAGCAGGCCACGGTCCGAAGTCAGGAGGAAGCGCGTGCCGCCCAGCTCGCGCAGGTCAAATGGGCGCAGCAGAATTACGACCGCGTCAGCGGCCTTGCCAACGCCGGCGTAGTCAGCAAGCAGGAACTCGACCAGGCCCGCGCGACCCTCGACGCTGCCGAGGCGCAACTGCACTCGCTCGAGGCTCAGGTCCGCGAGCAGCAGGTCCAGTTGCACTACTACCAGGTGGTCGCTCCCCGTGCCGGCATTGTCGGAGATGTTCCCGTCCGCGTCGGGGACCGTGTCCTCACCACCACCACGCTAACTACGGTTGACCGTCCCGGTAGCCTCGAAGCCTACATCTATGTTCCCATCGAGAAGTCTGCGCAGCTGAAAGTGAATCTGCCCGTCCAGATCGTCGACGGTTCAGGAAACATGCTCGCGACCAGCCGTATCACGTTCATCTCGCCGCAAGTGGACACCACGACGCAGTCCGTGCTCGCCAAAGCGACAATCGCGAACTCGAAAGACAGCTTGCGCACCGCCCAGTTCATCCGTGCACGCGTGATCTGGGGCAGCCAGGAGAAGCCAGTCGTTCCGGTCGTAGCTGTGTCGCGAATCGGCGGCCTCTATTTCGCTTTCGTCGCCGAGGCTGACCAGAAAGGTGGATACGTGGTCCACCAGAAGCCACTCCAGATCGGCCAAATCGTCGGCAACAACTATGTCGTGATCGACGGCGTAAAGCCCGGCGACAAAGTAGTCGTCTCCGGAACCCAGTTTCTAGTCGATGGCGTACCCGTGGTCCCGCAAGAAAGCAGCAGCTAAGAAAAGCCCCAAAGAAGAGTCTCCCGAAACCAGCTCTGACAAAACAGCGAGCAGCGAGCGCTAAAGTCTGAGAACTGAGAACCGAGAACTGAGAACTGTTTCTTATGGTCGACTTTTTTATTCATCGCCCCGTATTCTCCACTGTCTGCGCCCTGCTCATTATTCTCGCGGGCGCGGTTTGCATCCCGACGCTCCCCATCGCACAATTCCCGAGCCTCGCGCCCCCGCAGGTCGGCGTCACCGCCATCTATACCGGAGCCAGTTCCCAGACCGTCGAGTCTGCCGTCACCACGCCTCTTGAGCAGCAGATCAACGGCGCCGAAGGCATGAAGTACATTACCTCCTCCAGCACCAACAACGGCGTCAGCTCGGTTACGGCCACCTTCGATATCAACCGCGATCCCGACCTCGCCTCCGTTGACATCCAGAACCGCGTCAACACTGCTCAGGGACGTCTCCCCAACGCGGTCAAACAAATCGGAATCACCGTCGCCAAGACCTCGCAGAACTTCGTCTTCGGTGCCGGCGTCTTCTCGCCTGACGGCCGCTTCTCCACGCTCTTCATGAGCAATTACCTCGACGTATATGTCCGCGACACGCTGAAGCGCGTCCCCGGCGTTGCCGATGTCCTCATCTTCGGCGAACGGAAATATTCCATGCGCCTGTGGATCGATCCTGTTCGCATGGCTAGCCGTGCCCTTACCGCCGACGATGTGGTTAGCGCGCTCGCGGAACAGAACGTTGAAGTCGCCGCCGGGCAAGTTGGTTCGCAGCCTGCGATGCCCGGCCAGGATTTCCAGATCAGCGTGCGCGCCGTCGGCCGTCTTTCCGAAGCCACTCAGTTCGACAACATCATCTTGAAGAGCAATGCCGACGGCACGCTTGTCCGCCTGAAGGACGTTGGTCACGCCGAGCTCGGAGCCGAAGACTACGGCACCGATCTGGACTACAACGGGCGCGACGCGGTTGGCCTCGCCGTCACCCAGCTTTCCACCGCCAACGCGCTAGACGTACACCGCAAATGTCTCGCCGAACTCGATCGCCTTTCCAAGCACTTTCCGCCCGGCATGAAATATGAGGTTGCCTTCGATGTCACCGACGCAGTCAGCGAATCCATCCGCGACGTAGTCTCGACGCTCGGCACGGCCATCGTCCTCGTCATCTTGGTCATCTTCGTTTTCCTCGAAGACTGGCGCTCCACCATCATTCCCGCGGTCACCATCCCGGTTTCCCTCATCGGCACTTTCGCGTTCGTCAAGCTGCTCGGCTTCTCCATCAACACGCTGACGCTGTTCGGCATTACGCTCGCCACTGGCCTGGTAGTCGACGACGCCATCGTCGTTATCGAAAATATCGAGCGCCATCTCCAGGAAGGTGAGTCCGATCCCGTCAAAGCCTCGGTTGACGCCATGAAGGAAGTCGCTGGCGCGGTGATTGCCACTTCACTGGTGCTGGTCGCCGTCTTCGTGCCCGTGGCCTTCTTCCCCGGAACAACCGGCATTTTGTTCCGCCAATTCGCCCTGACCATCGCCTTCTCCATCGCCATCTCCGCCTTCAACGCGCTTACCCTTACGCCTGCGCTCTCCGCGCTCCTGCTCGGTCGCCAGCACGGGGAAAAGAACTGGTTCTTCAAGCGCGTCGACCGCGTACTGGCCGCGATTAACAACGGCTATGTTCGCGTCTTGCGCACGGTACTGCGCTTCGAAATCGTCGCTCTGATTCTGTTTGCCGCCGGACTCGGTCTCGCCTACTTCGTCTTTGGGAAAGTGCCCCAGGGCTTTGTCCCCACTGAAGATCAGGGATATCTCATCGTCGCCGTGCAAGCGCCCACCGGAGCTTCGCTTGACTACACCAGGAGGATTGGCCAGCAAGTAACCGCCATCGCGAAAAGTATTCCTGAAGTCAGGGGCACCTTTGCCGTCGCCGGCTTCAGCTTTGGAGGCGCCACTCCCAACGCCGGTCTCACGTTCCTGACGCTCCAGCCTTACGCGCAACGCAAGGGCAGCGAGCACACCGCCGCCTCGATCATCCATCGACTCCGCGGCCCCTTGTTCGGGATCTCCGGCGCGATCGTGATTCCCTTCGAACCGCCCGCCGTGCAGGGTCTCGGAACGTTTGGCGGATTTCAATTCGAGCTCCTCGATCAGGGCACCCACACCCTTCAGGATATCGACAAAACCGCTCACGACCTGATCCGCGCGGCCGGCGGGCGCCAGGAGAAAGATCTCACCGGACTATTCAGCACGTACACCGCAAACGATCCGCAATACGTCGTAACCATCGACCGTGAAAAAGCCAAGAGCCTGCACATCCCGCTCAGCCAGATCACCGACACCCTTAGCGTCTACATGGGTTCGGCTTACATCAACGACTTCGATTTCAATAACCGGTCTTATCGTGTTTATGTGCAGGCCGACAAACAATTTCGCTCGCATCCGCAGGATATCGGGCAGTATTACGTTCGCTCCGATTCCGGTTCCATGGTCCCTCTGGAAAATTTAGTCAGCATCACCCAGACGGCTGCGCCTCAGGTCATCAATCACTACAACCTTTTCCGCTCGGCGGAAATCGACGGCTCCGCCGCCCGCGGCTTCAGCTCCGGACAAGCCATCACAGCCATGCAGCAGCTTTCGGCAAAGACCCTGCCTCAGGGCTACGCCTACGAATGGTCGGGAATTTCGCTCGAAGAGCTGGCGTCAGGATCCACCACCCTCATCCTCTTCGGTCTCGGAACGCTCGTGGTCTATCTGACCCTCTCGGCGCAGTATGAAAGTTTCGTGCTCCCTTTCATTATTCTGCTAGCCGTACCCATGGCATTGCTAGGGGCATTGTCCGCTCAATGGATCCGCGGCCAGCAGAACGACGTCTACTGCCAGGTTGGACTCGTCATGCTGGTAGGCCTGGCATCCAAAAACGCCATTCTGATCGTGGAATTCGCCGAGCAACTGCGCGAACGCGGCATGACCATTCTCGAATCCGCCATCGAAGCGGCCCGCATCCGCCTGCGTCCTATCCTCATGACCTCTCTAGCCTTCATTCTCGGCGTCGTCCCCCTCGTCACCGCCAGCGGCGCAGGAGAGAACGGACGCCACTCCGTAGGCACCACCGTCTTCGGGGGCATGATCATGAGCACGATCCTCAATTTGTTCTTTATCCCCGTGCTTTACCTGTTGATCGAGGGCTTCCGGGAGCGCCGCCGCAAACCGAAAACAACCTAAACAAGTGCAGGGACGGGCGCCCCTCCCCCGTACCGGCAACTCGGCAGACTGCCCGTGTTCAAAGCCACTCCGGATTCGCTATAGGTGGCCTTGCGGTCCGGGATTCTGCCCGCCACACCTTAGTTTCATTGCCATTCGTTCGGCCTGAAACCGGCGAACTAGAGTATGCTTGCTGGCGTCGGTCGCCAGCAGAAAGAAAAAAGCAACTCCTTGGCGCTTTCCAACGTCTGAAAGTGCGAAGAAGCTCACGGGTCCCCCCACATTGTAAGAAGTCTTGCGTGAGGTCAAAACAATGAAGAAATCACTCCTCGCAGTTCTTACTTTCCCACTGATTTTCTCGATGGTGGCCCTCGCCAGTCCCACCACCCAGAACAACCAACCAACTGGCGCGATCAGTCAGAAGGGCATCGATCGGATCGTCAAGGAAGTTCGTCATGAACTCGTGATGCTTCCTTTTTACGGCGTGTTTGATAACCTCGCCTACAAGGTCGACCCCGATGGCACCGTGACCCTGCTCGGACAAGTCTCGCGTCCCACCCTCAAGTCCGACGCAGAAAACGCTGTCAAGCACATTGAAGGCGTCGAGAAGGTCGTCAACAATATCGAGGTCCTGCCCACCTCCATTAACGACGATCAAATCCGCCGCGCCGCTTACCGCGCCATCTACGGCAACGAAGTCCTCAGCCAGTACCAGTTGCGCGCTGTTCCTCCGATTCACATCATCGTCAAAAACGGCCACATCACCCTCGAAGGCGTGGTCGCCCGCGAGATGGACAAGACGATCGCTGGCATGCAGGCTAACGGCGTCCATGGCGCATTCTCAGTGACCAACAATCTTGTAGTCGAAGAACAAGAAAAGAAAGACGACAAGAAGAAGTAGTTCGCAAGCTTGCGGTGGAGAGCCGGGATCCCCGCCCGGCTGAACGAGCGAGACGCCCGTTACTCCGCCGCATGAATTATCACGCGATCGCAGTGCCGGTCTTCACTTATGGCGATACGCCGGCCCCTGTGTTCCTCTGTGTTCCCCTGTGACCTCTGTGGTTAAGGTTTTGACTTCCGCAATCTGCAACCGACCTCCGCAATCTACAATCGCTTATGCCCCACCCCGCCGATCCCGGCGAGATTGACCACGCCGCCCGGCTCCTCCGCGCCGGCCGCCTCGTCGCCTTCCCCACTGAAACCGTTTACGGTCTTGGAGCCAACGCCCTGGACGCCGAAGCCGTAGCCCGCATCTACGCCGTCAAACGCAGGCCCGCCACCAGCCCCCTCATCGTGCACGTAGCATCCATCGAAATGGCACAGTCACTAGTTGCGAACTGGCCAGAAATCGCTGACCGCCTGACCCGCCGATTCTGGCCTGGGCCTCTAACACTGGTGCTTCCCAAGTCCCACCCGGCGGCGCACGCATTCGTCCGCCCAGCCGAGCAAAACTCGGCAGCACCTTCGTCATGGACAATCCCGGCCATAGTCTCCGCTGGCCTTCCCACTGTCGGTCTCCGTATGCCCGCCCATCCAATCGCCCTTGCTCTCATCCATGCCGCTGGCGTTCCACTCGCCGCGCCCAGCGCCAACCGCTTCACTGAGCTCTCCCCCACCACCGCCGACCACGTCCGGCGCGGTCTCGGTAGCGACGTCGATTACATCCTCGATGGCGGCCGCTGCGACATAGGTATCGAATCCACCGTCCTTTCGTTAGCCGAGCCCACCCCGACCCTGCTTCGTCCTGGCGGAATCTCGCGGACGGAACTGGAAGCGATAGTCGGGCCGGTCGCCTCTGCGCAGGAAGCCCAAGCCGGAGCCCATGCCTCGCCCGGAATGCACCCCCGCCACTACAGCCCGCGCATCACCCCTCTATTTCTGGTGAGGGACGGGAAATTGCCAGACCAGGGTCAGGGAGTCTATCTCCAGCACCAGCACCTGCCATCACGTGAGTCCGTCCAGACCATCCAAATGCCAGCCGCTGCCGCCGACTATGCCTCCACGCTCTACGACATTCTCCACCAGGCCGATCTCGGTGGTTACGGCTGGATCGCCGTCGACCTCCCGCCCAACAAGCCCGAGTGGGAAGCCGTGCACGACCGCCTCCGCCGAGCTGCCTCGAATTCCTGACAGGTCTCTCCGAAACGCACCAGGTTCTTGGGCGTTACTTCTGTTACTTGGGTTCTCCCGCATAACAGGCTGTAATTCCATAAGAATGGGGGAATAGTGCGTCTTCGATCCAACTCGAAGATTTGGGCTTCGGTCGTCGTCTGCCTGGTGATCGCACAAGCGGTCGCGTCCCTGCTTCTCCCGAAATCCTATCGGCTCACCGCGATCACCGATTCGATCAGTTTCTTCCTGATGGTCTCCGCTTCTCTTGCTTTCACCAGGAACGCATTCAACGGCCCCCGCCGGCAACGTCTGGTGTGGATCCTTCTCGGCGGCGGGTACGCCATCGAATCCTGCAGCCAGATCTTGTGGATGCATTGGGAACTGGTGGTGAAGCAAACGCCCGCCATGAGCCTGGGGGACGCCGGGGTTTTTCTTGCCTGGATCATTGTTATTCTAGGTTTTGCTCTACGGCCTCACGTGGAGCCGACCCCGCAACATCAGCGTCTGGGCACGCTTGATCTGCTCTTACTTCTAATGGCTGGTCTGTACCTGTATCTGTTTCTCGTCATTCCATGGCAATACCTGGCCCCGGAACCGCATTCATATGGCCCGGCCTACAAGTTTCTCGCACTCGCCGAGGACGTGGTCTTACTTTCAATCGTCGCGCATGGCTGGTTACACAGCTCCGGGCGATGGCGCCATTTCTACGCCCTCCTTACCTGCATCGTCGCCTTTGACACGGTCATGGAATACTTTGTGGATACGCTCGCCGAAGCTGGCGTTTACTTTAGCGGCAGTTGGTACGATTCCACGACGGCAGCCTGCCTCGCCGGAATGACGTTTGCCGCTCTGATGGCGCACCGTCTGGAACCCGCGTCGGAGCGCAGCGATCCCGACAGCGAACGCTACTGGCGGTGGGCTTCGCGTCTGGCCGCTCCTGTTACCTTGATCCTGCCCCTCCTGGCGGCTTGGTCGTTCCTCGACCGAAGTCTGCCTGATTCGATTTGGAAATTTCGCGTTGTGTTGTCGCTGGCGGCCGTTGTGGTCTTCGCTTTTGTCGGCATCGTGAAACAGGCCCGCTTGGAAAACGAACTGGCAAATGCCAATCATGAGTTGCTTGACGCTTCGCTGACCGACCTGCTCACCGGCGTTCGCAACCGGCGGTTCTTCACGAATTCGATCGAGGCCGATGTGCAACAGGTGATGCGCTCGTTTGTGAGCAATCCATCCGCCGACCTGCGCAATCGTGACATGGTCTTCTATCTGATCGACATCGACCATTTCAAGAAGGTCAATGACCAGTTCGGGCACAAGATTGGAGATCTGGTCTTGACCGAGGTGGCGCGTCGCATCAACTCCGCCGCCAGGCTTTCCGATGCCGTGATCCGCTGGGGCGGCGAGGAATTCCTCCTTCTGTCGCGCTATACCGACCGTAAAGAAGCCCACACTCTCGCGAATCGCATTCTCGATTCAGTTGGATCCAGGCCGTATCGAGTGGAAGGCGCCGATGCGGATATGCGCATCACCTGTTCGATCGGCTGGGCGGTTTTTCCGTGGGTGGCGATAGAACCGAAGCTCGTGGATCACGAGCAAGTACTCGTCCTATCCGACTATGCCCTCTACCAAGCCAAGGGTTCGGGAAGAAACCGGGCGGTTGGCCTTCTGCCCGCCGGCGAAACCGTGCGCGGAGGTACCGTCGCCACCGCCATCTACATCAATGGAATCCCCGCCTCCCCAGTAACCACTCCGGGTCCCAACATCGAGGCAGTCGCCGCCACCGCCGAAACCACCAATCCAGCTAAGACGAACGCCGCGTCCGCCTCCAGCTGATTTTGACTCGGTCTTCCCTGTGCATCCCTGTGCACCCCTGTGCCCTCAGTGGTTATGTTTTCCTTCACTTCCGCAAACCAACCGCAAACTAACCGCACTCTCCCGGCACCCGCACCCGAATGGTATGCGGAACAGCCCGCAACTTGGCCAGCAACTGCTCATCGCACGCTCGATTGATGTCGTAAATCGCATACCCAAGCGTCCCGCGAGTATCCAGCACTTGCCGCTCAATATTGATCTCCTCATCCGCGAGAATATGGTTGATCGCTCGCAGGATTCCCGGCACATTATGGTGGATATGCATCAGCCGGTGCGATCCCGGCTCATAGTCCAGATGACACTGCGGCAGGTTCACGCTCAGCAGCGAATTCCCACTCGCGAAATAATCGATCATCTTCGCCGAAACAAACTGCCCGATGTTCTGCTGCGCCTCCTCAGTGCTCCCACCGATATGAGGAGTCAAAATCACATTCGGCAGCCCTTTCAGCGGGCTTGAAAACGCGCCGCCACTCTCCGGCTCCTTCGGAAACACATCCACCGCCGCTCCTCCCAGCTTTCCGCTCTTCAAATGCCGGGCCAGCGCCTCATGATCCACCACAAACCCGCGGCTCAAATTGATCAGGCACGCTCCGTCTTTCATTGCGCGGATCTCATCTTCCCCAAACAAATCCCGGTTCTGCGCCTTCCCATCCACATGCAAAGTGATCACGTCGGAAGTTTCCAGCAACTCGCGAAAGCTCACAGCGCGAGCATTTCCGCGCGCCAGCACATGCGCCACATCGTAGAACACCACCCGCATGCCCAGCGCTTCGGCCAGATCGGACAGCTGCGACCCGATTTTCCCGTAGCCCACAACCCCGAGCGTCAGTCCGCGGACTTCGTGCGATCCCGCCGACGATTTATTCCACACCCCGCTATGCAGTTGCGTGCTCGCCTCAAACGTCCGCCGCATCAGCAGGATGATCTCCCCCATCGCCAACTCTGCCACCGACCGGCTGTTCGAGTGCGGATCGTTAAACACCGCAATCCCCCGCTCGCTCGAAGCCGCACGATCAATCTTGTCCACGCCAATACAGAACGCTCCCACTGACACCAGTTCCGGAAGCGCCGCATCCAGCACCGCCGCCGTAATGTGCGTCTTCGACCGCGCCCCTAGAATCGAAGCCCCGCGTACCTTCTCGATCAGTTCGCGCTCGTCGAGTGCTCCCTTGAGCGACTCCACCTCAAACCCCGCCTCTTCAAACTGCGAAGCCGCCACGCCGCTGATGTTCTCCAGCAATAGAACTTTCAAAGATCCTCCCGAATTTCGACCGCAAAATGATCAAAGAGAATTATAAGGGCCGGGTTAAACGAGGGGAGCGCACCGCAACGATGGAGCGACGGGCGTCCCCGCCCGTCCACCCGTGCTGGAGATTCATTCCCCCGACGCCATCACTATCCAAAACACAAGCATGCACGCCCCGGAGACGGGAGCGTGCCAGCGCAGCGAATTCGCTTGCCAAACGCCGCCGATTCCAAAACCGATTCCAGCAATAGAAAGCAGCGCACCCCATGCAAAGATTCGAAGAAGGAGAGGATCGTAGTATGGAAAGTGGTGAACCTGGGCATAAGCGATGGACGAAATTGCAAGAACGGCCGAAGCGGTAGCAAGAATGAAGCCGAGTAGGGAGCTGTTTGAGGCCAAGGTGCGAAGTCTTGGTCGCGCTGCCCACCGGGTCCAACCCCAAACGACCATCAGCGGCGGGACGAGATACATGGCGACGCTAAGAGTTGCATTCATCACTGGCATGGATTGTTCCCCAGGCTCCTAGCGCGCATTTTACTCTTGCCCGCGTTACCCCTTTGAAGTGTTACAAATATAAGGAGTCTCCACGGCAACCAAGCCCGCCCCACATGAATCTTTCAATCACACCCTGTCATCTTTAACGCTTTGGAGGAAAAGAAAATGGCACAAACTTTGGAGGAAGTGAAAATGGCGCACGAACTGCCCCCCCTGCCGTACGATTACACGGCGCTCGAACCTACCATCGACGAAAAGACGATGCACCTGCATCACGACATGCATCACGCCGCCTATGTCAAGAACCTTAACGCGGCCCTCGACAAACATCCCGAACTCCACAAGAAAACTGCGGAAGATCTCATCCGCGACCTGAACGCCGTCCCCGAAGACATCCGCGGCGCCGTCCGCAACAACGGCGGCGGCCACGTGAACCACACCATGTTCTGGAACATCATGAAGCCCAAGGGCGGAGGCGATCCCAGCGGTCCCATCGCCGACGTGATCAAGAAGACTTTTGGCGATTTCAAAACCTTCCAGGAGAAATTCAACGCCGCCGGTGTCGGCCAGTTCGGCAGTGGATGGGTATGGCTGGCGGGCGACGCAAAAGGCGAAGTGAAAATCGTCTCCACTCCCAACCAGGACAACCCCATCTCGCAAGGCCTTTATCCCATCTTCGGCAACGACGTCTGGGAGCACGCCTACTATCTCAAATACAACAACCGCCGCCCCGAATACCTGCAAACGTGGTGGAGCGTAGTCAACTGGGAAGAAATCAACAAACGCTACCAAGCGTCAGTAAAGAAGTAGGTCGTGTGGTGCCGGGGCTCCGCCCCGTCCAATCGCTAGCATGGGGCGGACCCATTCGTCCGCCCCGTTTTTCTTTTTTTCTGTGTCCCGCACCCGCCAACACCGGAGTCATGAACAGCGTCAGCCACACCCCATGCCGTAACTCGTCATCACGAGCTCCGAACCAAGTACCGAGAACTGTTCCTAACCTGTGCACCCCTTGTGCAAATTCCGGTCGGCGAGCGCGAAAGCGCGTACCGCAATTTTCCGCCAGTCGCTCAAGCCCCGCCGTTCGTATGCCAAGCGCGGTTACCCTCGACCCATGCTTGATCCCGATTCATCACTACGAACCCGCGAACAGGAATTCCACCGTTGCACAATTCTTATGTAATTGACCCGCTCCCCATCTGCGCGTACAGTCGCTCCACTTAACATAAGCATCCGCCGAGCGACAGCCGCGCTTGGTCAAAAACCAGAAACACTAACCGGGTGGATGAAAGAAAGCATTATGAATCTTGAAAGCCAATGGACCGTCTACTGCACTCGTTTTTTGGTGCGTGCTCGTCAACTTACCGAACCACTCGTTTTTACCGACGCTCTCGGCCGCGAACAATCCGGCCAGCCCGGCGATTACCTCGTCGAGTCCTCTGCCGGCATAAGACGGATCACCACTCAAGCCCTCTTCGAAGACATCTACCTGCCTCTGGCACCCATGCAACTACATCCCCCGGCTCCCCAGTTTCAAACCAGAGTCCAACCAGCAGTTCATACCGGAGGCGTTCACGCTGATGGAGCACCTGGCATCCTAAACCGTCCCGTGACCCGCGCCTCGCCGCCAGACCGCATCCGTGCCACCGCCTGAAACGGCGGGAACATAGAATGAAGCCAAGTTTCAGGGTTCCAAGCAAGCCCTCCTAAGTGTTCAAACTTTGAACCCTTGAAACTGTCGGACTTTGCAACCATGCCCACTTTCCCAACTCGGTACCCTTAACACTTTCGGGCCACCAGATGTTGTGTTTCTCTCTTGACAGGCACCATATACGGGAGTACGTTAAGCATCCCAGAACACTTTTTGCAGATCCCCTTAGAGGGGGCTACGACCACAAAACTGAGGGGCGAGATTCAAAGTTGAAGTGACTTCGTCTCTTCCCTTTCACGGGCAACCATCCCTCCGGAGTGGATGGAAATTAGCGGTGACTTCCCCCCGGGGCTGGCCCGGTCAGGCGTCCCCTCGGGGGATTCATCAACAGAATTAGAGCGGATTTAGTGTTTGCTGCAGACCGCGGTCCCGGCAATTCTGGAACCGCTATAGGAGCCCCGATGGAAGCTTTAATTGCGCTCGTTGCCGCCTCCTTTGCCCGTCATGGGGTCGAATGCCCAGCCGGCGGTTCTCAGCTTGCGTGGGGACAGCCGCCCTCGGCTGTCCAAGCCGAGCGCAGCTCGGCGGCCGCCAGTGGCCACAGCAACTCTGGAATGTCGATAGTCCAGGCCGCTCCCACGGCAAGGCCGAGCGCTCTCCCGGAGCATAATTTCCGGAGAAGCGCGCAGGCCGACCCGATTCCGTGAGGAGCAGGCTTCGTATCAGGATGTCGCTCTAGCGACGTCACAAGTTCTTCGAAATCATAGATGCCCTTGGAAGGGCTGAGGCTGAGCAGCAGAAGTAATCCCTTTGGCCCCGTCGCCCGTACGCATTTTTAGCATTCGCCATATTTAATAAGTGATTTGGAATCAGTGTTGTGAGCAAGACAGATCGCAATTGTTAAACATTGGAACCATGAAATTTTTGAAGCTGGTTGGCTAGTTCAACTGCTTCTTGCCATCATCTAATCAGGAGAAGGAAATGCCCCAAGTGCGCGACCAAATCAATACTCAATCCGCTGCCAGCAATCCCGCCATCAACAAGAAGACGAAGGCCGCCGGCCTGACCTTCCGCCGCTTTTTCACCAAGCCTGGAGTCTCCCCCTACTCCGAAATCGAGTGGGAACTCCGCAACGCTCAGATCACCGACTCCCAAGGAGGCATGATCTTCGAGCAGAAAAATGTCGAAGTCCCGAAAGACTGGTCCATGACCGCGACCAACATCGTCGCCTCGAAATACCTCCACGGACAGATCGGCACCGACGAGCGCGAGACCGGAGTGCGTCAACTGGTAGCGAGGGTAGCCGAAACCATTCGCGACTGGGGCATGAAAGACGGATACTTCCGCACCTCCGAAGATGCCGCCACCTTCCACGACGAACTGGTCCACCTGCTGATCCGCCAGCACGTAGCCTTCAACTCGCCCGTTTGGTTCAACGTAGGCTGCGAGCGTGTCGAGCCGAAATCCGACGCTACCAACTGGCACTGGAACTTCACCACGCAACAGGTAGAATTCGGCGTCACCGGATACACCCGCCCGCAGTGCTCCGCCTGTTTCATCAACTCGGTGAAAGACTCGCTGGACTCCATCCTCACCCTGGCCAAGACCGAAGGCATGCTCTTCAAGTGGGGATCCGGCACCGGTACCAATCTCTCCCCGCTGCGCTCGTCCACCGAAGTTCTAAGCGGCGGAGGCACCGCCAGCGGTCCGCTCAGCTTCATGAAAGGCTTCGACGCCTTCGCCGGCGTAATCAAGTCCGGAGGCAAGACGCGCCGTGCCGCCAAGATGGTCATCCTCAACGTCGACCATCCCGACATAGTCGACTTCATCGAGTGCAAGAGTAAAGAAGAAGCCAAAGCCCACGCGCTGGTCCTGCAGGGATACGACGGCTCGCATCCCGACTCCGATGCCTACAGCTCCATCTTCTTCCAGAACGCCAACAACTCCGTCCGCGTCACCGACGACTTCATGGTTGCCGTAATGCGCGACACCGATTTTTCCACCAAATCCATTGTGGATGGCCGCGTAGTGACCACCTACAAAGCCAAAGACCTGATGGCCAAGATTTCCGAAGCCACCTGGCAATGCGGCGATCCCGGCATGCAATACGATTCCACCGTCAACCGCTGGCACACGTCAAAAAACACCGCGCGCATCAATGCCAGCAACCCCTGCAGCGAATACATGTTCCTGGACGACTCCGCCTGCAACCTGGCCAGTCTGAATCTGCTGAAGTTCGCGCCCAACGGCACCTTCGACGTTGAAGCCTACCGGCACGCAGTCGACATCACCATCACCGCGCAGGAAATCCTCGTGGACAACGCCGGCTACCCCACCGAAATCATAGGCAAAAATTCGCACGACTATCGCCCACTGGGATTAGGCTACGCGAATCTAGGCGCACTACTAATGGCCGCAGGCCTGCCCTACGACAGCGACGCCGGACGCGACTACGCTGCCTGTGTAACCGCCATCATGTGCGGAGAAGCCTATCTCCAATCCTCACGCATAGCCGAACAATGCGAACCGCTTTGCCCCATCACCGACACCGTACAAAATCGTCTGGGAGTAACCACCCCAGAAGACATGCCCGGAGCAGCCTGCCCCGGCTGGTACATAAACCGCGAGCCATTCCTGGACGTAATAAGAATGCACCGAGCCAGCGTAAACAACATTGGCGCAAGCACTGCTCGAGTGGAAACGGGGCTCCGCCCCGTCAGCTCCGCCGCCACCCAACTGCCCGAGCTAATCGAAGCCTCAAAGCAATGCTGGGACGAAGCCCTATCCCACGGAGAAAAACACGGTTACCGCAACTCCCAAGTCACGGTTCTAGCCCCCACCGGCACCATCGGCTTCATGATGGACTGCGACACCACCGGCATCGAGCCCGACCTGGCGCTGATCAAGTACAAGAAGCTGGTAGGCGGCGGCATGATCAAGATCGTGAACAATACCGTCCCCGGCGCCCTCTTCAAGCTCGGCTATACCCACGAGCAGACCGACGCCATCGTGAGCTACATAGACGCCACCGGCACCATCGAAGGCGCGCCCCACGTTAAGGACGAGCATCTAGCCGTCTTCGATTGCTCATTCAAGCCGTCGAAAGGCACGCGCTCAATCCACTACATGGGACATCTCAAGATGATGGCCGCCGCCCAGCCCTTCATCTCCGGAGCGATCTCCAAGACCGTGAACCTGCCGAACGCAGCCACGGTAGACGATATCTCCGAAGCCTACATCCAGGCCTGGAAGCTGGGTCTGAAAGCCGTAGCCGTCTATCGCGATGGCTGCAAACAGAGTCAGCCGCTTTCAGCCGCCGGCAGCAAGACCGCCTTGAGTAGTGGAGCGACGGGCGCCTCGCCCGTCCAAGTTGACCTTGACGACAATTTGGACGCCCCACCGCGCGCGTTGCGTCACAAGCTGAAAGAAGAACGCATGTCGGTAACCCACAAGTTCAACGTAGGAGGCCACGAAGGCTACATCATAGTAGGCCTGTATCCGAATGGAGAGCCCGGCGAGATCTTCATCAAGATGGCCAAAGAAGGCTCGACCGTCTCCGGCCTGATGGATAGCTTCGCCCTCGCCGTCTCCATCTCCCTGCAACACGGCGTACCGCTGAAACTTTTCTGCGAAAAATTCGCCCACACCCGTTTCGAGCCCAGCGGATGGTCCAACAATCCCGACATAGGATTCGCCAAGTCGATCATGGACTACATCTTCCGCTGGCTGCAAATGCGCTTCCTAAGCGGACAGCAGCAGTTCCTCTTCGAAAACCTGCGCCCCAAGCCGCAAGCGGCACCAGAAGGAGTGGGCGATCTAAACGGCAGTATAGGTCTGAGCCCAACGACCAACGACCAACGACCAACGACCGGTTCAATCCATGCTGCCGACGCCCTGTCTGAATTAATCGACATGGGCGACGCTCCCAGTTGCCACGTTTGCGGATCAATCATGGTGCGCAACGGCAGTTGCTACAAGTGCATGAGCTGCGGCAGCACCAGCGGCTGCAGCTAATCATCGAAGCGAGACCGCAGGCTTTTGGGAGGAACGCAACGCCCAGTTAGCGGTGCTAGCGCATGTACTTCAAAATTGTCGGCGCAATCACGAACGCGGAGTCGATTGCGTCCGGGACCGCCCTGCGCGAGCGCAGACGGTTGTGGAAAGCGTATGGCAAGGGGCGCTGGAGGAAGCTGAAAGGCACAGCGAAGGTGGAGTTTCACGATGGTACGATATGCCATGCGGAAATCCACTGGTACGAAGCCCATGGCATCGGAGCGAAGGAATACAAGATCAAGCGGCTCCTCGACTGATATGAAAAACGAACCACAATATGTCATTTGCGTCGGCAATAAAGGCTATGCGGCTTCTTTGGAATTGCGCAAGATTTATGAGGTCCTCCCAGACAAAGAAGGTCTGAAACACCATCAGATTCGGGTCATAGACGAGTCTGGCGAAGACTACTTGTATCCGGAGGACTACTTCGTACCCGTGCGGCTGCCGTTGGCGGTCGAGCGTGCCGTTCGCAGAGCCACGGCGTAATCATCGGCCACGTCTGCGGTTCCATCGTAGTCCGCAACGGCAGTTGCTGCGAGTGCATGAGCTGCGGCAGTACCAGCGGGTGCATTTGAGTTCGTGACGTTATGGAATCCCACTTATCGCGGAGATCTGTAAAGTCCCGGGACATCCTTTACCTTCTGTCCCTCACCAACTAGCGGCGGCGAATTCCCCTATTACCCCCGACTCTTTTCATCCCATCTTTCATCACAATGAGCAGTGACCGCCGTCATAGACATGCCAATCGCCATACCCGAAAATGAAGACCGGATAGGCAGCGCGCGCTCGATGCATCTGATCGGGCCTGAGCGGACCGCTTCGACACTAAGTCCATTGTTTTCTAGAGTCTGGAGTTAAGTCATTATGTTTCAATGGTTTAGCGCAAATT
>Ga0209647_1000370_pt1 | contig 42360 bp, 37 predicted proteins | sample GraSoi_2013_60cm_FD_185827 | JGI IMG/M metagenome (GOLD analysis project Ga0209647, IMG submission 185827) | Grasslands soil microbial communities from the Angelo Coastal Reserve, California, USA - Sample 9_17_2013_60cm (SPAdes) (version 2) | ecosystem: Environmental > Terrestrial > Soil >...
AGTCAGTTACGCCGCAGCGACCAACACGGCCACCTTTACACCCTCGGCCACTCTTGCACCGAACACCACCTTTACCGCGACGATTACCACCGGCGCGAAAGACACGTTCGGGAATTCGCTGGCGGCTGACTTGTCTGGATTTGGCAAAAGAGGGCGGGGGTGATGCGAACAGCTCATCAGCGAGTCAGACGACTGAGCGCGTTTAGCGCGCTCTACATCGCGACGAGCAAACCTGCGGTTAGGAGCTAGACAGCTCCGCCCTGCGGATCTGCACCTTGCGGATCTACGCCTTCCGAATTCGGCGTGATGTCCGCCGTTACGTTGTCGCTTGGAGCATCTTTCTCTGCGCGCTTTTCGAGCTTTCTTTGTGCGCGTTTTTCCTGTTTTGCGCGTTGCTTGTCCAACCGCTTCATTTCCTTCTGGCGCTTTTGAAACGTAGTCGTCATCGAATCTCCTTGAAATGAAAGAGAAGCTGCCTATCGCCGCACGGTAAGCGTGACGCTACCAACGGGGTTCGCGAGGCTGGCGTGTCGCTTCGCGGTAATCTTCATTGGAGAATCCGCCGCGCCCGCGTCCACCACCACCGCCGCCGGGCCGAGGTCCTCCGCCAGCGGCCTTGGGGCGCGCTTCGTTCACTTTCAGGTTACGTCCGCCCAGCTCTTTTCCGTCCAAAGCCGCAATCGCCTTGGCGGCTTCTTCATCGTTGGGCATTTCCACAAAGGCGAAGCCGCGAGCACGGCCAGTCTCTCTGTCCATCACCAGGTGGACGCGTGTCACCTGTCCGAACGGTTTGAATAGTTCGCTCAATTCACTTTCCGTGGTTTGAAAACTCATATTGCCTACAAAAAGATTCTTCATTCCCGTCTCCTTGATCCTGCGTATTCCTAGACCGTACCCTCGAGAAATATTCTGAATCGACCCGAGCGCGACGAATGACGTAACTTTCGCAACGCCTTGGCTTCAATCTGGCGGATGCGTTCGCGCGTAACCGCGAACATTTGGCCTACTTCCTCCAGCGTGTGATCATTTCCGTCGTCCAAACCAAAGCGCATCCTGATGATTTTTTCCTCGCGCTGGGTCAGTGTCTTCAACATTGACGACATTTTTTCCCGCAGATTGAGGTTGATAGCTGCGTCTGAGGGAGACTCGATATGCTTATCCTCGATGAAGTCGCCCAGGTGAGCCTCGTCTTCCTCGCCAACCGGAGTCTCGAAGGAAAGCGGTTGCTGCGCGATTTTTTTCGTCCTGCGCACGGCCTCCACAGGAATGTCCATCCGTTTGGCGATTTCCTCGGAAGTGGGCTCGCGTCCAAGCTCCTGCAGCAGTTGCTGGCTGGTGCGTACCTGTTTGTTGATCGACTCGATCATGTGCACCGGAACACGGATCGTGCGCGCCTGATCGGCGATGGCACGGGTGATCGCCTGGCGAATCCACCACGTCGCATACGTAGAGAACTTGTACCCGCGGCGCCACTCGAACTTGTCCGTACCCTTCATGAGGCCGATATTGCCCTCTTGGATCAAGTCCAGGAACTGCAGGCCGCGGTTGGCATACTTCTTGGCGATGGACACGACGAGGCGCAGATTCGCCTCCGTCAGTTCTTTCTTTGCCTGGTCGGATTCCGCCTCGCCACGCCGGATAAGCGTGAGCGTGCGCTTCAAACTAGCCACGCTGACCTCGCTGGAATCATCGATTGCCCTGAGCTGGCCGCGGCACAAACGCAGTTGTTTGCGCGCTTCGAGTGCGGCATCGCCGCGAGCAGCAAGGGTCCGGCGCTCCAGCTTTGCGGCCTCGCGCTCCATGGAGTGGAGCCGCTCGACGGTGTGCCGCATGATGTCAATCAGGCGCTTTTTCTCCTGCTCCTTGAAATCGATGGAACGGACCAGGTGCGACAGCGCCACGCGTGTGCGCGCCACCTGCCCCCGGGCCGCCAGATAGGCGCGCTTATTGGACTTGGGTGCGTTCTCCAGCCGTGTTGCTTGTTTCAGCCCCACAGCGTAGAGCTTCTCAAGCTTGTCGATGATCCGGAGCGTGCTGCGGGTCCTGTCCTCAAGGATATCTTCCGTTAGTTCTTCTTCGTCGAACTTCACGATTTCCTTGATACGCCGGGTACCCTTGCGCAGGTCTGCTCCAATGGCAATCAGTTCCTTCAACACAATCGGCGAGCGAGAAATGGTCTTGAGCACGAGCAGCTGCCCGCGCTCGATTCGCTTTGCGATGGCCACCTCGCGCTCTCGCGTCAGGAGCGACACCACACCCATTTCCCGGAGATACATGCGCACGGGATCGGTGGAGTTGTCTGACGGGCGCGGCGCGAGATAGACGTCAGCTTCTTCGCCGCGGGCAGGCTCGTCGTGACTGATTTCGATGTGCTCAGGGACCGCGAGGGTCGGGTTTGCAGCCTTTGCCGCCGCCACGTCTTCGTAGATTTCGATGCTTTCGCGCTCGAAAGTTGAGAATAGCTTATCGATATTTTCCGGGACGTGTTCCTCGACAGGAAGAAGCTCAATCACCTCGTCATGCAGGAGATAGCCGCGTTCCTTGCCTAGATTGACGAGACTGCGGACCTGCTCATCTTTTTCTTGTATTGCCAGCGACAAAGATTCCCCCCAAAAGCCACTGCCACGGTTGGCCGGGCCTTCCTCAAAACCGTACTATTACGGAGCCAATACTGGGACGTCGTTTCGTAGACAGCAAAGGACGGAGTACGGATTGCAGTCATGGTAAAGCGGATTCCACGCTGCTGTACTTGAATTCTGGTCGTCCCGACCCCTCGGGCGTTACGGTGCGTCATGTCTCAGTTGCAACTGTCAAATGTATTGTAACAGCTTCGCGTCCTAAGCTGTTCAAAATAGCGGCGCGAGATAGGCCGCCACGCGCTCGGCGTGGCGGCGGACCTCCCGCGGGAATTTCGCGCCTCAACCGGTTTAGCCCTCTATTTGCGCTTGCAGGACTTCGCCCGGAAGCAGGGCTATCCGAGACCTTTGCGCGGACGGCAGGGAAGTGACCATGGTTCGGGGCCGGTCTTTGCGTTCCGGAAGACCGCCACCCAGGGCCAGCCTCTCCATCCGAGTGCCCAGCGTACGCTCCAACTGGAACAATTCGGATCGCTGCTCTCGTGTGAATAGGGTAGACGCGACACCGTGCTCGCCTGCACGTCCCGTGCGGCCAACTCGGTGAATGAAGTTCTCGGCTACTTCCGGCAAATCGTAGTTGATGACGTGGGCGATGTCCTGAACGTGGATTCCGCGCGAGGCGAGGTCGGTCGCCACCAGGACGCGGTAGCGCCCCTGTTGAAAGCCGGCCAGCGCCGAGGTGCGCTGCGATTGCGAACGATCACCGTGAATCATTGCGGCTTGGATGCCCTCGCGATTCAGGTTCTTGGCAATTCGCTCGGTGCCGCGCTTGGTGCGCGAGAACACGAGGCATCGGCCACTCTCCTTGGTAAGGAGCTGGTGGAGCGCATCCTGTTTGCCATTAGCGGTGACCTCAAAGGCCTGGAGCCGCACATTTTCAGATGGTTTTAGCGTGGACCCGAAGGCCAGACGCACAGGGTTTCTTGTGTACTCCTTCACGAGGTTTGCCATCGCGCCTTCCATCGTTGCGGAAAAGCACATGGTCTGACGTTCTTTCGGCAGGATCGCGGCGATTCTGCGAATCGCTGGAAGGAATCCCATGTCCAACATGCGATCCGCTTCGTCGAGCACAAGCATTTGCAGTTCGCGGAAATGAATCAGCCTGCGGTCGAGAAAATCTTCGAGTCGTCCGGGAGTGGCCACGACCAGGCCGGGCCCTTTGCGGATGACGTATAACTGCTGAGTTTCGGATAAGCCGCCGACTACGAGAGCCGCGGGGGAAAGTTTTTTGCCGCGCAAGGCGTTGTACTGATCCACGACTTGCATGGCGAGTTCGCGGGTAGGAACGAGCACGAGCGCCGCGATTCCTGGCGAAGTTCGCCGGAGGAGCTTTTCGAGCACCGGAATCAGGAACGCGAGGGTCTTGCCCGTGCCGGTTTGCGCCGTCGCGAGCACATCTTTACCTTCCAGGGCATGCGGGATTGCCGCGGCCTGGACCGGCGTCGGCGTCGAGAAACGAGCTGACGACAGCTGCTCCTTTACATAAGGAGAAATCGGAAGTTCTGAAAAAATTTGCATTTAGCTTTCTTGCTGGCGCAGTCGCAGCGCGCACACGAGATTCCGGGCGAACATGGCGACTGACTTTGCCAGTCTTTGTTTTAAATTACGCTGAAAACGTACGGAGGAGACTGAGGGCGGGTTTTCTCAGATCAGGTATCGAACCAGAGGGGCCGCACAACACAACCGAGGTATTAAGCGCAAAAGAAGTATACCACAGATTGAAGGAAGGTGCTCCTCGAAATCCAAAACGGCGCTGTCCTAATTTGAAATGCTGTATTTTTCCTTGACAAACGGTTACTCCTCGCGTAGAGTACGCGCTGGGGAATGCCGCGCCTCGCATCCTTTGCCGCCAGCAGATCCTGCTGGCGTTTTTGCTTTCTAGGGCCTCCAAAGCAGGCCTGACTTTGTTGCGAGACACAACCGCATTTGCACAATTTTAGTGCAATACAAGTCGTTTAGAATCAACACTTGTAAAAGTGTATCAAAACAAACGACTTTAACTTCCTTTAGAATCAACATTTATGAAAAAAGGGGGGGGAGGGGCCCCCACCAGAGAAAGCCGCGTCCAGCCTCAATTTTTCCCCGCCCCAAGCCACTGCGAAGATCGCTCGCCCAGTTTCTTGGAAATGGCAAAGATCTTAGAAACCGGAATCAATCGTCCCAGCTTATATTTCCCAATGGTGGCCAGGCCAGCTGAAGCCATGCACCCACATTCTGAACAGACCGGTTGCCCGCCGAACTGACACGGTGTGATGCGAGTGGTGAGATCAGCCGAAACGCAATTCGTGACCTGCGCGAAAATACACTCCTCCGGAGAGGCTGGGGGATTGTGGTACCCGTCAAGGACCGCAGTCCGCATATCAACCTTGCGGAAACGGCCGCGCAAGCGAGCGAGTTCTGCCAGCGCAACGCTACGATCGTGAGGGGTTAACCGCTCTTCGCTTTGGTCTCCCTCTTGCGGCGTAAGGAGGCTGAACCAAATGTTTTTTACTTCCTTCCGCTCCGACCAAAAACTTGCAAACTCGCTCAGATAGCCGGAGCGTTGCAGCAACTGCCGCGTGATAGTGCAGTGGATTGTGACCTGTTGGCCGGCGATATGATTCAGAATGCGATCGTAAGTGGCGGGAGAACGTCGCTTGTCATGGTCTGCCTGTAGGCCATCCACAGAGACCACGACGTGGAGATCGCGTACATTTCGCCACTCAGCTGGGATGGGGCGCACTGCACTCGTGACGAGCTGTACTTCAATCCCCATGTCGGCAAGCTTTGGGAGCAAGACTCCTAGTTCGCGGTAACGAACCAATGGCTCTCCTCCCACAATAGAAACGTGAATCGGCCTGAAACGCCGGACTAGCGCCAGCACACCCGACACCAAGGCATCGCCCTTGTAATCTCTTAGTTGACGCAAAGGACCGCTAGCCCCCAAATGGTCAGGCTCATAGGCATAGCAGCCGGGACACCGCAGGGGACACTCCCGCGTGATTTCCAGCGACAAGAGCGGCTTATATCCACGCAGGATCTTGCCCCATGCCGGTACAACGTCTACGAGTCTCATGAGCAATCCCTTTAACTGCGTCCGTCTGACCGCGTACTAGCACTCCCCGGTCGGGCCAACTATACCCCCTTTGATGCTTTTTTATGTCTGCGCGGATGTAGTTGTGGGCGGCAGCAACAGCGACTTTAGGATTTGCTCTTCTTGCGCGGGCTGATTTTGTTTTTTGCCCACCGCTGGACCGCTCTTTTTCTCGAATCAAGCTGCAGCTGTTTCTTGACGTTACCCGTGTCCCGACGTTTATGCATCGCGTCGTTGGAATCCTGGCTAAAATGCAGCGGATCTCTAAGGTTCTGCAATTCTCGGTAATAATAGAGCGGCGTCGGGTGCTTTCCCTTGAATCGGAGCTTTCTTAGAAACTCCACTTCCTCGTCAGTAGCACTGCCGTTGACGGACTGCCTCAGGAATTCCGTGAGACCTGGCTCTTCCTGTGGTTGCGCAGCTTCGCTTTCGACAAACTCGAATCTCCTTGCGTAACCAGGAATGAGCCTGCGATTCAAGACAATTTCCATGCCGAACGTCGCAAGATCGATGTCCCAGGATTCGATCAGCGGATCCAGGAAGAAAACACAGTTCTCACTCGACACGTTGAAGACATCTGTGTCCAGGAATTCCAGGATGCTGACGCGCATCGCTTCGTAGCTGCGGCCGCTGAGTCGCGCTACGGACTGCAGCCAGGTTTCACTCTCCAGCTCGTCTTTTGCGACTCTCTTGACGATGTCGAGAAGCTTCTGCGTGACGAGGCGCTCGAGCTCGCCGAAGGGCTGCTTCTCAAAAATCACCCGTATCTGTTTTTCTTTCGCAGGCGCGCACTTGCGGAGAATCAACTCTCGAACTTCCTTAAACAAGGGCTTGGGCGGGTCCACTAGATTTCGCTTCAGCACTTCCTTGCGTTGATGGTCCGCCAGCTTCGCGAGCTTGCCGCTCGGGAGCTTCAGGAATTTGCCGATCTTCTCGTAGATGTCGGTACGGCTGGGCTCTGGGGGCAGTTTTTTGCCTGTCAGCAACTGGGAAATATAGGATTCCGTAACCTTAGAAGCCGCCGCCAAGTCTCGCTGCTCGAGCCCCAATTCTTCCAGTCGCTGTTTGATCGCTAGGCAGACATCCACGGAGTTCTCCCGGTTCGTTAACTAAAGTCGATTAAGTACAACAAATAATCTCAGTTTAGACTTGACAGCGCAAGTTAATTAACCTACAGTGGTTAAGCAATCTGGACGCCAGTCAACATCTGTTGCTCCTGCATCGCGACACGCAGCCCTGCTTTCACTTCTTAGGACTTCGTGGGAGATATGAAAATGAAGACCACACGAAACCTGCTTTTCTGCCTGATCACCCTGCTCTTTACCGTCCCCGCAGCACATGCGCAGGATTTTGCCAAATACCGCGGCTTTTCACTGGGAATGAGCTTGCCCACCGTCCTGAAGTACACGGGGCAAAAGATGGCCGACGTGAAGGTGGTCCATACGCAGCCCGCGGTGATTCAAGAAGTTACCTGGTGGCCCACGAACGGCCCAAATACAGGCTCTCAGTCCGACACAGTGCGTGAGATTGTTTTTTCCCTCTACAACGGCGAGCTCTATAAAATGTCGGTAACCTACGACCGAGCGTCGACCGAAGGGTTCACCACGCCGGACATGATGAAGGCTGTTACGGCGAAATATGGTCCCGTCGCAAGTGTTGCGTTGGCGATCGATTCCCCGACAAACGACAAGTACGACCTGAGAACGAAGAGCATCGCGTACTGGGAAGATTCGCAGTATGCCATTGACCTTGTCCGCTCGCCTTTCACGGATGACTTTGGATTGGTCATTTACTCGAAGCGCGTCAATGCCGACGCTGAGCTGGCGATTACGCAAAGTGTGAAGCTGGAAGAGCAAGAGCGCCCGAGGCGAGAAGCTGAGCGTCTCCAAAGGGAAACGGACGATCTCGAAGCGACGCGGCAGAAGAACCGGAAAGTCTTTCATCCCTAGCGGAAGCAAACGCCCTGACGGCAGCAAAGGAAAGACATGGCTAAGCTTTATATTGGCAACCTGGCAGGAGAAGTGACAGACGAAGGCCTGCAGGAGCTATTCGTCGGCAAGGGATTTAAGGTGACTTCGGCGCGGGTGATTTGCGATCGCGAAGGCGGGCGCTCGCGCGGTTTCGGATTTGTTGAACTTGGGTCGAGCGAAGACGCGGCGCGAGCCATCGGGGAGATGAACGGACTCAGCGTACAGGGACGCGCGTTGCAAGTGAACGAAGCGCGCCCGCAGGAATCCCGCGGCTCTGGGGTTCGTTCTCAGGGTGGCCGAGTCGATTCCGGGCGACGCGCGGGCGCCAGCGGGCGTCGGAGCAACTAGCCAGCTAGTCGCCCCCTCCGGAGTGTTACAATCCCCACAGGTGCTAAATGAGCAGCGGAATCATCATGCAGTACATGGGATTTGAAGCGAAGCGGCTGACACGCGAATACACGTTTAATGTGCGTGAAGCGGGGCAGGAGCGCGAATTCAGGCTGAACATAGCAAACGAGGCGTTTGTCTCGCACCGTGCTAGTTATCAGGATGCGCCGGGCATCTGCGCGCAAAGGCTCCAGGTCGAGCTGGCCACGTATTCAAATCATCCCCCCGAGACCGAGTACGAGATCACTGGAGCTGAATTGGACAGCTATCGGCAGGCTCGCTTGCCCAAAAAAACTTGGGGGAAGCCACAAGAGAATTTTTAGCCCCGCGACGCGATGATCGGTAAGGCGTTACAAGTGGTGATGTATCCGCAGCCAGTCCCACCGTTAGAAAAATTTAACTCGAAGTGACTGTCGCGACGTCAACAGAACGCCTTGGCTCGGAAGCGCAGGCGGGCGGACGTCGCATACCGTCGGCAACTGCTATTTGGACTTGGGTCTGTTGCCGTGCGAGACTTTGCCCGTGAACAAGATCCTATTCTTCGCCGGAGTGATTCTGGCGGCCAGTGGGCTGGTTTCGCCCGCAATCGCGCTGTTCGGTGGGCTGGTTTATGGCCTGACGCTGACGCACCCGTTTCACGTCGAGAGCAGAAATCTAACGAGGTTTCTGCTGCAAGCCTCGGTGGTCGCACTGGGCTTTGGGATGAATCTCCACGAGGTTCTTCAGGCCGGACGCTCGGGTTTTGTTTACACCGCGCTAAGCATCACCGCGGCAATGCTGCTGGGCCTGGGCCTGGGATATCTCATTCACGTTGGCAAAATTCCTTCGTTTCTGATCAGCGCGGGAACGGCAATTTGCGGCGGCAGCGCTATCGCGGCGGTGGGACCGATTGCCGGGGCCAGTGAGGAAGAAATGGCCGTGTCGCTCGGAGCGGTGTTCATCCTGAACTCCGTAGCGCTTTTCCTTTTCCCTCCGGTTGGTTTCGCATTACACATGAGCGAGAGCCAGTTCGGGCTGTGGTCGGCGTTGGCGATTCACGACACCAGTTCGGTGGTCGGCGCGACGGCGAAGTACGGTCCCACGGCGCTCGCCGTCGGCACGACCATCAAGCTTGCGCGGGCGTTGTGGATTGTTCCGCTATCCGTGGCGACCGCGGTAGTGTTGAAGAGCAAAGCGCGCATCCAGTGGCCATGGTTCATCCTGTTCTTTTGCGTCGCAGCACTGGTCAATACTTTGCTGCCGCGATTCAACACGGCCTTCGGCGCCCTTAACCACATCGGGAAGCTGGGTCTGACGGTGACGTTGTTCTTGATCGGTGCCAGTCTCAACAGGGAAACGATTGCGAAAGTGGGCGTCCGCCCTCTGCTGCAGGGGCTCACGCTCTGGGTGATTGTCGGCGTCAGCACGCTGGCGCTTATTCTGTTTAACTGGATTCGAGTGTAAGAAGCAGTCCGCGATTTCGCCATCCAGCGAAGGGGGCGCCCATGAGTCAGGGCAAGGGAATTATCGACAAGCTCAGTCATCACTCCGTAGAGGAAACCGTCGACAGGCTGAAGGGAATTCTGCAGAGTAAGGGAGTGGCGCTGTTTGCGATGATCGACCACAGCGGCGAGGCACAGAAGGTAGGAATGAAAATGCCGCCAACCAAGCTGCTCATCTTCGGCAGCCCGAAGGCAGGCACGCCGTTAATGCTGGCGGCGCCCAGCGTAGCGATCGATCTGCCTCTAAAAATTCTGGTGTGGGAAGATGCGCAAGGAAAGGTCTGGGTCTCGTATAACAGCCCGGAGTATTTGCAAGAGCGCCACGGTATAGCGCCAGAGTTGGCGCCAAACATAGCGGTGATAGGAACGTTGGCGGCCAAGGCAGCAGAGTGATTGCGGACTCTGCGACGCCTCGAGAGCCTCATCCGGTAACGGGCGGCTGAACCAGACTGAGATACTAGCGCTGCACGCGGAGCAGCATGCCACTACCGCTCCGAATCTTCACCGGTCCTCGTTCAGAAACCAGGACAATTTCGCCCTCCGGATTGGTCCTCCCCGCATGACTAATCGTCAGGGTGGGAAAACCGTAAGCACCGCAAGCGTCCGACGAGAAAACCCAGAATGCCTGCGGCCGGTCATCTCCTTCCACATCGCCGCTGCATTTGGTGCCTTCTTTCGAGTTCACCTGAGCGAGAACTCCATCGTTCACGGATCGGCCCACGACTCGATCACCGTTTGTGACCTCGCCCCCTTTTCCGTAAACCACTTCGCCGCCAATCTGGACGGTGGGCAACCAGTCGTAAACATCACCCTTCGCGGGGCCAGTGGTTGGAACCTGGGCGAACTCGACTTCCAGAGTAGAAGCAAATGCCCGGAGGTGCGTGAGCACGGGAATACGCTCTTTGCCTTGCAGGATGGTATCGAATTCTATGGCGAGCGCCGCCTTCTGGCCCGGGATCACGGGACGCACGTCGATAACGTGGCCGAGAACGGTTGTGCCGGCGCGCAGCTTAAGGCCGTTCTCTAACGGAACGTCTTGCATGATTCTGGCCTTGATAATTTCTCCCCTCTTGCTTTTCTCCGACGAGAGGCCGCCGATGCGCACAGGAAGAATGGTGCCCGCCGGAACGTCTGTAGTGTGAAGAGATGATTTCTGGCCGGGTGGGACGGTATTTGCCTTCGCATACGCGGCATCGACTCCGAGTACTGATAAACCCGCCATGAGAATCGCTACAGATCGGAAACTTCGCCAACTAGCGAGCAATGCTCCTCGAATCCATTTCATGCGCACTTCCCACGAGGTTCCGCCGGCTGCGGATGCCGCGGTCTCTGACAGAGCCTTCCTATTGAATTCTGCTCCGCTTGCCAGGTCAATTTGTCACATTAATGTGATGCGCTGGCCATTGTCGACGTTGTGCTCAGATGATTGTTGCGCCTTTGTGCTCGGCAGGTGACGCCTCTGCTGGCGTTCTCGTATCTATCGTCGTACCGTGAAATGAATGGCTTGAGGCACGAGCCGCCGTCGTGTGTGAGGCCTCGGCGAAGCTGCCAGGTTGGTGCGGCTGAGATCGATGCAACGCTTTGTCGCAACTTCCCGTCCTATGAGTGTCCGTGGGTGTTGGGTGGGGGATGATGCTTCGATGTGGGAAGATTTCGTGTGTCGCCGGGCTGCTGCTTGCACTCGTTGCAGGCGGTGGGAGCGCGGCAGGTCAAGATAAGCCCGAGGTTCCGACGCCGAAGACGCCGTCCGCGTCCCAATCGCAAGCCGCAAGCAAGCAGAATCCGTCTGCCGCACCTGGCCTCACTGCTCCGCAAGACGAAAATCCCAAGCGAATCCTGGGGATCATTCCAAATTTTGAGACGAAGAACGACGCGCCGGCGGGTTACGAGCCGATGTCGGTGAAGGAAAAGTATGTGCTCGCCTGGCATCAGTCGGTCGATTTCAGTGCGCACTTTGGGAATGCATTTCAGGCCGCGCTGCAGCAGGCCAGTAACGGGCAGCCTCATTACGGACAGGGTTGGGGGGCCTACGCCCAGCGATTTGGCGCGGCGGAGGCAGATCAGGCCACGTCGTCGTTTTTTATCTTCGGATTCTTGCCCCACGTTTTACACGATGATCCGCGCTACTTTCGACAGGGCAAGGGCTCCGTGTGGTATCGCATTCACTATGCGGCCACGCGGACGGTGATCACGCGCAGAGATTCCGGCGATCCAACTTTCAATACTCCGCAGGTTTTGGGTCAACTGTTGCAGCAGAGTATTTCGACTGCCTATTATCCGCAGCAGGACCGCTCGGCAGGTGCGGTCTTCCAGAATTGGGGCGTCAACCTCGCGTACACCAGCGCGTACAACGTCTTGAAAGAGTTTTACCCCGACTTCCTCCGAATCGTGTTTCACAAGCATCGGGAGCGGGCCGACGGCGCGCCTGCGAATTAGCGCTCTGTTGGCATCACCTGGCAAGACATTTTTGCCGCACAGCACAACCCTTACAAATTAAACTGCGGCAGCGGCGCGGCTGCGCGCGGTCCGGACGAAGTTCAGAAAACGATGCGCCAATTCGCGAATTCGTCCCTCCTGTCGCTTTTGCACCGCTTCGCTGGGAATTAGCTCGCGACCGATGCCAATGGCAACCGCTCCCGCCAAAATGAAGTTTGCCGCCGTCTGCTGATTTACGCCTCCTGCGGCGATCAAGGGGATTTTAGGGAAGGGCCCCTTTAGCGCGCGGATGTAACTGTCGCCACCGATTTGCGCGCACGGAAAAACTTTTACGAAGTCCGATCCGGACTTCCACGCGGTGACGATCTCCGTGGGAGTGAGTGCTCCGGCCATCATGGTCAAATGTTTTTCCTTGGCGAATTCCACGATGTCCAAATCGAGACCCGGGCAGGTCAGAAACCGCACGCCCGCATCCACGCAGAGGCGCGCGGTTTCTAAATCCAGGACGGTTCCCGCGCCGACGATCACATGCGGAAGGCTTTTCACCAGGTGCGAAATTACTTCCAAGGCGCCGGGCACGGTCATAGTGATTTCCACGATGGGAATGCCCCCGCGAGCAACCACTTCGGCGGCGAAAAGGGCATCTTCCGGGGAAGAAGTGCGGACGGCCGGAACGATTCCAACTTCCTGAATCTTGGCGCAGACCTCATTCTTGTCCAACGAGTCTCCTCCGAAATGCTGCCCGCAAGCCGGGTAAAGGTGAATTCATGGGAATCAATAATATGCGTAAAGCTGTGGGTTTCTACGCTCTGGATGATATCCTTTACAACGTGGCGTAAAACTGGTCAAGAGCATGCGGCCGCGTCGCATTGTAGCGAGGTTTGCGGATTCGGGTGATATGAGAGCGGGAAATCCCAATAGCTTTGCTTGGCGGGTTGGCCTGTGGGCCTTTGCGGCATTCTCTATGCTGCTTGCCCAAGCGGGACGAGCGAGTGCCGCGCCCGGTGGTTCTGTGCGAGCGGCGAGCCATTTTACGATCGCCGATTTCGATGGAGATAACCGCCCGGATTTCGCCAGCGTTCATGTCGGTCAAGGCGGTCTGCAGAATTCGCGCTACTGGATCGCATTCCAACTGAGTGGCGGCTCCGGCCAAACCGTGAGCGTCACGGCGCCCACGGGCGGGCTTCGGATCACAGCGCGCGACGTAAACGGAGACAGTTTTCTCGATGTCGTCATTACGACGCTGTGGACGAACAAGCCTGTAGCTATCCTTTTAAACGATGGCTTGGGAAACTTTACCGCTACTAATCCCTCTGAATTTCAGAGCGCGTTCGCAGCTCCCGAGACTTCTTGTACGTCCGCGGCAGACGAAAATAGGGACGCCACAGCGCTGTTTTATTCGCGCTCGATTCCCGGCGATTGCGGTGAAGAGAGTGGATCATTCTCGCGAAGAAGTATGAGCGGGCTCTTTTCGCCGAGGTCTTGCCGCGACTCAGTTACTCCTTCCGTTTCGCCGTTTGCTGGCCGAGCTCCACCTCGTCTATAGCAACTTTAACGCGCTGTAACAAATCCATAAAAGTGCGCTTAATGGCAGCGCGATAAGTCTGCGCAGAAGGGCCAACACGAATTGATCGTATCGGCCGTGCGGCGTACTTACCGTACTTCACATAAACTGTTCGGTTCAGTAGATAGGATTAGGACACTGGGAGGCTTCATGAAGCGGTTATTGAGCCGCCTGTGGTTCGGGCTCTTCCTTGTTGCGGTTTCCGCGCAGAGCGGTTGGGCGCAAAAGGCGCTGACCTGGCAGGAGGTTCGGGATAAGTTCGAGTCGGCGAACCCGACGTTACGAGCCGGGCAGATTGGGATCGACGAATCCCGCGCGCAGGAAATCACGGCGTTTCTTCGTCCGAATCCGACTTTCACTCTGTCGACCGATGGGACTCAATTCTCGCCCTACAGGGGAGTCTGGAAGCCGTTCGCCGGTAGTCAGTTCTCACCCAACTTTAGCTATCTGCACGAACGCCAGCACAAGCGGGAATTGCGGCTGGAGAGCGCTCAAAAGGGAACGGGAATTGCCATTTCTGGCCAGGCGGACCTGGATAGAACTCTTCTCTTCAGTTTGCGAATGGCCTTTATTCAAACGCTTCAGGAAAAAGCGGTCTTGGACCTGGCAAAAGAAAATCTTTCGTATTACGACCATCTTCTGGACGTGAATCGCGAGCGTTACAAAGCAGGGGCGATCGCGCAGGTGGATTTGGACCGTCTGGAATTGCAGCGCGTGCAATACGAATCGGATTTACAAACCGCGGAAGTGAACCTGCGAACGGCGAAAATTCAGCTTCTTACGCTATTGAACGATCGCACGCCCGTCGAACAATTCGACGTCGCCGGGCCGTACGATTTTTCAACGCAAATTGCTCCGCTAGACGACGTCCGGCAGATGGCATTGGATGCGCGGCCGGACCTAAAGGCAGCGATGGAAGCCATAGACAAAGCCCAAACCGATCGCAAGCTTGCTATTGCCAACGGCTCAACCGATCCGACCCTGAGCGCGTGGTATACGTACAACCCTTCGTTCAACAACCCGTTTGCGCACCAAACGATCGGCCTCGGTGTCAGCATCCCTCTGCGCATCTTCGACCGGAATCAAGGGGAGAAGAAGCGCACGGAACTGGACGTCGACCGGAACGAAAAACTGATGGAGGCGACGCGGGCGCAAGTCTTCAGCGACGTGGATTCGGCGTACGCCACGGTCAACAGCACGGTAATCCTGCTCCAGCCCTATAAAGACAGGTATTTGCAGCAAGCGTCGAGAGTCCGGGACACCATCGCGTTTTCGTACCAACATGGTGCGGCTTCTCTTCTGGATTTTCTGAACGCGCAAGCCGAGTACCGGAGTGTTCAGGTTAGCTACCTGAACTTGGTTGCTTCCTATCTGAACGCCGCAAGTCAACTGAATCTTGCCGCGGGACGTGAGGTTATCCCATGAACCGCGCGCGCCTCGCAACGATGGCCGCGTCTTTTGCCGCGAGTTTTTTCCTGGCGGCTTGCAGCGGCGGCAAAGCGGATCCGAAGGCGGAAGCTCCGCCAACACCTACGGTCGAGCATGAGCAGGACCTGAATGTGGTACAGGTGGACCATCCGGAACAGTTTCCGCTGGCCACGGCCATCGAGCACATTTCGACGTCGCAGTTGACGGCAACGGGCACGGTCAGTCCGGACATATCCCGGAGCGTGCCCGTCATTTCGATTGCCACCGGGCGCGTGGTGGAAATCAAAGCGCGGCTCGGAGACACCGTGAAAAAAGGTCAACTCCTGCTGCGCCTGCAGAGCGCAGACATGTCCGCGGCCTTTTCCGAATATCGAAAGGCGGTCGCCGACGAAAAGCTCGCACGAATACAAGCCGACCGCGCCAAGCTGCTCTACGACAAAGGCGCTATCTCTCTGAACGATTTCCAGACCGCGGAGGATGTCGAGAACAAGGCCCAGGTCGACGTGGAGAACACCACGGAGCGGATTCGCGTCCTCGGCGGCAGCATCGACCACCCTACAGCGACTGTTGACATTGTAGCTCCGGTTTCCGGCGTGATCACCGACCAGCAGGTCACCAATGCCGCGGGCGTGGCGGGCCTGGGCTCGCCCAACCCATTCACGATTTCGGATTTGTCGAACGTCTGGGTTCTCTGCGATGTTTACGAAAACGATCTAGCCAACGTGCATATAGGCGAAACGGCGGAAATCCGCCTGAACGCATATCCCAATCAAGTATTCACCGGACGCATCAGCAATGTTGCGCCGGTGCTCGATCCGACGCTGCGCACGGCCAAAGTGCGCATTGAAGTAAGCAATCCAGGAATCATGCGCATCGGGATGTTTGTCACCGCCACATTCCATGGACAGAAGAAGGAAACGCGCGCCGCCGTACCGGCCACAGCGATTTTGCATTTGCACGACCGCGATTGGGTCTACGTGCCGATAGGCGGCAACAAGTTCCGGCGTACGGAAGTCACGGCCGGAAACAGCTTGCCGGACAAGATCCAGGAAATCATTTCCGGTATACGGCCAGGGCAGCAAGTGGTCAGCAATGCCTTGGTGCTGCAGAACACCGTGGAGCAATAGGTGGATCTTCGCTACAGCGTCCGAGCGGGACTCCGGTAATGCGTCCCCTCATCGATTTCGCGCTCAACAACCGCTGGATGGTAATAGCTCTCGCGATTGTGTTGCTCCTCTGGGGCGCCATCTCTTTTCATAATCTCCCCGTCGAAGCTTACCCAGACGTTGCCAATAACTACGTGCAGATCATTACCCAATGGCCAGGCCGAGCGGCAGAGGAGGTCGAGCAGCAAGTCACCATCCCCATTGAAATTCAGATGAATGGAGTGCCGCACCTAACGCACCTGCGCTCCGTCTCGCTCTTTGGACTTTCCAGCGTGATGCTCATTTTCGACGACCAATCCGAAAACGACTGGAATCGTGAGAAGGTGTTGGGAAGACTCTCGCAGGTCACACTGCCAAATGGTCTACAGCCAAAGATAGGTACGGACTGGAGTCCGGTGGGCCAAATTTTCTGGTACACGCTCAAGAGCACGAACCCGAAGTACGACCTGATGGAATTGAAGTCGATCGAGGATTGGACGCTCGAAAAGCAGTTCAAGTCCGTGCTTAGTGTCGTGGACGTTTCCAGTTTCGGAGGCATCACGCGCGAGTACCAGGTTCGTCTGGACCCCAGCAAGCTGGTTGCGTACGGCCTGAGCATCAGCCAGGTGGAGCAGCAACTCGCGAATAACAACACCAACGCGGGCGGGAGTTTCGTCGAAGCGGGCCTGCAACAGATTAATGTTCGCTCGCTGGGATTATTTTCTAACGTGGGAGACATCGAACAAACGCTGATCAAAACACAGAACGGAACGGCGATCCGCGTAAAGGACATCGGCGTCGTCTCGCAGGGCCCGAGGATTCGCTTGGGGCAAATCGGCAAAGCTATGCGACGCACGGACGGCACGATAGTGGATAGCGACGATGCGGTCGAAGGAATCGTCCTGCTGCGCAAAGGCGCCAATGCGGACGAAACCCTCGTAGCCATTCACGAAAAAGTGAAGGAGCTGAACGAGCGCATTCTCCCGCCGGGGGTAAAGATCGTCCCTTTCCTGGACCGTAGCAACCTGGTGCACCTGACCACGCATACCGTGCTTCACAACCTGACCGAAGGCGTGCTGCTGGTTTCCGTAATTCTTTTCTTCTTTCTCGGCAATGTTCGCGGCGCCATCATTGTTGCGCTCACCATTCCCTTTTCGTTGTTGTTTGCCTCCATTTGCCTCGATCTCAACAAAATTCCCGCCAATCTTCTCTCCCTGGGTGCGCTGGATTTCGGCATGGTGGTCGACGGCACGGTAGTGATCATCGAAAACATCGTTCGACACTTCAGCCTGGCGGCCAGCGCGCGCAAGACTCCTCTGGAGCGAATTCGCGACGCGGTACAGGAAGTATTACGGCCGGTCTTCTACGCGCGCGCCATCATCATCGCTGCGTACCTGCCAATTTTTACCCTGCAAAGCGTCGAGGGGCGCCTCTTCAAGCCCATGGCCTGGACGGTTTCGTTCGCGCTGCTCGGTGCGTTGGTCTTTTCCATACTCATCGCGCCGGTGCTGGCTCTGATGCAGTTCCGTCACGGCATACAAGAATGGCACAACCCACTTATGCACTTTCTGCGAGAGAGATACCGCGTGGCGTTGAAATGGGCCATCGAGCACCGTCTCGTAACCGTCGGAGTCGGTGCCGCGGCTTTCGCAATTGCCGTGTTCCTGATGGTCAGTGGCGTGATCGGCTCGGAATTCCTGCCGCATCTCGATGAAGGGGCTATCTGGGTGCGCGGAACGCTCGCGCCGAGCACCGGCCCAACCGAGGGCGTGCGCGTCGCCAATCAGGCGCGGGTTCTGTTGGCTTCGTTTCCCGAAGTCAAAGTGGTTACCAGCCAGGTAGGAAGGCCTGACGACGGTACGGACACTACGGGTTTCTTCAACACCGAATACTTTGTCGATCTCAAGCCCAAGAACGAGTGGCGACCGGTATTCCACGAAGATAAAGAAGAACTCATCGCTGCGATGGATCGCGAGCTCAGCAAGATGCCCGGGATCTTGTGGAATTTTTCTCAGCCTATCGCCGACAACATGGAGGAAGCAGTCAGTGGCGTGAAAGGGGAGCTAGCCATCAAGCTGTACGGCGAGGATCTGCGTGTACTCGAGGAAAAAGCCGACCAAGTGGTCGGCGTCATGCGGCGCGTTGCCGGTGTGGAAGATCTGGGATTGTTTCGCGTGCTGGGGCAGCCCAACTTAAACATCGCGGTCGATCGCCAGCAGGCCGCACGTCACGGCATCAATGCGGCGGATGTGCAGGATGCCGTGGAAACGGCGGTTGGTGGAAAAACGGTCAGCCAGGTGCTCCAGGGTGAGCAGCGTTACGACCTGGTTGTGCGCTACCAGGCTCCGTATCGCGACACTAAGGAAGCCATCGAGAATGTCCGGCTGGTTTCTCCGACCGGAGAGCGCGTCGCGCTTGCGCAACTCGCGAGGGTGGAAGTGCGCGACGGAGCCTCGGAGATCTACCGCGAAGAGAATTCCCGCTATGTCGCCATCAAATACAGCGTTCGAGGCCGCGACCTCGGTAGCGCCGTAGAAGAAGCGATGCACCTTGTGGGCAGGGAAGTAAAGCTGCCGGTCGGCTATCACATCGACTGGGCGGGCGAGTATGAGAGCCAGAAGCGATCCCAGCGGCGCCTGATGTTCGTCGTGCCTATCACCATCCTCGTGATCTTCATAGTTCTGTACGCAATGTTCGCTTCTGCTAAATGGGCCGGATTGATCCTTGCCAACGTAGCCATCGCTCCGATTGGCGGACTGCTAGCGCTTCTGATGACCGGCACGCACCTGAGCGTGTCTTCAGGTGTGGGGTTCCTGGCGCTTTTTGGCGTGTCGGTGGAAACTGGCGTGATCATGCTGGAGTACATCAATCAGTTGCGCGCCGCTGGTCATACGATCGAGTCCGCAGCTATGGAAGGCGCTGTTCTGCGGTTGCGCCCCATTATGATGACCATGTTGGTCGCGACTTTGGGCTTGCTGCCCGCCGCGCTGTCTCGCGGCATCGGTTCCGACTCGCAGCGCCCTTTTGCCATCGTGATCGTCGGAGGCCTCATTGGCGCTCTGCTTCTGAGCATCTTCTTACTGCCGGCCCTGTACGTGTGGGTTGCGCGCGATGGCGATCGCTTGCCGCAGCCAGAAACCGAGTTTGGCGAAAGCGTATAAGAAGAGTCGTTTAGCCGCTCGAAAGATAGCGGTGTACGAAGGTGACCGCCATGGCTCCTTCGCCGACTGCGGAAGCGCAGCGCTTCACAGAGCCGTGACGAACGTCGCCAGCTGCGAACAGCCCCGGCACATTCGTCTCCAGGTAGTAAGGGCTTCGATCCAGCGGCCACCCGCCATTCGACGACCGGCCTTCAACATGCAAATCCGGCCCCGTAACCAAGTACCCTGCTTCGTCGCGCACCACACCGGCTTCCAATGCCCAATCGGTGTGCGGAGAGCCTCCGATGCAGACAAACAGCCATCTTGTCTGAAAACTCTTTTCCTCGCCGGTCTTGCCATTCACCAGCGTGATCGACCGCAGCACTTCGTCTCCCTCCAGCTTCGTCACTTCCGTATTGGTGAGCACTTCCATATTCGGCGCGGAACGGATTCGGTCGATCAGATAAGTGGACAGCGTGCTCTTCAAGTTGTCCCCGCGCACCACCAGGGTTACCATCCTCGCGTAGCGCGAAAAATACAGCGCCGACTGTCCGGCCGAGTTGCCGCCTCCAACAATGAAGACGTGCTCATTCCCACACATCGACGCCTCGCTCGCGCCGGCCCCGTAATAGACGCCCGCGCCAATGAAGTGATCCTCGTTTGGCAGATCCAGCCGCCGATACTCAACTCCCGTGGCGCAGATAGCCGTGCGTGCCACGATCTTCGTGCCGTCGGCCAGGTAGCCGGTACGCTTGCCTGCTTTGAAGTCCCCGCGCACACCTTCACGCGCCAGCAGAATCTCCGCGCCAAAGCGACAGGCTTGATCGCGGGCGCGCTCCGCCAAATCCGCCCCGCTGATACCCGCGGGAAAGCCCAGATAGTTCTCGATTTTGGGGCTGCTCCCCGCTTGTCCCCCGATCGCCGATCTTTCCACCACGACGGTCTTCAATCCCTCGGATGCGCCGTAGACCGCAGCGCTCAGTCCCGCCGGTCCAGCTCCATAAATCGCCAGATCGTATTCGCTGCGCGACGGAGTGCGAAACCATCCCAGCTTCTCGATAATTTGTCGAATCGTGGGCCGTTCCATGCGCGTGCCGTCCGCAAACACGCACACGGGCAGCCGCGGATCGTGGACCTGATCGATGCCGATCTCGCGTGCTTCCTGATTATTATGGATTTCCACCCACTCGAACGGCACATCGCTGCGATGCAGGAAATCGCGAATCGCGTAGGCAGCGGGAGAACCCACCGTCCCGAACAACTTCAGCTTGGGCTGCTGATCCTGTTGCTCAAGCGGCATGTGGGGACGCTCTCCCGTTGATTTTACCTTACGAACGGCTTCACGCCAGCATTATCTGGTCGACATAGAGTAGGGAAGACTACGCTAGCTCCGACGCCAGCCGCCGGGCGGCGAGAGACAGCATCAGGCGCGAGACACCGCTGAACAACATGCTGAATCCCACGAGGATTCCGAGCACCCATCCGGCGTTCGCCGGCCAGGTTCGCCAGATGATGATGGCGAGAACCAGCGTAATAATGGCATCCACGAACAGCCATCCGGAACCAGGCATGGGGCGCAGCCGAACCGCGAGGATGAATTCGAGTATGCTTTCCGCGAATAGATAAATCGCGAGTGCGAGCGTTAGCGATACCATGCCCGCAAGTGGGTTCCACAGCAAGTAAGCGCCCGCGCCAATGTACACCGCGCCCAGAAGCAATTCCCACAGGAGCCCGCCCGTGCTGCGCGTCTGCCATCCGAACACCCAGTGTGCTAAGCCGCTGAAGACAAACAGCCACCCGAACAGCACCGTCACTGCGATTCCGGCCGCCGGTGGTATGACGATCGCCAGAATCCCCGCTACGATCATCAGCACGCTCAGCCCGATGGACCATCCAAGCGACTTCCTCACAATTACGGGAATGGGAGTTGATGTGACACTCATGAGATTCCTCCGAAGGCCCCTCTGGGACCTTCTGAACTATTCCTTCTGAACCATTTGTTGCTGGGGCCGGATTTGTATTTCGCCTTCTACTTCTCTTCGGACTGGTCTGGGATCACCATAAACGCCGCTTGTCCATCGCGCATGATGCGAAGCAGCGTTTGGCCTTTGGCCTCGGCTGCCAGCTTGTTGAAGTCGGCCACCGAGTTCACGTCGTGGTGGTTGATGCTCAGGATCACATCTCCCTGCGCTAGGTATTGCGCCGCAGGGCTGCCTGGGTCGACTTCCGTGACCACGACGCCGTGCGTTTCCGCCGGCACGCCCAACTGCTTGCGCAGCGTCGCTGTCAGGTTCTGCACGGTGACGCCGCGCAGGGCTCCCTCACTAAGCGATCTACGGGGCCCTCCGGTGTAGGAAAGATTGCTGGGGCGTTGGTCCAGAGTGACATTCACCGTTTGCGGCTGGCCATTGCGGAGGATTTCCAGTGTGGCGGGCGTTCCCGGGTTGGTGCTGGCGATCATGGCCAGCAGGTCCGACGACTCGTTGACTGTGCGCCCGTTAAACTTTCTAATCACGTCGCCGGGCTTCAATCCCGCCCTCTCTGCTGGCCCTCCGGGACCTACATCCTCTATCAACGCGCCGGACGTGTCGGGCACTTTGAATTGCTGGGCCAGCTCCGGGGTGAGGGGCCCGATCGTCGCGCCCAAATAGCCGCGTGTCACCTTGCCTGTCTTGACCAAAGACTCCATGGCGCGTTTGGCCATGTTGATAGGAATGGCAAAGCCGATGCCGATAAAGCCGGCGGCTTCGCCCCCCGCACCGCCGGGACTCAAAATCGCGGTGTTGATCCCGACCATTTCGCCCCTGACGTCCACCAGCGCGCCACCGGAGTTCCCAGGGTTGATCGCCGCGTCGGTTTGAATGAAATCTTGTACGGGCTCGATATTGCCTTGCGAGCGTCCAAGCGCGCTCACCGTCCCTCTTGTAACAGTGAAGTTCAAGCCGAAAGGATTGCCGAAGGCCATGACTGTGTCGCCTACGTGCAGATTGTTTGAGTCACCCAGCGGTATGGCGGGAAGGCTTCTGCCGTCAATCTTCACCACGGCGACATCAATGTCCGGATCCGTGCCGATCACTTTGGCTTTGAACATGCGCTTGTCATTCAGCATGACCTCGACGCTCGTGGCGCGGTCGATAACGTGGTTGTTCGTGACGATGTATCCTGTGGGGTCAAAGACGACGCCCGTTCCGAGCGCATGTTGGCGTTGCTCGCGCGGTATCTGCGGGAACTGCTCGCCGAAGAATTGCCGAAGCGACGGGTCCATGAACAGGGGAGATTGCTCGGCTTTCACCACCTGCTCGGTCCGGATATATACGATGGAAGGCGTCGTCGCCTGGATGATGCGCTCATACCCTTTGTTTTCTCTTTCCAAGAGGTCGATGTCCGGCCCGTCAAGCCCGGGTCGAGCCGCCATGACAAACTGACCGTAACGGTGACGCGAAAGATACAAACTTCCCACGATGGTGGCCGCTACCAGCGCCAAGAGTCCCAGGCGCAAGGCGGACACTCTGACTCTTGTCGGAAATGGTTCTCTGATGCCCCGCATGAGTTGCTCCTTCTAGAGTTACGATTTCCATTGCCGGGCGGGGTATGGCCAGCCACTACAGGCGGAAGGGAGCCCTAAGTCGCCGAGGCTCCCTTGGCCTTTTGCGAGTTCACTTCAATTTGCCTGGGCAAGGCGGATTCGCGAAGCGGCGCTTTGATTTCCAGCACGCCGTTGTTGTACTCGGCGGTGAGTCTTTGCGTGTCCACCCCGTCGGGTAGAACAATGGTCCGGTGGAGACGTCTTCGAGAAAATTCCTGATTTAGGTAATAGAGGTCCTTATTTTGCTCGTTTTCTCCGCGCTCCCCGCTCACCGTCAGGCTGTTCCCTTGCAGGCTGACCTGAAGGTCCTTCTGATCCATTCCGGGAACGGCGATGCCAAGGCGGTACTCCTTCTTCTCCTTATCTATCCAGGCTTCGATGGGCGGGACGGCGATGAGCACACGCTCCGCATTGTTATCCGTGGCATCCCTACGAATCACATTGTCCATTGCTCGCCTCCAGAATCCTTCTAAGATGTAGTTGTTGGGCACCTCAACGCGTTGGCCACAATGCACGCCACGATCTGCTGTGTGTTTTGATCAAAAATGATGTACTCGCCCGGCGCTGTCTTGCCAAAATTATCGATGCGGCTTCTTGCTGCCTCCACGTTTTGTACTGCTTCCACCCAAATCAAGCTCCCGTCATTCTGTTTTCTCATCACATCGACCAAATCGATCTGCATGGCTCCTCTTTCCGGGTCCCCGGCCCGTTTCTCAGGGTGTTTGAAGATATTGTTTCCGCTCTTAAGCAGCGGCGGCGGCTGATGCGCTCACGACGATTCGGTTGTCCACTTTGCGGACGCCCGGCGCTCGCCACGCAGCTCGCTCCGCTTCTTCGCGTTCAAACCACGACCGCACGGTGCCTTTCAAAATTACTTTGTCGCCCTCGGTTTCCACCGTGATGTGGTTCGCGTCCACTTCCGCGCTGCGTTTTAGCGCTTCTTCGATTTTCGCTTTCACTTGTGCAGTGCTCGGCCGTTCCTTCACAACGATGTGGTTGATCACTCCTTTTATACCGACGAGGTTGCGTACCGCCTCCGCGGCCGCATTCTTCTGAAACTGCCAGTCCACCTCCCCTTCCAGCGTGACCCAGCCCTTGGACACCTTGACCTTGATACGGTCTTTGGGAACTGTGATCGTCCACTCCAGCCGGTTCACCGCGGCTCGTGCTATGTCTTCGTCAGTGCGCTCGCTGGAAAACGGCAGCCGAATTTCAAGCTCGTTAGCCACCGCCTTGACTCCGGCGACACGCGCCGCTGCCTCTTCCGCCGCGATTTTCTCCCAGTAGCTGTCCACACGGCCCGTGAGTGTCACAATGCCGTCTTTGACCGCTACTCCAATCTCGGATGCGTTGATGCTAGGTTCAAAACTCAGCTCTGCTTCCACGTTCTTTCGGATCTCTGCATCGGTCATATGCAAGTTTTCCTTTCCAACCACATTGCCGGTCCACTACGCCTCGGCACCGTCCCTAACGTAAAGCGGGACTCATTCGCGACACGTCGCCCGTTTGGTTTGGCTGGTGCGGCGCGCCATTTTGGTGGAGTGAGCCCCCGAGACACCGCTGCGCCCATACTGCACCCGCAAGGCGCGAAGTATCTTCGACCTTGATTCAATCAGCAGCTTTGAGTCCAGTGCAGAATTCATTCTTAGGTTCCCGAGGACCGCCACGCATGCCCATCTCTGCTAACGCTTTATGTTCAAGTGATGCAGCCTGGAGGGGAAAATTGGGCGACAATCCAGTCGCGCGCGCGTCAGTTTCTCGACATCACCTCGACACGCGATCGGAAGCGCTACGTTACGAGAAACCGGGCTAACGTGGGCGGTAGCACGCCCTTGTTACGGTACATTGTTTCTTGTAACGTCATCAGGCAACGACCGTATCGACCTGGGAAAGTAATAGTATCAGCATCGCCTTTCCATCTGCTCTCGATAAATCCCCTCGACGGGCAAAAGGCGGGTGCCGTCGCTCCCCAAACAGCGGCTAATTTTGAAGAGAGTTGGTTGTGCACAACTCCCGGAAGGGTAGGTGCCCGTGGCCAACGTCGAGGAAACCTATCGCGGGGTGTCGCCTGAAAGCCGGACGACGCTGATGCCTCGCAAGCCAGCCGACTTCTCGGAGGACATCATTGGACAAAGTGCGGGACTCACCGCGCTGCTCAGTGGAGTGGAAACGGTCGCGCCAACAGACTCCACCGTCCTCATTCTTGGTGAAACAGGCACAGGCAAAGAGCTTATCGCCCGCGCCATCCACGACCTGAGTACTCGGCGCGATCGCGTCTTCGTAAGGACCAGCTGCGCGTCTATTCCTGGGGGACTCCTCGAAAGCGAGCTTTTTGGACGCGAGAAGGGCGCGTATACCGACGCCGTCAGCAGGGAAATCGGGCGCATCGAGCTGGCCAACGGCGGCACCCTGTTTCTAGACGAGATAGGTGAGATACCACTCGAGCTGCAATCCAAATTGCTGCGCGTTTTGCAGCAGCAGGAATTCGAGAGGCTTGGCAGCGCGCGTACCATTCAGGTGGACTTCCGCCTTTTAGCCGCCACCAACCGGGACTTGGAGCATATGGTGAAGGAAGCCCGCTTCCGCTGCGATCTCTACTATCGCCTGAATGTTTTCCCACTCACCGTCCCGCCGCTTCGCAGCCGCGTGGATGACATACCTTTTCTTGTCTGGCACTTCGTCAAAAAATACGCCGCGCGGATGAACCGGCGTATCGACACCATCTTGCCGCAGGACATGGCGGCCATGCTTGAGTATTCCTGGCCGGGCAATGTTCGCGAACTGCAGAACTTCATAGAGCGCTCGGTTATCTTGTCGCTCGACACCGTGTTGCGACCTCCTATGCAGGAGTTGAGGAGCACGGTCAAAAATTCCGCCGCAAAGATTCGTACGCTTGCGGAAGCCGAACGCGACTTTATCCAGGAAGCTCTGCGTACTACCGATTGGGTGGTCGGAGGGGACAACGGGGCTGCGGCGCGCCTGGGGGTCAAGCGCACAACTTTGCTCTACAAAATGCGGCGGCTCGGCATCTTTCGCCCTAAGCCTTACGAACAGCGCTGAGACTGACGGACCCGGCCGGCACTGCCGCCTATCATTGCACCAACGCACGCACGTAAGCCTTAACCTTAAATTCGCCGCCATTCAAATGTGGCGCAGCGATTTTTGGCTGCGCCTTTCGGTGGAAGGCCCGGACTTTTAATCCGAGGGAGCGAGCCTTCTAGCCCTGCGGAAGAACGCCACCGCAAAATGGCTTCACCCCTGGATGGAAAGTTTGATACTCCACCCCGCCAGTCTTCATTTCGGAAGGTTTTTCTCGGTCCGCCACCATTGACACCCGCATCCATCCGGCATACCGTTTCGCGCGAATGAAAAACAAAGTCCTTGCGGCGGCGATCGTAGTCGCAACGCTTGCAATCGCCTTTTCGCTGTTATCCAGCAAGGGGATGCTGCCCCTGCCACCGTTGGTTCCCACGACCTTCCGCTGGCTGGTGATTGCGCTAATCGCTGCCATCGCTGCCAGGCGCCGCTCTCTCACTTCCTGGATCCTCGTCGGTCTGTTGGCTGGTGTTGAGGTCGGCCACGACTTCCCGTTGTTCGCCGCCAACCTTCAGTTCCTCGGCACCATTTTTCTTCGCCTAATTCGCGTCATCATCGCTCCGCTGCTCTTCGGCACGCTGGTCGTCGGCATCGCCGGGCACGCGGACCTGAAAAAAGTCGGTCGCCTCGGGCTCAAGTCCCTTGTCTACTTTGAAATCGTCTCCACCATCGCGCTCCTAATCGGTTTCGCCGCCATCAACATCAGCCGCGCCGGTGAAGGTGTCCGCCTCCCGCCCTCCGCCACCGCCGAAGCACTGAACACCGCCCCGCACAGTGCCACGCAGCTCATCATCGACATCTTTCCGGAAAACATCGCCAAGGCCGTCGCGGAAAACCAGGTATTGCAGGTCGTTGTCTTCAGCATCCTCTTCGCCATGGCCCTTGCGATGGTTCCTGAACCCAAACGCCGCCCAATGCTCGCCTTTGCCGAGAGCCTCTCCGAAACCATGTTCAAGTTCACCAACATCGTCATGCTCGCCGCGCCCATAGGTGTCTTTGGTGCAGTAGCTTACACTGTCGGTCACCTGGGCTTGGGCGTTCTGCTTCCTCTCCTGAAGTTGCTCGCCACCATGTACGTGGCGCTCGTCGTCTTCATCACTTGCGTCTTGTTTCCTATCGCGCTGCTTGCTCGCGTTCCCATAAAGAAATTTCTCAGCGCCGCTGCCGAGCCCGTCACCATTGCTTTCGCCACCGCCAGCTCCGAAGCCGCGCTTCCCCGCGCCATGGAAGAAATGGAAGCCCTCGGCGTGCCGCGCGAAACCGTCGCCTTCGTCCTTCCCACCGGCTACAGCTTCAATCTCGATGGCTCCAGCCTCTACCAATCGCTCGCGCTAATCTTCATCGCGCAAGCGGCCGGCATTCATCTCACTATCGCGCAGCAAGCTGTCATGCTCCTCACCCTGCTCATCAGCAGTAAAGGCACCGCCGGAGTAGCCCGCGCCTCGCTCGTCATCGTCCTCGCCGCTGCCACTTCGTTTCATCTCCCCACCGAGCCGCTCTTCCTCCTCTTCGCCATCGATCAACTCATGGACATGGGCCGCACCGCCGTAAACGTCCTCGGCAACTGCCTAGCCACAGTAGTAATCGCCCGCTGGGAAGGCGAATTCCCGAGCCAACAACCGGTCTCACCGCAAACCTAATCGCGGTGTCTTCGCGTGCCTCGGCGCCCTCGGCGTCTCTGCGTTATCTTTCTCTTATCTCCGCGCACTCTGGATTAGCTCTCAGCAAAATCTACGGTACAATTGAAAGGTTATGCTCTCGGTGAACAACATCTCCATGCGCTTCGGCCCGCGCGTCCTCTTCGAGGACGTCACCTGCACCTTCATGGCCGGCCGCCGCTACGCCGTCACCGGCCCTAACGGCGCCGGCAAATCGACATTCATGAAAATTCTTACAGGCGAACTCGAGCCCACCAAAGGCTCCATCACCGCGCCCAAGAAAATGGGCGTCCTTCGCCAGGATCAATTCGCCTTCGACGAGTCTCGCGTAATCGACACCGTCGTCATGGGCAACAAAGTCCTCTGGGATGCACTGCAAGAGCGCGACGCGCTCTACGCCAAGCCCCATGAAGACCTCACCGACGCGGACGGCATGCGCCTTGGTGAACTCGAAGGCATCGTCGGTGAAGAAGGCGGCTACACCTCCGAAGCCGACGCCGGCATCCTGCTCGACGGTCTCGGTATAGAGAGCGCGCTGCAAGAGCGCAAAATGGGCGAGCTCCAAGGCGGCCAGAAAGTTCGCGTCCTTCTCGCGCAAGCCCTATTCGGCAATCCCACGGCTCTTCTGCTCGACGAGCCCACCAACCACCTCGACCTCGATTCCGTGCACTGGCTGCAGGATTATCTTCGCGAATACGAAGGCGTGCTCATCGTCATCTCCCACGACCGCCATTTTCTCAATAGCGTTTGCACGCACACCGCAGACATCGACTACGAAACCATCATCATGTACAACGGCGGCTACGACGACATGGTCATGGCCAAAACGCACATCCGCGCCCGGATCGAATCGGAAAACGCCCAGCGCGAAAAGAAAATTGCGCAGCTCAACGAATTCATCGCGCGCTTTTCCGCCGGCACCCGCTCCGCGCAGGCCACTTCGCGAAAAAAAGAAGTCGAGCGCCTGCAAACTTCCGAGCTCGCCAGATCCAACATCCAGCGCCCCTATATTCGCTTCGACATGAAGCGCGCCTCCGGCCGCCATCCGCTCGAAGTCCGCAGCGTTGAGAAATCCTATGATGATCTCAAGGTCATCCCGCGCTTCTCCGCCAGCGTAACGCGCGGCGAAAAAATCGCGCTGATGGGCCGCAACGGCACCGGCAAGACTACTCTATTGAAATCGTTGGTGCGCAACGCGACAGGTTACATCGAAGATTCAGACCGCGAGTTTCCCATCGACAGCGGCGCCGTCGTCTGGGGACACGAAGTCGCCGTCGGCTACTTCGCGCAAGATCACGGCGATTCCATCACCAAAGGCATGACCGCTATCGATTGGCTCTGGCAGTTTGATCCCGGCGCCAATCAGCAGGAGCTGCGTGGCCTGATGGGCCAGATGCTTTTCAGCGGCGACGACGCCCTCAAACCCACGAAGGCTCTCTCTGGCGGCGAATCCGCAAGGCTGATCTTCTGCAAGCTCATGCTGCAGAAACCAAACTTCCTCGTCCTCGACGAGCCGACGAACCATCTTGACCTGGAATCGATCAACGCGCTGAACATCGCGCTGCAAAAATACGATGGTACCGTCCTGCTCGTAACCCACGACCACGACGTGATCGACGAAGTCGCCACGCGCATCTGGCACTTCAAAGGCGGCAAGATCGAAGACTTCAAGGGCCCCTACGAAGAATACCTGGCCTACGCAGAGGAAAAAGCCTCGTAATAGTCTTCAACTTATTCGTTGTAGGAACGCAGCATGCTGCGCGGCCCTTACGAGCACCCGCTAAAATCGATCCGCGCCACGTTGGTTGTGGTCGCAGGCGTCACTCTTAGCGGCTGACCGGTGGTGTCTTTCGCTGCAATCATCTCCGGCGGCGTGCAGTCCGCTGTTCCTCCGCTCATCGGCACAAATGCACGGGCGTCTACCGTGAACAGTACGTCGCCCGAAGCCGGCACCGTGTAACTCACCCCTGACGAAGAAAACACTCCGACATTGGGATTGCTCGCGGGCACCACCAAAGTGTACTGCGCACAATTTGTATTCAGCGGGCTTCCCGCCGGGCAATTTGTGTTGGCCTCCACCGATAGCGACTCTGTGGAGTCTACCGACGGAGTCGCGCCGATAGCCTGAATGGATTGCAGAGGAATGGTAATCTGGCGCGCCGCCGCCGACCCACCGGGCGAGACTGTTTGTAACGCGGCGAGCGTAACGTCCGCCGTAGCCGCGCTCGTACCTTTCGTCGCTGTCACGAATCCTTGCAAGACCGCCGGTGCGGTTGCCCCTGTCTCCGCAATCAGTGGAATGGTGCTGAGATTGGTTCCATTAGGCACGTTCAGCACTACGGTGGCGTTATACGGCACATTGTTGGAATTTACCGCATCGATCACGATGTCGAACGTTCCCGTGGGCAGCGGGCAGAACCGGAAGTTTCCGTTCGCGTCCGCCGCCATCTGCATCACAATGCGGTCGACGCCCGTGCTGTCGGTCCGCTCGATGGCCACCAGCACTTTTCCGGCAATCGGAGCTTTGGTCAGCGAATCCACCGCCTGCCCGCCGATTCCGGAATTATTCGCACTGACTTGTCCCGCCGTAAGTGTGGGCTTCAGGCGGTACGACCCGTTTCCTTCCAGCACGATGGAAGCGCACGCGTTGAAATCGATGTTTAAATCAACGCTCTGCCCAGCCGCCACCTGGATCGGCCCACCCACAATTTGTCCCGGAGGGATTTTTAGTCCGGTGTTGGCTTGGCTGCTTAGCTGCAACTCGTGAACGGAATTGTCTTTCAGGACCACACAGTTGAAACCGTTTCCGGCGCACGCGTTACTCGCCGGCGTTGCTGCACCCGCGGCAGGGCTGTTTGACACCAGCAGCAGCCGGATTTGTTGATAGCTCCCAACCGGCAGGCTCGCCGATCCCAACTGCGCCAACACGCAATTGGTTTGTGGCGTCGAAAATAAATCGATCTGCATGGGCTGGCTCGCAAGTTGTGGCGCAAGCTCCTGCCAACCGGAGCTGTTGTCATCCGCATGCGGGTCGATATGCGCCTGCACGGAACGCACCGTAACGAATACGTGTGTGAAGGATCCGTTGGGTGGCATGCAACTCGGCGGGTCGCTGATCGATACCATAACAGTGCCGGTTCCAGGCGTTGGCATCGAAGCGCTACCACCGTTGCAACCTATCCCCGCGAACAGCAAAGCAATCAAGGCACACCATAAGAGCGCTTCCTTTTTGGATATTGAACGAAACATCTGGGATTTCATCAAGTTCTCCTTGAACTGGAAATTGAAGACGAAAGCGAACTGGCGAAACGACCATCAATCAACATCGCTAGACACACTTATCCGAAACAAGTTTTAGAACTTCTAGACCCCATTCGCTAAAGACGAAAACCGAACAGGCAAAACGACAGTCAATAAGCACACTCGTCGAACACCATCCATAAACACAGTCGTCCGGGAAAAGTTCTAGAAGTTCTAGACCTGATTCGCTAAAGGTTCCTACCAGGGGACAGAAAGGCAGACCAACCCGCTACTAAGGAAGCAAATAGCTGCCAAGTGAGTTTAACTCGCAAGTCGCGGATATTCAGTAGAGTAGCGTTCGCGGGACGCGCTGACTCGCGGTCAGGCCGCGTCAAATATTCATCTAGCAAGTAATTCCGCGCGGGGTTTGGCCTCTCGCGAACCTAACTAGCGGGCCACGTCTTTTAGGATGTCTACAATCACGTTGGTGTTGCGGTTGTAAATCACCACGTGCGCCCCGATTACCCCGCGGCTGTAGCCGGACTCCAATGGTGGTAGTTGCCGCTCCAGTTCCACGGGGCACGGCTGCATCCGCTTCTGCAATCCAGGCGGTAGCGTACCGTTTCGCTCGAGCTGCTTCTCGAGCCCCGGCGGCAGGTTTCCCCCGCGCTTGGCTAGTCCCGGCGGCAAATTCGAATTGCGGCTCGAATAGTAACTCGTAATCAGTTCCCGGTCCTGCCCGTCAAACTCGTGTTTGGCCTTTTTCTTGCCGTTCCCATGACCATTGTCATCGCCATCCTGCTTGTTATGACCCTTTCCTTTTCCCTGCGAAACCGCCGGAACGGCCGTCAGTGAGCACGCCAATAAGCCAAAGCAGCACAATTTCAGCAATCGAATAGACATTCTCTCTCCTTGGGGGTATGGGGGCTTAAGTGCAAGGTATCCTTTTTTCGGCCCTGCCCGCCATGCCTCTCCCCGGCTGTGCTGCCAATCAGTTACATCTCCAACGCTTGGCGCCCAGTTACCAGGTGCAGGCAGGCGCTTCGCCGCCCAGCACCGTATGTTACAGGAAGTTTTCCCCCCTACGAAAAAGCTCACAAAATTTCTCTTCCAGAAGATGACTCGCTTTTGACTTTTTCGTGACACTCCGCCCCGGCCAGCCAATTAATGTAACTCCCGCCGCGAGCATCGCATCTCCAACCTTGAGCACGCACTGAGCGAATGCCCGCGCCCAGGAAGCCTGTTCCGTAACTCATGACGCTGCTCTTTTCTGCCGCGCTGACCTAAATCTCGTTCTGGAGGTAACACGACATGCAGTGTTTCTTGAAGTACGCAAAGCTCTCAACCGCCTTTGCGTTTACCCTAATCGCCCTTCCCAGCCTCACTCCCGCGCAAAGCTCACACGATTCCTCAACGTCGCAGGCGGCGGAGCGCGGACATTATATTCAAACCAACCTGATGGCGGACCCTACTGAATCCGTCGGTAAGGCGCCAGTGCACGACCCCAACCTGCTCAATCCCTGGGGACTCACGCGCTCCCCCAACGGCAGCCCTTGGTGGATTGGCAACAATAACTCCGGCACTTCCACGCTTGTGACTGGCGCCGGCGCCCCGGTAAACAACTTCCCAGCAGATCCTCATCCCGACTCCAACGGTAACGGCATCAACAGCCCGTTCAACAATTTTGTTATGGTTCCGCCTCCTGGCTTCGCGCCCGGAACCCAGTCCGCGCCAACTGGCGTTGTCTTCAACGGCAGCGGCACCGACTTTCTTTTGAACAAGGGTACGCCCGCCGGCTTGTCCGCCGTCTTCATCTTTTCCACTGAGGACGGAACGATTTCCGGATGGAACCCAGGCGCCAACGTTGCCGCCGGTGCCAAACCTCCCTCGGTCAACGCCGTTCTCGAAGTCGATAACTCCGACAAGGGATCAAAGAACAGCGCGGTCTACAAGGGCATGACCTCCGGCGAAATCGATGGCAAAAAGGTACTTTACGTCACCAACTTCCGCTCCGCCCGCGTCGAAGTCTACGACACGAATTTCCAACGTGTGCACCTCGACGAAGACGCCTTCGATGACGAGCACATTCGCGAAGGCTTCGCCCCATTCAACGTGCAAAACATCGGTGGAAGCCTCTTCGTCACCTACGCCAAGCAGGATGGCGCCCGTCACGATCCCGTAGGCGGCGAGGGCCTCGGCTTCGTCGACATTTTTAGCACGAAAGGCGAGTTCCAGGGCCGCCTTGAACACGGCGATTGGTTCAACGCGCCCTGGGGCGTCGTCTGGACTCCGCGCGACTTTGGCGAGTTCAGCAACACCATCCTCGTCGGCAATTTCCGCAGCGGTTGGATCGCCGCCTTCAACGGCTTCACCAAGAAATTCATCGGCTTCGTTCGCAATCCGGATGATTCGCTGGTGACCATCGGTGGCCTTTGGTCGCTTACCTTCGGTAACAACGGCGGCGCAGGCTCGTCGGATACCCTGTTCTTCACGGCAGGTGGCGCCGACGAACTGCACGGCCTGTTCGGCACGCTAACACCCGTGGCCGCCGAGCTAGGCGAAGGCGACGAAGAATAAACTCTCGCGCCCTCTCACCGTCAGTCCTGGCAAAAGCCCCGGCAGCGAAAGCGGCCGGGGCTTTTCCGTTCCTCGGCAACGCCTCCCGCTAACCTTACCGAACATCTTTCGTCCTGATTAACTGTACGCACTGCTGTGTTTCTTCGTTATCCTTAAGGTCTGAACTTCTAAGTGCCGGGGCACGTATAGCTTTCAGACGCTTTTTCCCGTCAGGAGGACCTTCATGGGCACGCTCGGCCAAGACATCCGCTTCGCCCTCCGCAACCTCCGCAAGAGCCCTTCCTTCGCGATCATCGCCGCCGTCACTCTCGCCCTCGGCATCGGCGCCTCCACGGCCATCTTCAGCATCATCGAGAACGTCGTGATGGAGCCCTTCCCTTATACGGACGCTGGCCGACTCGTCTCTGTCATAATTCACGACACTGAGCAGAATCAGCCTGGCGGCCGACCCGTTTTCTCCGGGCCCGAATTCCTCAACTATGTCGCCCAAAATCATTCCTTTGACCGCGTCATCGGCAGTTCCCGCCTCGACGTTCTTTACCGCTCCGGCGAAGGCACCGAGCGCTTTGACGGCAACTACATCACTCCCGGCACGTTTGAATTCTTCGGCGTGTCCCCGCTCCTCGGACGCGCAGCCCAGCCCGCCGACTACGAGCCCGGCGCCCCTCCCGTCTTCGTCATGCGCTACCGCACATGGGTTAACCGCTTCTCCGCCGACCCCACCCTCATCAACAAGACCTTCGTCCTCAACGGCACTCAGCGCACCCTGATCGGCATCATGCCCCCCCGGTTTGCTTGGGGCGGCTCCGACCTGTGGATTCCCACGAAACCCAGCGTTGCAGTTAGTACCGGCATGTACGGATTCCCCGAGTTCTGGTTCCTCCTCGGCCACCTCAAACCCGGCGTCTCCCTGCGTCAAGCCCAATCCGATTTCTCGGTCGTCGCGAAAGGCCTCTCCGCCGTATATCCCAAGGACTATCCCAAGAAATTCAGCGTCGAGATCGAAACGCTCACCAATCTCGTCGTCGGCCGATTCCGCACCACGCTATACATCGTTCTCGCCGCGGTCGGCCTTCTCCTGCTCATCGGCTGCGGAAACGTCGCCAACCTGCTCCTCGCCCGCGCCACCACTCGCGAGAAAGAGTTCGCCATCCGCGCCGCACTCGGCGCCGGACGCTGGCGCATCGTCCGCCAGCTCCTGGTCGAAAGCTTCCTGCTCGCCGCCGGCGGCGCCGTCCTCGGCGCGTTCCTCGCTTGGGGCGGACTCAAATCCATCGTGGCCCTAATGCCCGAGCGCATCATTCCGGAAGAGGCCGTCATCCGCCTCAATCTTCCCGTGCTTGGTTTCACTCTCGCCGTAGCCGTGCTCACCGCCATCATTTTCGGACTCGCTCCCGCGCTCCAAGTCGTTCGCCGCGACCTCAACGATCCCCTCCGCGACAGCGGCAAAGGCACCAGCGGCGGCTCGGCTCATGGCCGTCTGCGCAGCGCCGTCGTGGTCCTCGAAGTCGCCGTCTCCCTAACGCTCCTCGTCGCCGCCGGACTCCTCATGCGCAGCTTCGTCGCTCTTCGCGACGTGCACCTCGGCTTGCAGCCCGACCATATCTTCGTCGTCCGCCTTCCTCTCCCCGCGGATCGCTACAAAACTTCCGACCAGGTCGCCGGCTTCTTCCGCCCGCTGCTCCATCGCCTCAAAGCCGTTCCCGGCGTGATCGAAGCCACCGAAACCAGCACGCTTCCGCCCTACGGCGGCATTCCCTCCGACATCGAAATTCCCGGCAAGACACACGCCGAGAAATGGAACGCGCTCTTCCAGCTTTGCAGCGAAGGCTATTTCCCCGTGCTGAAAATCCAGTTCATCGACGGCCGCTCCTTCACCGAAGCCGAAGTGGAAGGGAAGCGCAAGCTCGCTATCGTCAACCAGACTTTCGCGCACAAATATCTCGGCAACGAAAATCCCATGGGCCAGCGCGTCCACATCGCGCAGCTCGAGCAATTTCCAGACAAGCTAGTCGATCCCTGGTTCGAAATCATCGGTGTCGTCGCCGACGTCAAGAACAACGGCCTACAGGATCCTGTGCAGCCCGAAATCTGGGTGCCTTACACGATGACCGGCTCCGGCGCGCGCGGAATCCTCGCCCGCACTGGTCCCGATCCCATGACCATGATGAACGCCATCCGCAAGGAAATCTGGGCCACCGACAGCAACGTCGCACTCACCTTCACCGGCACGCTCGAACAGTTCATCGCCAACTTCTCTTACGCCGGCCCTCGCTTCGGCTTCCTGCTCATGGGTGTCTTCGGCGCCATCGGCCTCGTGCTGGTCACTATCGGCGTCTATAGTGTCCTCGCATACACCACCGCGCGTCGGACGCACGAAATCGGCATCCGCATGGCCCTCGGGGCAGAGAAGCGCGACGTCCTCGGCCTAGTAATCCGCATGGGCGTGGGCCTGGTTGGCGCGGGCATCGTCCTCGGCATAATCGCCAGCCTTGCCGTCGCCCGCGTAATCGCCACCCAACTCTGGGGCGTCTCTGCCTACGACCCCATAACGCTAACCTCCGTAGCCGTCCTCCTCCTCATCACCGGAATCGTAGCCTGCTGGATCCCGGCCCGCCGCGCCTCCCGAGTCGACCCCCTAATCGCCCTCCGCTACGAATAGGTTTGTACCGTGGGACAGCCATTTCTGGCTGTCCTCCCGCCTCCGCCGCTGGGGATTCGTTGTCATCCTGAGTCAATTCGACGAGGAGACGGTCCCATACGTACGTACTTACCGTTACGTGATCTTCGTTATCGATTTGGTGGCGAAGCCGCTTACCTCTCAAAACTCCGCAGGCTACTTGCGAAAATGGAACCCGGCGACCAAAATTGTTGCTGCACATGGCCCAAAAAGTCGGAGGACACTAGACTAAAATACGTTTCGACTTCCTCTTGACCACAACCTCGGTAGCCGCAAGTTTCCTATCTACATGTGGTTCTTTGCGAATACGGCCTGAATGCAGGACACAACGCTGCCCGGCAGCGACCCCACACGTAGGGCAGGGGACCGATAACAATTGTTTGCGCTTCATGTCTGCGATTCTCATTCACATATGATGCGATAAAACCAACGTTGGACGGCCCAAAACGGAACACTTGTGTCCTAAATGGGACAGACACGCTGTCTCAGACCTAGTACGATCAGTTAGGATTTTCGGCGGTGCATTTAGGAGCGAAACAACGTGGCAATGAAGATGACGGACCGCGAAGTGGATGGCGCGTTTGTGTTGGCGCTCGACGGTCGCATCGTGCTCGGCGAGGAAAGCCAGGCTCTACGTGTGAAATTGAAGAGTCTGATCGCCGAAGGAAAAAAGAAAATCGTCCTGAACGTGGACAACATCAGATATATCGACAGCGCAGGGCTGGGCATCTTGGTCGCCGCGCATGTGAGCGCGAAAACCCAGGGCGCATCGCTCAAGCTCAGTAACCTGGGCAGCAGATTCCGGGAAGTCCTACAAATCACCAAGCTGCTCACGGTTTTCGACGTGTACAACACAGAGGCAGCCGCTATCGCCAGTTTCTCAAAACTTACGGACAAAGCCGCTACGGAAAAACCAAGTGTCACCCTACCGGCGACCGTCGAAGAGATCATCGAATCGCCGCACCCGAGCATACCGGAGAAAGCAGAAATCTCTGTCCAAGGGGCAGACGAACTTTATCAAGAGATTCGCATCGAAAACACATTGATGGACGAGCACGGCGATGAAGTGCGACTGAAAAAAGGTGCCCTCGTAGAGGTCACCGTCGAAGCCGCAGCAGAGGCAACCACGTCAAAGCTCGCCAACACCTAGCCCAAAGAGAAGAAGACATGAGTCAATGGATGCTGACGTGTTCGACCTGCGGTAAGGAATTCACTCACAGTTCGATTCCCGAAAATCTACCCTTCGTTCAATTGGACTTGCCTCACAAGCCGGAATTCCCATCCGAGGGTCTCGCACTTGATTGTCCTAATTGCGGACACTCAGCCACGCACCAACGCCACGATTTAATCTATCGCTTCTCGCCGGCAGTTCAGGTCCAATAGTGAATTATTCGAGTTGGCCCAGGCCCGCTCACTTCCCATCGTCGTCCGACAGCCTGAATAGTCTTCTGCCGTCCGGTTACTTAAAACTTCAAACTCATCCACCACCTTTCATTTTGGGTGCCGCTGGCTGGAAATTGATATAAAAAGCGATTCTTAACTTGGTGTACGATTTTCCATTGCCCACGCAGCCAAACTTGAGCGTGGGCGATTGTTTGGGATAACGACGAATCCTGGCAGACATTAAGCCTGGAAAACGAAGAAACCATAAGAGGGGTGGCGACATTTCTTGTTCTCCACTCCATCCGACTTTACGTTGGCATCGTGTCTAGGATCACTATGCAACCTGAATACCCAAACCTTGGCTCCCGCTTCAAAGAGATAAAAGAAGCCTATGCGCAAGCGAAGACTGTGGAAGAGAAACAGGAGCTATTGGCCCTCGCTGGGAGATCGTCCGGCAAGCGGAGGAACAGGCAGAACGATTAAAGTCCGAAATTCAGCGGATGAAAAAATCATGAAGCGGACTGAATGCGACCTATCAATATCATCTTGGCCTTGCATACGCTAAAGCTAATAAAGTCTAGCTCGCTCGCGCGAGTTTCCAGCGTGCTCTTAAGTTGGATCCCAAATCTTCGCGAGTAAACGAAATTGGCCAAGCTTTGGCCGCATTGGGCACGGCTCCCTAGGCACAGCTTTGCTCGTCGTGGTTTTGGTTAAGGACGTAATTGCGGGCCGCTGAATTTCTCTTGCTCTTCCCTTAACGGCAATTTGCGATGGAAAGATGATGTTTTGATTTTTCCCCATAACGTTAACCTTCGTAGCCGCTCTCCCATTCATCACCGGAATCCTGCTGGATCCCAGCCCGCCGCGCCTCCCGCGTCGACCCCCTAATCGCCCTCCGCTACGAATAACTCTGTGTAACAGTGGGACAGCCATTTCTGGCTGTCCGCGTGGGGGGCGGAGCTTCGGCTTCGACCTAACCGGCTGCCTACAAAGTGCTTCAGCCCTGACGAAAAATATTGCCGCCCGCACGCCCAACCCTCATTTTCAAGCGGGCTCCGCTCCGTAGTCGAACACACCCCTTTTCGCGTAATCTTACAAGCTCAAGGACGTCCCACATGATGCAGAGCGGCGGAATCCACGCAATCGAAATCGTTTTCCTCCTCCTCCTTCTCTTTGTGGTCGCCTTTGCCGCGCTCGCCCGCAAACTCCAAACGCCCTATCCGATCGTCCTTGTAGTCGCCGGCCTGCTGCTTAGCTTCATTCCCGGCATCCCCAAAATCCCATTGAATCCCGACCTCATTTTTCTCGTCGTGCTGCCTCCGCTTCTGTACGCCGCTGCTTGGATGACCTCCTGGCGCGATTTCAAATTCAACTTGGTCAGCATCCTCATGCTTGCCTTCGGTCTTGTCGGTTTCACCGTACTCGGCGTGGCAGGCGCTGCAGCGTGGGTCTTCCCCGGCTTCGATTGGCGCCTCGGCCTCGTCTTGGGCGCGGTCGTCGCCACCACGGACGCCATCGCCGCCACCTCCATCGCCAAGCGCGTCGGTCTCCCGCGGCGCATCGTGGACATCCTCGAAGGCGAAAGCCTGGTCAACGACGCCACCGGCCTCCTCGCTCTCGAATTCGCGATCGCCATGGTTGTCGACGAGCGCACGCCCACCGTTGCGCAAGGCGCTCTGCGCCTCGCCTATTTGATCGCCGTCGGCCTCATCATCGGCCTAGTCCTGGGCTTGATCGTCGAATGGTTCGAGCGCCGCATCGACGATGGCCCCATCGAAATCGTCGTCAGCATCCTCACGCCGTACGCCGCCTATCTCGCCGCCGAATCGCTGCGCGCTTCCGGAGTCCTCGCCGTCGTTGCCTGCGGTCTCTATCTGAGCCGTCAAAGCTCCGAATTTTTCTCCGCCAGCGTCCGCATGCAAGCCTTGGCCGTCTGGGATTCCCTCACCTTCGCCGTCAACGGCTTGGTTTTCGTCCTCATCGGCCTGCAGCTCCCCCATGTGTTGGCGGGAATTCGCGGGTACAGTTTCCCTCACTTGCTGCTCTACGGCGCGCTCTTCAGCGCCATCGTCATTGTGCTGCGCTTGCTCTGGATGTTTCCCGCCGGCAACCTCGCATACTGGATCCGCACGCGCATTCTCCGCCAGACCTACGCCAAGCCGTCGGCAAAACAGGTCTTCGTTATCGGCTGGACTGGCATGCGCGGCGTAGTAGCCCTCGCCGCCGCCATCGCTCTTCCCGAAATCCTGTCCGACGGCTCGCCCTTTCCGCAGCGCAATCTGATCATCTTTCTCACCTTCAGCGTCATCCTCGTCACGCTCGTGCTGCAGGGCCTCACCCTGCCCCCGCTCATCCGCGCCCTCGGCCTCGCCGGCAAATCGGGCACCGACGACGAAGAAGAAGAGGCCCGCCGTATTATCACCAGCACCGCCCTATCCCATCTCGAAAGCGCCCGCGGACAGGACCTCGAAGATTTTTCCGCCGTCTACGACGACCTCTCCCGCCGCTACTCCCGCCGCTTGGCCAGCCTGAGCAAAGAAAACTCCGACGACGATGGCATGAGCAACAAAGAGCTGGAACGTTACCGCAAAATCCTCGGCGAGCTCCTCCGCGTCGAACGAAGAACTGCCGTCCGCCTCCGCAACGAAGGCCGCATCAACGATGACGTCCTCCGCAAAATCGAACACGAACTAGACCTAAGCGAAACCCGCCTAGCACTAAGCTAAGTAGCCTCAACACTGAAAACTATGAAACACACGGTAGGAACCCAGTAGCATTCTGGCCCGCGCCAGTGGCCGGATTATATGCCAAATTTCCCGCTTTCAGGCGGTGTCCGCGAAGCGGCGACTCTAGGCGCTGTATACTTTTGACGCGCTCGCGAAAGACGCGGATCCTAATTTAAGATGGCGGGTGGCGATTTGCAGAAGATTCTTGATCGCGCAGAGTCGTGCCAATAGGACTAAGTGAGGAGAGCGACTTGGCAAGAGGAATGACGAGAATCAGATGGAAAATGAAATGGGCACTGACGTCGGCCCTGACATCGACAATAAAATGGGCAATCGCCGCAGGGTGGGCGTTCTTACTAGGCGCTGCTGCTTCCCGCGCGCAAGTCCCGCGCGTGGATCATGTGTTCATCGTGGTCGAAGAAAATCAGGACTTTAGTTGCGTCATCGGCAATTCGACCATGAGCTTTCTAAACGGGCTGGCCAGCAAGTATGCGGTCGCGGCTTCCTTTTACGCGAACTCGCATCCGTCCATCAGCAACTATTTTGTGCTGACCACCGGCCAAGCGATTTCCAAAGGCCGCATGGGCGATTTCCGCACCGATCCGGTCGACGTGGACAATGTTATTCGCGAGCTGAAACAAAATGGAAAAACCTGGCGCACATACGTCGAAGGCGTGCCGGCGCCTGGATATACCGGCGGAAATATCGGCAACACCGGATACCTCAAGCGGCACAATCCGCTGGCGTATTTTGAAAGAGACATTTCGCCTGCGGAGCGCGCCAATCTCGCCCAATTTGCGCAGTTCTCCGAAGACCTGGCGCAAAACCGGCTCGCCAACTATTCCTTTTTTGTGCCGAATATTTTTGACGACGGCCACAGCGTCAAAGGCACCAACGGCGGCAACCAGGGAAACGCGCGATGCGGCGATCCCAGCGCGCTCAAGCAAACAGACGACTGGCTGAAGAATATTTTTAGCCCGCTGCTGGCCAGCAAAGTGTTTGAAGACACCGGGCTATTAATCATCACCTATGATGAAGCTTCCGGCGACGACGAGAGCGACGGGGCAGGGCATTGGGGCGGCGGCCGCGTCGCAACAATTCTCGTAGGTTCCAAGGTCAAGCCGGCTTATCGGTCGATCGCGCTGTATCACCATGAGAGCACGCTGCGCCTAACCATGGAGGCGCTTGGCCTGGACGAAAACCACTGGCCCGGCGGCGCAAAAAACGCGCCCAGCATGGCTGAATTTTTCCAAGGATCGAAGTAGCGGTGTCATTGGTGTCATTGGTCGCCGCGGTTTGCAGACGAGGAAGCGGGAATCTGTTGCTCGCCATTCGCCACTAGCCACTCGCCACTAGCCACTCGCCACTAGTCAAACAGGTCAGGCTGTTCGCGAGTGATGCGCTGCCACAGCGGCTGGAACTGGAACCACCCGGCGCCATGCGTGCCAACTTGCCCGCGCGTGAGCAGCGCGTTTTCGCGGTCGATCGCAATCGGCTTACCCGCTGCTTCGGCAAGAAGCTGCGCTTGGCAACTGCGGTCCATGGTGATGAACCACCAAACCGCTTCGTCGACGCTTTCGCCAACGGTGAGCAAGCCGTGATTGCGCAAAATCGCCGCTTTGCGCGGCCCCAGCGTGCGCGCGATGCGCTCGCCTTCGCTGGTGTCGTAGACCACGCCGGTGAAATCATCGAAGACCGCGTGATCTTCGAAAAAAGCGCAAGCGTCTTGCGTGATGGGATCGAGTAATCGCCCCAGCGAAGACCACGCTTTGCCATGCAGCGAATGCGAGTGCGCCGCGCCGATCACGTCCGGCCGCGCGTGGTGCACGCTGGAATGAATCGCAAACGCCGCGCCATTGAGCGGATGCTTGCCTTCCACCACTTCGCCCTTCGTGTTCACCAGCATCAAGTCGGAAACGCGAATCTGGCTGAAGTGCACCCCAAACGGATTCACCCAGAAATGATCCGGCCGCTCCGGATCGCGCGCCGTGATGTGTCCGGCGACGCCCTCGTCGAAACCAAATTTTGAGAACAGCCGGAACGAAGCGGCGAGGCGCTCTTTGCGATGCCGCCGCTCCTCTTCGAGAGTGGCAAACTTAGGAGGTCCCAGGGAACCAGGATTTTTTACCGTCGCGGTAGCCATTTGCACCTCCC
>Ga0209647_1000372_pt1 | contig 42157 bp, 42 predicted proteins | sample GraSoi_2013_60cm_FD_185827 | JGI IMG/M metagenome (GOLD analysis project Ga0209647, IMG submission 185827) | Grasslands soil microbial communities from the Angelo Coastal Reserve, California, USA - Sample 9_17_2013_60cm (SPAdes) (version 2) | ecosystem: Environmental > Terrestrial > Soil >...
AGTGTTGATTCTAAAGGTAGTTAAAGTCCTTTGTTTTGCTACACTTTTACAAGTGTTCATTCTAAATGTACTTACTGGCGTGGCGTTCTGCATCGCTGGATCTAAATCCGAAGAATATTCGATAGGGAGACCGATACTGCCCGGCAGAGGTTCGGAGGAGCGAGCTTCGCACTTGGGTTACGGCGAACGGGCTGGGGCGCCAATTTCATGAGTTACGGTAACACGAAATGGGTGTATTGTCAAGAGAAATATATTTATGGTGAGTTACTCGTTCGAACGGATCGGAAAGTTGTTGGAGGAGCGAGCGTTACGCCTTGCCTGGCTTGGGTACAGTTTTGAGTACAACTGGGTACAATGATAGGCTCCCCTCGTGGGGCTGTAGCTCAGATGGATAGAGCAACGGTTTCCTAAACCGTTTGTCGCGAGTTCGACTCTCGCCAGCCCCACCATCCCAAAAAACTTCATCTCCCACACTAGCTCCGTCTGTTCAGTTTTTGCCCAAGATTTGATATTCTTATTCTGTTGTTGTGAGAAGCCTACGGAACGGGTTCAGGCGAGACCTGCCATAGAGAGCGGGGCAAGACTAACCCAAAGATTTCGGATTTGGCTCTCACCCTTACGCTGAATCAATTTTGACTCGATTTTGCCTTTGACTCCATTTGAGAAAGGCACTGCGCTCCCGACGAAGCGCGGCTTTTGAAACTCTAGTACGGCGGTGAGGGACTTTTACCCTCGCGCAGACTCACTTTCCGGGGAGTGAGGATTCTTATGCGCGGGCGGAAAAGGTGCCTAATCGCAGCCTTCGTTCCAGAATCAATAAATTCATTCGAGACGCCGTAGCAATCCTCATCCAATTTCGTGTTCTAATTGCCGAACTTGTATTCACGGCGGCGGCTCTGTACGGTTTTTTTCAAATGTTCCGAATGTTGACGCGCTAGTTGGAGACTGAATCAAGACTCATGGCAGGCGCGGTCCCAAACCCGGCAATAATCAAGAGGCGTTCAGAGTAACCCTCGACAGGTCGGACGCAAGCAGTGTAGTGGCGATTTTTTGGAGGGGTTGCGAAGGAAACTGAACGGTTGGGAATATAAAAATGCAGTCAACAAAAACATCGTTTACAAGCAAGACGTTCGGTTCAAAGCGAATAATACAATTTTTAAAAATAAGCCCCTCTACGTGATTTTTTAGAACGGCACGCCGATTAGATATCACACCGAATCCACCGGGTGGGCTGCTCTTTACATTGTCATATGAGGACTCTCGCCCTTCAGGAAGGTTGCCGATACCTGCAAAGTTTGACTGAGAGGCTAGCTCAATAATCTGAAAAGCAACAGGCCAATATCCCGGCGAAGTCGGCGGTAGTTGTGCCAAAGTTGTTTTGAGCTGGTTTAATTCTTCCTTGTGAGCCTTCAGTTCTTTCGGAGGAATCTTTGAATATCTCTGAGCGGCTATTTGGGTTTGTAAAACGCCAACCATCGCTTTGACTTGCTGAACATCGCCATCGATTCTGCGTATGTCGGCTTGAATGGGACTATTTGAGACAGCGACAGCGGCCACAATGTGCCGGTCCAAAATGAGCCCACTTACGTACCACACGCCCCCTGCTATTGAAGTAGCTAAAACCAAAATTGCGGCGATGGACCAGTTTCGTTCCTTCCAAATCCAAGACAGTATGGACGGTCTTGGCAGTAATCTCTTGACCTGGTCCATATCATCTTTAAGTTCCCCAATCTTCTTTCGAATTCCGGCAAGAGGATCATCTGCAGGCGCGGTCTTCTTGTTCATGGTGAAAACGTTGTTTTGCCAAGCTCCAAAAGCACCTTGCATAAAGGACACTCCTGCACTAGTCAGCGTAGGCTGTCCTCATATGAGCCCGAAGGTTCATCGGGTTTATCTGGTACGATTTACTCTTTTATTCCGTAACTGTCAATCGTATGGAACGTGCAGTAGATGTCGTCAAGACTGGGCCGTTTGCCACGGTCGGAACCATCCTCGGCCATTGGTTGAAGGTCTGTGTGAGAAGTCCAAGGCCAGGCCCACAGCGGCTGAAGCCTTGTTGATTTAGCGTCACTTGGCACGGCTGAAGCCGTGCCCTGACGAAAACAAGGGTTTCACACGGATTCGGCTATTGCGGGCCGGTGAGGTAGGACTTGCGGTGGCGGACTTGGTATTTGGCGGGGACTTTTACTTCGATTTGGCGATAGGTGTTTGCGGGGCCGCGGGGATTGGGGTAGTAGCCGAGGCGGTACTGGGTGCGTAGCTCGCGATTGATGCGGTCGAAGATGCCGTCGAGCTCGCCGACCGTATCGGGGTAGAACATCGCGCCGCCCATGGTGTCGGTGATGGTTTCCAGCGCGTGCTCACCGGCGGTGTTGCGGCCGCTTTCGTTCTTCACCGGGCGAATGACAATGGTGTAGAGAAGCGAGCCGGAGCGCACGGCCTCTTTGCGAGCGGCGTCGAAATCGGCGCGGCTCGTGGTCTCGCCGGCGTCGGTGACCAGAATGATCACACGGCGGCGATCTTCGCCGCGGCGCTCGAGGGTGCGGGAGGCGAGCAGGACGGCGTCGTAGATCGAAGTGCCCGAATCGCTCGGCATTCTGCGTACCGCAGCTTCCAAGGTAGCCACGTTGTCAGAGAAGTTCGCCAACTGCGTGACACTTTCACCCACGGCGAAAACCGACAGGCGATCGGCCGGGCGCAGCACCTGACGGATGAAATGCGCGGCAGCTTCCTGCTCGAAGGCGATTTCCTTGTGGGCGCTGAGGCTGGAATCGATCATCAACGCGAGGTCGAGCGGCAACTGGGTCTCGGACTCGAACACTTCAATCTTCTGCTCGACGCCTTCCTCGAAAAGCTGGAACGATTCGCGCGGCAAATCAGGCGCGGGGCGATTGTGTTCGTCAAGCACGCTAACGAGCACGTTGACGAGATTGACGTTGACGCGAATGCGGCCGCGCTGCGGCGTGCTTTCCTGCGAGTCATCGACTTCGGCGGGCGCTTCGGCGGGGGCTTCGGCGGTTTCGTTTTTCTCCGCGCTCGCGGCCTTCGACTTCTGCGCCCAGGGAGGACGGTCGGGTTTGTCTTGCGCGACGCTCGTAGCACCCGGGAGCAGGTCGCCACCAAGCAACGCCGCGCAGAATAGGAATATGTGGAATCGGGCTGAATAAAATGGCGCGTGCATTGCTAGTTAGGATGCACGTTTCCGCGCCTGCGTATCCTGCGGGATGGGAGGAAGTTCGCCGTCGGCCCAGACGGCGCCGTCTTCGAAATATTCTTTCTTCCAGATCGGCACTGAGCGCTTGAGGGTGTCAATGACGTAGCGGCAGGCGTCGAACGCCGCTGCCCGATGCGGCGCGCTGACCGCGATAAACACGCTGGTCTCCGCAATTTCGAGACGGCCGAGGCGGTGCGCAATGGCTACGCGGTCGATGGAGAACTTGGCGTGAACTTCGGCGGCGATCTCATGCATTTTAGCGAGGGCCATCGATTCGTAGGCTTCGTAGTCCAAGTACAGAGTAGGGCGGCCGTGGGATTGATTGCGTACACACCCATCGAAGGTGACGATAGCGCCGTCCGCGCCGGTGCGAACATGGTCGACGAGCGCGTCCGCGTCGATGGGTTTGTCGACGAGCAGGATCAGGTCGCCGCTAGCGGGATTAGACATCGAGTTGGCGTCAGCCGCCGCTTACCGGCGGAAGGAAAGCGATTTCGTCCCCAGCGTGCAGCGGCGTGCTCCATGCGGCAAATTCCTGATTCCGTGAGGCCACCAGAGAGCTGCGAAAGCTCGCGAGCTCCGGCTGGCGCGCAACGAAGCTAGCGAAGAGTTCCTCGATGCGCGAACCGGGCGTGAGTTCAACAAATTCCTCGGCTCCGCCAGCGACTTCCTTGAGGCGGCCGAAGAAGAGGACCTTTACCCGGATGGACTGCGCTATGCTGCTCACCAAGGAATTGTAACCCGCGGCGCGGCGGGCAGCCAGCCCGAGGGAGCGGCGCTAATACTCGAGCGAACTCCCGGTACAGGTTTACCCGTCTTGACCGCGCCGGGTGGAGTGCGTAGGGTCGTCGGTAGCGACAGCACCGAGGTGTCAAGCGGAATTGGGGGCAAGCCAACGCCACCAGAACCCTTCGGAAGCTGACGCGAAATTGACGGAGAAGGCATGAAAGTTGTGATTACCGGCTCGAGCGGCCTTGTGGGGACCGCGCTGAAGAATTCGCTCGTGCGCGACGGGCACACTGTGGTCCGGCTGCTGCGCTCCGGAAGCGGCTCGAAAAAAGAGAACGCCAAAGGGAGCGGCGAAAGGCGCCAAGAACAGAGCGGTAAACCGGCGCTGAAGAACGAAGTCGGAAAAATTGTCGATGTTGTGTGGAACCCGAATACATGTGACCTGGAAGGTGAGCCATTTGGCGAGGACCAGGAAAAAATTGAGGGCTGCGATGCGGTGGTGAATTTGGCGGGTGCTTCAATCGCCGGGGCAAGTTGGAGCAAAGAGCGCAAAGCGTTGTTGCGATCCAGCCGCGTGCACATTACGCGTGAGCTGGTCTGCGCGCTGGAAAAACTTGAGGATGGGCCAAAGACGCTGGTTTCCGCATCGGCGATCGGTTATTACGGCGATCGCGGCGACGAAGTGCTGACGGAGGAAAGCAAGCCGGGCGACGCTTTTCTGGCGCGCTTGGCGCAGGAGTGGGAGGCGGAAGCGGTGAAGGCCGAGGCGCTGGGACTGCGAGTGGCGCGCCTGCGCTTCGGGATTATCTTAGCGAAGCACGGGGGCGCGTTGCCGCAGATGATGCGTCCGTTCAAGTTTGGCGTCGGGGGAAGAATCGGTTCGGGGCAGCAGTGGACGTCGTGGATCACACTGCAGGACGTCGTCTCCGTGATTCGCAATGTGCTCGAGAATAGGGCGATTAGCGGCGCCGTGAACGTGGTTGCTCCGCAGCCGGTGCGCAACGCGGATTTTGCGCAAGCGCTGGGACGCGCCATGCACCGGCCGGCGATTCTGCCGACTCCCGCGTTTGCGCTGGAGTTTGCGCTCGGTGAAATGGCGGAGGCGCTCCTGCTAGCGAGCCAGCGGGTGATGCCTTCGCGACTGGAGCAGCTCGGGCATCGATTTTCGCAGCGAGATTTGGGTTCGGCGCTGGCGAGCGTTCTCGCGGAGCGATAGCGGCCCGCGAGACTAGATCTGGATGGTGCCTTCGAAGACTCTTACGGCGGCGCCGCTGACGCGGGGCATCAGCTTCTTACCGCTTTGTGTGACTTCCACTTCGATATGGCTGGGCCGGCCCATTTCTTCCCCTTGCAGGATGTTGAGCGTGTAAGCGGGAGAAAGCCTGCCATGCTTTACAAGATACGCGCCCAGTGCACCGGCAGCCGAACCGGTGGCGGCATCTTCATAAAGCTCCCAGGGAAGCATGCCACGCGAGAAGGCTTTGCCGTTGTCTCCGCACGCGAAGCAATACGCCATGGTGCCGTTCTTTCCAAGCAGCTTGCGCAGCTCGGCCATGTTCATGACGATTTTGCCGAGTGTGGCGCGACTGCGAAGCGGAACCATCAGATTGAATATGCCGGTTGAGACATACTCGGGCTCAAGCCTAGGATCGAAATCCTTTAGCGACAAACCGAGCGCTGCTGCGAGCGCTTTGTTATTGAGCTTTGCGGGACGGAACGCGGCGTCTTTTTGCGTCATGGTGACACGCTGCGGGCGGCCGTCCTTGAAACGGATTTCGACGGGAAGAACGCCCGCGCCGGTTTGCTGCAAAACGTGGACGCCACCTTCTTGCGCGGGCACCACGCCCAGCTCCGCCAGCAAAAACCATGTGCCGATGACTGGATGGCCCGCGAGCTTCAGCTCTTCGCGCGTGGTGAAGATACGCAGGCGCGCCAGCGCTCGATCTTCGGTGGGTTTCTGAACGAAGACGGTTTCAGAAAGATTCATCTCGCGCGCGACAGCAAGCATCGCGTCATTGGAGAGACCATCGCCGTCGGTAATGACCGCGAGCGGATTGCCCTCAAAGCGCGTGGTGGTGAACACGTCCAGGGTGTAGAAGCGGCGTTCCATGCGGATTTTGTCTTCGGCGCGAGCGAATTACTGGCGAGTTAAATGCGCTCGAGCTGGGCGACGGTCCTTTCGTTAACGATATTACCCGTATTCAGGGTGGATTTGGGCTCGATTAGGACGATGTGGACTTCTTCGTCGGCAGATGGGCAATGCTCGACACCCTTAGGGACGATAACGAACTCGCCTTCGCGAACGATGGCTTCGTGGCCGCGGAATTTCATGCGCAGCGTGCCTTTCACGACGAGGAAAAGTTCGTCTTCGGCGTCATGGTGATGCCAGATGAACTCGCCCTTGAGCTTGACGGTCTTCACCGCGCAATCGTTGATCTCGCCAATGATGCGCGGATTGGCGTAATCAGAGAAGCGGCTGAACTTTTCTTTGAGATTAATCGTTTCCATTTTGCACCTGGACTTAAAGATTGTGCACGGTTTCGCCCACGGCTGTAAGAACGCGGCTCGTGGTTTCCGGCTTCGAGGTTTCAGAGTAGACGCGCAGAAGATTTTCCGTGCCGGAAGCGCGCACCATGACCCAGCCGATTTCACCAAGATACACTTTGATGCCGTCCATATCTTCGCGACGACTCACCGGCCAGTCGAGCAGCTTCTTTAGCTTGCCGTCGGAGAAATGCGCGATGGCTTTTTCCTTTTGGCCGGGCTTCACGTCGAGATCGACGCGGCCGTAATGGTATTCGCCAAATTCCGCATGCAGCGCGCGGAGCAACTCGCCGAGCGATTTGCCGTGCCAGGCCATCAATTCCGCGAGCAGCAGCGCGGCCACAGTAGCGTCGCGCTCGGGGATATAGAGGCTGGTGCCGATTCCGCCGCTCTCCTCGCCGCCAATCAGAATATTTTGCTCCAGCATTAGCTCGCAAATGTATTTGAAGCCGATAGGAGTTTCGTGCAGCTTTCGGCCGAACTTTGCAGCGAGTTTGTCGATCAGTTTTGTGACCGAAAAAGTCTTGGCAATGTCGCCGGGAAGGTTGCGGGTACCGGCAAGCTGCCAAACGAGCAGGGCAAAGATTTGGTGCGGATTTATGAACGTGCCGTCGCGGTCGATCGCGCCGATGCGATCGCCATCGCCGTCGGCGCAGAACGCGGCATCATATTTCCCGGTGCGCACCGCTTGCCTAGCGGCTTCTATGTGCGGCTCGATAGGCTCGGGATGAACGCCGGCAAAGCGCGGATCGCGCGTTCCGCGAATCTCGTCGCAGGTGACGCCGTTGCGGGTGAACAGCTCGCGAAGCAGGCCGGCCGCCGAGCCGTGCATGGGGTCGCACACGAAGCGGAACTTCGCACCGCGGAGGCGCTGCCAATCGACGAGTTTTCCGATCGTTTCAAGATAGGGGGCGCGCGGCTCCAGCGGCTGAATTAAATCTTTACGCGGTGGAAGCGGCGGAACGCCATCGCGCGATACTTGTCCGAGCTCACTTTCGATTTGGGCGACGATGGAAGGCAGCGCGCTGCTTCCGTAGCTGGCTTTGTACTTGATGCCATTCCAGCTGTAAGGATTGTGGCTTGCAGTGATGACGATGCCGCCTGCGGCCTTGCGCTGGCGAACCAGCAGAGAAATCGCCGGCGTGGGGCAGGGCTTGTCGGCCAGCCAGACGGGAGTGCCCGTGGCACTGATGGTATCCGCAACTGTGGCGGCAACAGTGTCCGATGCGAAGCGATGGTCGTAGCCGATGAGCACGCCTCTGCGCGCGTCTTCTCCGCGCACGACGTAGCGCGCGATGGCGTGCGCGACAATCCGCGCGTTGGCGAAAGTGAAGTCTTCGGCGATGATGCCGCGCCAGCCGTCGGTGCCGAAGCGAATCGAGTGCATGGGGTTTTGAGTATACGCGAAGGGCAAGTTTCGCAAACAGGCCGGATTGGCCCGTTTAGAGCAAATCCTTACGGCGATTTTCTTCCAGCCATTTCACGACTTTGCCGACGTCCTGAGCGCGGTCGCGCGGGCAAATCAGTAGCGCGTCTGGCGTTTCGACCACGACTAAATCGTTGACGCCGATGGCGGCCACGAATTTCGAAGCGCTCCAAAAAAGATTGCCGCTGGCGTCCAGGGAATATCCGTCGCGCGGCAAAATGTTGTCGCCGGGATATTTCGTCAGCAGTTCGTAAACGGCGGCCCAGGAGCCGATGTCACTCCAGCCGACTTCCGCGGGAATGATGAAGACAGAAGGCGGGCCAGGCTGGCGAGTCGCAGGTTCCAAAATCGCATAGTCCACCGAAATATTTTGGAGCTTGGGATAGATGGCGCGAAGTTTTCGCTCGTAACTGCTCTTTCCGATGCTTTCCCCTAGCGATTCCAGCGCCGCAAAAGTTTTCGGCACGTGCTTGTCGAGGTTTTCGAGAAAGGTGGACGCGCGCCAGAAAAACATGCCGGCGTTCCAGTGATAGTCGCCGGAGCCGGCGTAAACTTTCGCGACGGAAAGCGCCGGCTTTTCGGTGAAGCGGCGCACCGCATAAACGGGAAAACCCTTGGAGTCGAGCACTTCACCCATGCGCTCGATATAGCCGAAACCCGTTTCCGGGCGCGTCGGCGGAATGCCGAGGACAACCATGCGGCCCTTGCGGCGAGCGACGTCGAGCGCGGCGCGCACGATGATGCGATAGCGCTCGGGATTTGCGATGTAATGATCCGCAGGGAGCACGGCGAGCAAGGCGTCTCCATGCGCGGCGTGGCGTACATGCAGCGCGGCAAGAGCGATGGCCGCCGCGGTGTTCCGGCCGACCGGTTCGGTGAGGACTCGTCGGCGCGCGGCCGCAGGCAACTGTTTTTTCACCGCGGAGGCTTGCTCGGCGTTGGTCACCGTCCAGATGCGCTCGGCGGAAATCAAGGGCCGCAGCCGCGCCACAGTCTGCTCCAACATGGTTTGCTTGCCGATGATGTTGAGCAACTGCTTGGGCGTTCGCGTGCGGCTCCGGGGCCAAAAGCGCGTGCCGCGGCCTCCGGCCAGGATTACCGCGTGCACTGTCAGTGCTTCGGTTGCCATGCGTCTCTTGTACTAAGCAAAAACCGATTGAGCAAGCTGGGTTTCGGGGATAGCGGCTTGGCGGAGCTCAGCACAAAGACGCTGCAGATCCGGAACAAAGGTGCGAATTAGAGAGGTGCTTCGCTCCGGCTGCACAGAAAAATTTCCGAGTGACGCGGGGATGAACCAGCATTGGCCGCGTTGGTACGCCAGCGGCGCCCCTTGCCAGTGAATGTGGCCAGTGCCATCGAGAATAACGAACAGTTCGAAGCGCTCGCGTTGGGATTCCGCCTGCACCGTGGCGCGAAACTCCCAGCGCTCCGCAGCGAAATAGGAACATGCCGCGAGCAACATCTTGTGGACGCGCTCGCCCGGCAGATGCAAAGGCCTAACCTTAGCCGGAGTCGCGGCGTCGAACTTCATCACCTCGAGCGCCTTTTCGATGTGCAATTCGCGGGGTTTTCCGTTGCCATCGACGCGGCCGTAATCGTAAACGCGATAGGTCAAGTCCGAATATTCCTGGACCTCGCACAAAATCATGCGCGGCCCGATGGTGTGCGGCGTTCCCGCGGCGACAAAGAAGGTATCGCCGGCAGTCACGGAGTGCGATTGAAAGGCATCTTCGAGCCTGTTCTGTTTCATTGCATCGAGAAATTCTTTCTTTTCTATCCCGGGCTTCAGACCCAATAACAGGCTCGCACCCGGCTCTGCGGAAACCGCGTGCCACATTTCGGTTTTGCCCCTGCCGCTGGCAGCTTGTTCGTGGGCTGCGGCGTAGGCGTCATCGGGGTGCACCTGGATGGAGAGCTTGTCTTGCGGAAAAATAAATTTCACCAGAATTGGGAAGTCCTTGCAGGAGACCAGCCGCGTGCCGCGCCAGTCCACGGGCATAGCATTCCACGAGTCGCCTAACCTTTTTCCGGAGAAAGGCCCGGAAGCGATTTTGCAATCAACGCCGGTAAGCCAGGCTTCGCCCAGCGGCTCGGCCAAATTGCTCTTTTCGGGATAAATGGGCGCGAGAGAGCGCGATCCCCAAAGGCGCGGGCTGAAAATTGGCTCGATGCGTATTGGTTCTGGTCTCACGGAGTCCGGGAGCGAATCAGGCGGCCGCTTCGGCGCGGCTGAAGAAGCGCTCGAGGCGGTGTAACCCTTCCTCGATGCGCTCGATGGAAGTCGCGTACGATAGCCTTAAGTATCCGGGAGCGCCAAAGGCGTCGCCGGGCACAAGCGCGACGCGCGCTTTATCGAGCAGCAGCTTGGCCAGTTCGGTGGTGTTTTTGGCGAGCGCGCTGCCGGCAGTGCCGTTCGCGAGATGCGCCGCAACATTGGGGAACGCGTAAAACGCGCCGCCCGGCTCCTCGCAGGTCACGCCGGGAATGGCGCGCAAGCCGTCCACGATGCGGCGCCGCCGCTTGGCATATTCGGCGAGCATCACGGGAACGGAATCCATCGAACCGCGCATGGCTTCGAGCGCCGCGTGCTGCGCGATGGAAGTGGGGTTCGACGTCGATTGGCTCTGCAGCTTCACCGTAGCTTGCACCAGCGCTTCCGGCGCAAGCGTATAGCCAATGCGCCAACCGGTCATGGCAAAGGTCTTCGACATTGACCCGATGATGATGACGTGTTCTTTGGAGTCCGCCGCGCTCGCGATCGAGTAAGGCTTGTGTGGATCATAGGTGAAGTGCGAATAGCATTCGTCGCTCATCAGCCACACGTTATGTTTTTTGCAGACAGCGAGAATGCGCTCGTACTCGCCAGGAGGAACGACGCCACCGGTGGGATTGTTCGGCGAACTCAAAATCACCATGCGCGTCTTGGGCGTTATCGCTTTCTCGATCACGCTGGCTTTCACGCTGAAGCCATCTTCCGGCCGCGTCTCCACGTAAACTGGCGTGCCCCCTGCGTATTTCACGATGTCCGGATAGCTGACCCAATAGGGTGCGGGAATGATGACTTCATCCCCCTGCTGCACCAACACACTGACCACGTTGAAGATGGAATGTTTGCCGCCAACGTTGACCACGCATTCTTTTGGCTCGTAACTCGATTTCAGTTCGCGCTTGTGCCAGGCGCAGATGGCTTCGCGCAGCGGCAGGATCCCGCCGGTGGGTGTGTACTTCGTGTAGTTCTGCTCGATCGCGCGGATCCCGGCTTTCTTGATGTGGTCCGGCGTTGGAAAGTCCGGCTCGCCTGGACCGAAGTCGGCGATGTCCACACCTTTTGCCTTCAGCTTTTCGGCTTCGGCGATAACTGCCGAGGTCGGCGAGATTTGGATGCGATTGATACGTTCAGTCAGTTGCACCGCGTTCTCCTCTTGCGAGCCGGCATCCTGCCGGCGTGCGTTAATTCGTCACGAAATCTTTGCGCGCAGGCGTTCTTCTACGACCGGCGGCACTAGTCCCTGCAGCGGACCGCCGAGCTGGGCAATCTCTCGCACCAGCTTCGAGCTCAAGTAGCTGTACGTTTCGCCAGGCAGCATGAAAACAGTTTCCAGGCGCGGCTCAAGTTTGCGATTCATCAGCGCCATTTGCAATTCGTACTCGTAGTCGGAAATGGCACGAATGCCGCGCAGGATCACGCCGGCATGGCGCTTGCGCGCATAGTCAACGAGCAATCCGTCGAAAACTTCGACTTCCACGCCGGACCATTGCCGGGTCACTTCGCGCAACATCTCGACACGCTCGTTGACGGAAAACAAGGGCGCTTTCTCGGCGTTGCGCAACACGGCAACGATCAGCAGGTCGAACATTTTCTCGCCGCGCTCGATGAGGTCGAGATGGCCGTTGGTCACCGGATCAAACGAGCCGGGATAGAGGGCTATGGACGTTTTCATGCGAGTCGCACGGTGCCTGTATTCTAACCCAGGCTTTCCAAGCGGCAGGAAGCAAACTTTGCCAGGCCGATTTGGTGCTTGTGCTGGGCGTTGCGGGACCAGGTTGCTGCAAAACTGTTTTGCGCGCTGCCGTTGGATTGTGCCAGTATGACGCGCCGCCGGAGTGAATGCGGCAATCGTATGGGGAGGCCGGTAAGAAATGGGGATGGGTTACTGTATACACGGGATGTGCGTGGTGGGATTTGCGCTTCTGCTGAGCGCGGCGAGTGCGCAGGAGCAGCCACCTCGGCTGAATTTGATGCCCTTGCCTGCCAATCTGCAAACGGGCAGCGGCAGCTTACGCATCGACTCGTCGTTTTCCGTCGCGCTTACCGGGCACACCGAAGGGCGGCTGGACCGCGCAGTGCAGCGTTTTCTCCGGCAGCTCTCGCGACAGACGGCGCTGCCACTTTCCGCCAAACCTTCCGCCAAGCCGACGCTGACCGCACACACGGACCATGCGAGCAAGGAGGTTCAGGAGCTAGGCGAAGACGAATCCTACACGCTGTCAATCACCGCAGAGGGCGCAAAAATCGAGGCGCCAACGCCACTGGGCGCCATGCACGGGTTGCAGACTTTCTTGCAATTAGTGGAAGTCTCACCGGATGGCTTCGCCGCTCCGGCGGTCACCATTCAAGACAAGCCCCGCTTTCCCTGGCGCGGACTGATGATCGACGTCGCCCGCCACTTTATTCCGCTCGATATCCTCAAGCGCAATCTCGACGGCCTCGAAGCGGTGAAGATGAACGTCTTCCACTGGCACCTTTCGGAGGATCAGGGATTCCGCGCCGAGAGCAAAAAATTTCCGAAGCTGCACACCTTGGGTTCGGACGGGCTGTACTACACGCAAGATGAAATCCGCGAACTGATCGCGTATGCGCGCGACCGCGGGATTCGCGTCGTACCCGAGTTCGATATGCCGGGCCACAGCACAGCGTGGTTTGTTGGCCACCCGGAGCTTGCGAGCGGGCCCGGGCCGTACGCCATCGAGCGCAAGTGGGGCATTTTCGATCCCGCGATGGATCTCACCAACGAGAAGACTTACAAGTTCCTCGACGAGCTTGTCGGTGAGATGGGCAAACTCTTCCCCGATCATTATTTCCATGTCGGCGGCGACGAGGTGAACGGCAAACAGTGGGACGCTAATCCAAAAATCCAGGAGTTCAAGAAATCGCACAATTTAGCGAGCAACGAAGCGCTCCAGGCGTACTTCAGCGAACGCGTTCAAAGGATTGTCACCAAACACGGCAAAGCCGTGGTTGGCTGGGACGAGGTTTTCATTCCCGGCGTACCGAAGGACATCGTGATTCAGTCCTGGCGCGGCCAGGCTTCTCTCGCCCAAGCCGCAGCACAGGGCTATCACGGCATTCTTTCTAATGGCTATTATCTCGATCTAGGCTGGTCCGCCGCGCGGCACTATGCCGTCGATCCGGCGAGCGGCCCGGCCGCGAATCTCACACCGGAGCAGCAACAGTTAATCCTGGGCGGGGAATCCTGCATGTGGTCCGAGTATGTGAATCCGGAGAATATCGATTCGCGCATCTGGCCGCGCAATGCGGCGATTGCCGAGCGCTTGTGGTCGCCGCAAAACGTGACAGACGTCGCTTCCATGTATGCGCGGCTCCACGCCATTAGCGCGCAGCTTGAGTGGCTCGGTCTAACCCATAGATCTTACTACCCGCAGATGTTGCGACGCGTTGCCGGACGAGGCGCCACCCCGGAGCAACTGACAGCGCTGCGCACCTTGACGGACGTGGTTGAGCCAGTGAAGGACTACACGCGGGGAGCCACAGCGCCAGCTGAGGCGACCAGTGCAACTCCGCTGAATCGCGTGGTCGATGCCGTTCCGCTGGAAAGCGACGTGGCGCGGCGGTTCAGCCAGCAGGTGGATAAATTTGTCTCTTCGTCTTGCCGCGATGCGGACGCGTCGGCGGAATTGCGTGGGCAATTGTCCGCCTGGCGCGACAACGATGCCCGGCTGCAGCCGCTCGCGCAACGCTCTTTCCTGGTGAAGGAGATCGCTGCAACTTCGCAGGACTTATCGGCCGTGGCAGCAGTCGGCTTGGCTGCGCTGGACTTCGCCGCTAAAAGCGGAGCGGCGCCGGATGATTGGAAAGCGCAACAACTTGCGGTTATCGAGCAGGTCCAGAAACCCAAGGCGCAGCTTCTACTCATGCCCGTCCCCGCGATACAGAAGCTGGTGGAAGCTGTGGCCGCGGGCGGAGCCTGTGTCGCCTCGAAGTAAAGACGCCGGACGCCGCCCCTCGAGTGGTCGAAGGCCTTACTGAGTTCGAGTGTTGGCGTGCGCTTGCTGCGGCGCGCGGTTATGGCAGACGCCTGTGCCGGAATCGCGAAAGTTCTTACCTTCCTCGGGAACGAATTCCCAGGCGTAACCCTGCGGCGCAAGGGTCAGCTTTAGCACGCCGTATGTATCTGTGTTCTGCACTTCGCTGTTTGGCAGAGCGAACCCTAAGGGGTCGTGGCTGCGGCCTCCGGTGCCGGCCACAATTTCCCGGATCCCGTGCTGCGGGTCGGCTCGTCCATCCGGATCTTGCGGGGCAAATCGTTCGTAGGAATGCTCGTGCCCGGCAAGAATCAGGTCCGCATGCGCGGCGTACAAGTCTTCCCACAGGCGCTTCAACTCCCGGTGGATAGCGTGCGCCCGGAAAATGCCGCTGCTGAACAACGCGTGATGCCCGTAGGCCACGATGCAGGCGTTGCGATGCTCGCGCAGATCCTGCTGCAGCCACGCATCTTGCGGCGAACCAGCGGCGCAGCCGCCCAGGTCCGGCGCCCCGCAATTGGTGTTGAGCACAACCACGTGCCAGGCGCCGAGGTCATAGCTGTAATAGCCCTTGCCAGCGGGTCCGGCCTGCGCTCCCCAGTATTGAAAATAGGGAGCGGCGCTGCGCTCTATATACTCATGGTTCCCGAGCGCTGGCCTGGTGCGGTCTTTGAATTTGCCCCAGGCACCGCCATAGCATTTCTGAAATTGCGGCAAGGTCATGGCGTCATAGACCAGATCGCCCAGGACAAAAACCGTCCCGGGGATTGCCTCGATGAGTTTGGCGGTTGCTAAAGCGCCACGCGGATCTCGGCAGCCGACGACGTCCCCGGCTCCCACAAGGACTGCAGTCTGGCTGGCGGGATCGGATTTCGCGCCTCCGGGCGATTGCGAAGCTGCCCGAGGAGTGGCGCTGACCCAAAACAGCCCGCTGACCAACAAGCCCATAACGGGCAAAAGAACTCCCAGCACCGATTGCCGCCGCCGCATTGAGGCCTCCGCGAAGCGAATAGCCTAGCATGCCGACATTCAGCCGCCGCCATTCGACCCCGAAAATTGCCGTTCGATGTCGTTTTCGCGCCATTCAATGAAAATCAGTTGGCAAATTCAGACTAAATGAGTCCTACTCTAAGATGAAGCAAACAGGGGATTTGCGGGGCTTGCGGCCAGGTAGTGCGTTTGACTTTGCAGGCGTTTTGGGTTATCTTCAATTTGCGACTAAATCAGTCGTATATGGTTTGTGTTGGCTTCGGGGCGGGAAGCCAAGCGATGTTCAAGCTGTCCAAAAAAGCGGACTACGGTTTGATTGCCGTCAAGCATCTGGCGACGCATCGCAACGCCCATGCTTGCAGCGCCAATGAGATTTCCGAGGAATACGGAATTTCCACGACGCTGATGGCCAAAGTGCTGCAAAGGCTGGCGCGACATGGCGTCGTTGCTGCGAAGCACGGTTCCAGCGGCGGCTACCAGCTGGCCAAAGATCCCGGGCAAATCACCGCCTTGGACGTGATTTCGGCCATTGATGGCCCGGTGCTGATCACCTCTTGCGTGACCAGCCACGGGAATTGCGACGCTACGGACCGCTGCTCGGTGCGCGAGCCGCTACGCCGCGTAAACGAAAGCATTTTGCAGGTGCTGAGCACGGTAACGATTTCTCAGATGAGCGAAGAGCCGCAAGAGCCGGCGCTCGTCGAGTTGCGGACTTAGGAGATAAGACATGGCTGTCAAGCTGCCGATTTACATGGATAATCACGCGACCACCCCGGTCGACCCTCGTGTAGTGGACGCGATGCTGCCCTTTTTCACGGAGAAATTCGGAAACGCCGCGAGCCGCAACCATTCGTTCGGCTGGGCCGGCGAAGAAGCGGTGGAAAACGCGCGCGCGCAGGTCGCTTCGCTGATCGGCGCTACCCCGAAGGAGATCATCTTCACCAGCGGCGCGACGGAATCCGACAACCTGATGATCAAGGGCGTCGCGGAAATGTACCGCGAGAAGGGCAACCACATCATTACGCAGGCTATTGAGCATAAGGCTGTGCTCGACACCTGCAAACGCCTGGAAAAGTACGGCTACGAGGTGACTTATCTGCCCGTGCAGCGCGACGGGCGGGTTAACCCCGAAGACGTACGCAAGGCGATTACGCCGAAGACGATTTTGATCACCATTATGTATGCCAACAATGAGATTGGCATCATCAATCCCATGACGGAGATCGGGAAAATCGCCAAGGAACACGGCATCATCTTTGCGGTCGATGGCGTGCAAGCCGTCGGCAAGATTCCGGTGGATGTGCAGAAGGACAACATCGACCTGCTGGCGATTTCAGCCCACAAGATTTATGGACCCAAGGGTGTGGGCGCCCTGTACGTTCGCCGGCGCAATCCCCGCGTGCAGCTTTCCGCCATCATCGATGGCGGTGGCCATGAGCGCGGCATGCGTTCTGGCACGCTGAACGTGACCGGCATCATCGGACTCGGCAAGGCCTGCGAGCTCGCACAGCAGGAGATGCCCGAAGAGTCGAAGAGGCTTCGTGCTTTGCGCGATCGCTTGAAGGCGGGCCTGGAAGCCAAGCTGGATGAGGTTTACATCAATGGTTCCCTGGAGCACCGCCTACCCAACAATCTCAATATGAGCTTCGCGTACGTGGAAGGCGAATCGCTCCTGATGGGCATAAACGATGTGGCGGTTTCGAGTGGTTCTGCGTGTACGTCAGCAACCTTGGAACCCAGTTATGTACTCAAAGCTTTAGGCGTGGGCGAAGATCTGGCGCACACCTCCATCCGTTTCGGGCTGGGTCGTTTCAACACGGAAGAAGAGGTCGATTACGTCACGGACAAGATGGTTCAGGTGGTCACCAAGCTGCGCGAGCTTTCGCCGCTCTATGAGATGGCTAAAGAAGGCATAGACATCTCCAAGATGAAGTGGCAAACGGCCTAAGAAATTTTACGAATGAAAAGGACACCAAATGGCTATTGAAGGAACAATTCGGATTCACCGCTCCATCGGAGGCACCGGTGCCGCGTTTCGCGTCTCTTTTGTGCCTTATGATAACGACGGTGAGAGCACCGCGGCAGTGCGGTCGTTTCATGAAGTTCAGCAAGTGCGTGCATTTCTGAAAAGCCTGGGAGTGAACACGCAGATTTCGGCGGATGCTTTGCGGCAATTGGCCGCCGGGCGTTCCGCGTCGATTCCTAGCGTTTCGCTGGAAGAAGAAGACGTGAAGGATGCGGGCCTGGTCAGCACCACTCTTTTGAAAACCAAGGCTAGTTAAGAATTGTTAAGAATTAAGGAGCGGCAATGGCATACAGCGATAAAGTCGTAGATCACTACAATAATCCGCGCAATGTCGGAAGCCTGCCGAAGGAAGATCCCAATGTCGGCACGGGTCTGGTCGGCGCGCCGGAGTGCGGCGACGTGATGAAGCTGCAGATGAAGATCAATCCCGATACCAAGGTCATTGAAGAAGCCAAGTTCAAGACCTTTGGGTGCGGTTCGGCGATTGCCAGCTCATCGCTTGCCACCGAATGGGTGAAGGGCAAGACCGTCGAAGAGGCGCTGAGCATCAAGAACACCGACATCGTGCGCGAGCTTTCGCTTCCGCCGGTCAAGATTCACTGCTCGGTGCTCGCCGAAGACGCCATCAAGGCGGCGATTGGCGATTGGAAGAAGAAGCACGGCGTAGAAGTGCCGGTGGCGGAGAAGGCTGCGCACTAGAGCCTTCTGCTAGGCGTTTTGCTTATGGCCACGGAAACACTGAGTCCGAACATCGCGAAGATCCACCTGACCGAGCGCGCCGCGCAAAAGATCCGCGCCCTGCTCGAAAAGGATGGAGTGTCGCCTGAACAGGGCGGCCTGCGCGTGGGCGTGCAGGGCGGCGGCTGCTCCGGCCTGTCGTACGCCATGCGTCTTGATACCAAAGCGCGCGATCGCGACAAAATTTTCGAGGAACACGGCGCGCGCATCTTCGTTGACCCGAAAAGCTTGCTGTACCTGAATGGCACGACGCTCGAGTACGAAGAGACGCTGATGCGCCAGGGATTCGTGTTCCAGAATCCCAACGCCGCGCGCAATTGCGGCTGCGGCAGCTCTTTCACGGCCTAATAAAGCAGGCTTTAGCCTGTCCCCCGGCCAAGCGCGGTGCAGGCGGATCCAAACCAGTGGTTGGCAGCCGCACCGCCAGCCACTTTTTTTGTTTCAGCGCGCGCTAACGTAGAAAGCGCCCGGCCAAACGGAACGATTTTATGAGCGTAGCATCTACAGCAACGCCAAAACAGCGCAGCTACTTCGACTTGTTCGAGGTCCCGCGGAAGCTATGGATCGAGATGTCCGCGCTCGAAAAGAAATTCCTGGAGCTGAGCTGGAAGCTGCATCCCGATAAATTCGTCAATGCCAGCTCGGAAGAGCAAGAGCTTTCGCTGAAGAACAGCTCCGAGCTGAACGACGCCTATCGCGTGCTGCGCGAACCGGTCGCGCGCGTCGAATATTTGCTCGAGCTCGAGGGCATGCGCAAGGAAGGCGAGCACAAGCAGCAAGCTCCGCCGGAGCTGCTGGAAGAAGTCTTCGAGCTGAATGAATCGCTGGACGAATTGCGCGAAGCAAAAGCGTCGGGAGGCGATTTAGCTTCGCTGAAGTCGCGCCTGCAAGCAGAAGAGAAGAATTTTCAAGAAAAGCTCAATGAAGTCGATGCGAAGCTCCAGGAAACGGCGCGCCAGTGGGACGCCGCGATCGACGCGAACGCCAGCGACAGCGATCGCAAAGCGATCATGGTCCGGCTAAACGAGCTACTAAATCGCCGCTCGTATGTAAGGAATTTGGTGACCAACGTCCAAAAGGAACTGCTGTAATCGGGTTCCTGTAGCTCAGGTTTACCCTGAGCCTCGAAGGGTCCGGTTTTTTGGACGCAAGGTTTTCGTTGGCACAAGCAAGGTCCTAACAAATGGCTCATGTAGCTCAGGTCCGTTTCTCAGGACCTGAGGCTTTTCGTCGGCACCGGCAAGGTCTTGGCAAATGGCACGAACAGTAGGAATCGATCTAGGCACAACGAACAGTCTGGTCGCGTACATCGACTCGCAGACCAGCACGCCGAAGTGTATTCCGGGTCCAAATGGCTCCACGCTTTGTCCTTCGGTAGTAAGCCTCGATCCCGATGGCAGCATCATCGTGGGCGAGCCGGCGCGCCGGCGCTTGCTAACGCAACCCGAGCGCACCATTTACTCCGTCAAGCGCCTAATGGGCCGCGGCGTCGCCGACATTCAAGACGAGCTAAAACTCTTTCCCTTCCGCATCGATCCTTCCAGCAGGAACGTCATTCGCGTGCAGCTCGGCAACAAATTCTTTACTCCGCCCGAGATTTCCGCCTTCATCCTGCGCGAGCTAAAAAACTGGGCCGAAGCCCATTTCGGCGAAAGCGTCGACCGCGCCGTCATCACCGTGCCCGCCTACTTCAATGATGCGCAGCGCCAAGCCACCAAGGACGCGGGCAAGCTCGCCGGCCTCGAAGTTCTGCGCCTGGTCAACGAGCCGACCGCGGCAGCGTTGGCCTACGGCTTGCACGAAAAGCAGCGCGGCCACGTTGCCGTTTACGATCTCGGCGGCGGCACTTTCGACATTTCCGTTCTAAAACTCATCTCCACCAACGAAGGCGACATCTACCAGGTTCTGTCCACTAATGGCGACACGCACCTCGGCGGCGACGACATCGACAATCTTCTGCAGGCCTTCGCGCGCGAGAGAATCCTCCGGCAGCATCGCGTCGACTTTTCACCGCACTCCGAACTCGCGCAAGAGCTGCGCAAAGAACTCATCGCCGTCAAGCATCAGCTTTCTGAAAGCAAATCCGTCACGCTGCGCTTTCCGCTGCCAAACGGCGCAGTCTATGTACAAGAGTTCGAGCGCGGCGCCTTTGAAGCGCTGATTCGCCCCATTGTCGATCGCACCATGGGCCCGGTAAAACAGGCACTCGCGGACGCCAAGCTGAAGCCAAGCGAAATCGAGGAAGTCGTTCTTGTGGGCGGCGCGACGCGCACCCCGCTGATTCGCCGCACCGTTCAGGAATATTTCGATCGCAGGCCGCACACGGAGCTGAATCCGGATGAGGTTGTGGCGCTCGGCGCAGCCGTGCAGGCCAACATTCTCGACCGCGGCGTAAGCAACATGCTTCTTCTCGATGTGACCCCGCTGTCGCTCGGCATTGAGACTTACGGCGGCGCGGTCGCCAAAGTCATCCCCCGCAACTCGACCATTCCCGCGAGCGCGCAGGAAATGTACACCACCGGCGTAGACAACCAGACCGGCATCGACATTCACGTGCTGCAAGGCGAGCGCGAACTCGCCAGGGATTGCCGTTCGCTCGCTCGCTTCACGCTGAAAGTGCCGCCGGCCCCCGCCGGCTTGCCGCGCATCGAAGTGAAATTCCTAATCGACGCCAACGGCATACTGCAAGTCGGCGCGAAAGACACGCGTACCGGCGAGCAGCGCACCATCGAAGTGCAACCCAGCTACGGCATCAGCGACACGGAAATCGAGCGCATGCTCGAGGAGTCCATCGAGTACGCCGAACAGGATTTCGCGGAGCGTCAAGCCATCGAGGCGCGCACCGAAGCCGAAACGATTCTGGCCGCCACACAAAAGGCGTTGTCGACGGAGCAGGCCGCAAGCTTGCTTGCCGAGGAGCGCGCGGCCATTGACGCCGCAGTCGCCGCACTGAAAGAATCTGTAGCCGGCAGCGACTACAAACTGATCCGCAAGCGCATCGACGACCTGAATCAGGCCACCATGCATTTGGCGGAATTGGTGATGAACAGCGCAGTATCGACAGCGTTGCAAGGCCGCAAACTAGCGGAGGTTTGATCTTCGTAGGGGCGCAGCACTGCTGCGCCCCTTTCGAGCAAGGTTTATCGGTAGCAGGAGAGAAACAAATGGGCGGCAGCAACCCTTATATCGAAGAAGTCAAATACAAGCCGGCCACGAAGAAATACAAAGTCACATTTCTTCCTAGCGGCAAAACCATCGAGGTTGATCCGGAAAAAATTCCGTACGGGCATAATGGCCTGCCCGGCAGCATCCTCGACATCTCCGAAGGCATCAAGGCCGGCCTCGATCACGCGTGCGGCGGCGTGTGCGCTTGCTCTACCTGTCACGTCGTCGTAAGAGAAGGCTTGGAGTCCTGTAACGAGGCCACGGACGCAGAGCTAGATGAGCTCGATGAAGCCCCGGGCATCACGCCGAAGTCGCGGCTCGGCTGCCAGACGGTTCCCGACGGCACCACCGACATCGTCGTGGAGATTCCCGAGTGGAACAAGAACTACGCCAAGGAAGCCGATCACTAAGGGGCTGTTTACTCTCAACGGTTTTTGATCTCGCCGTGCTCTCTGTGCCTCCGTGGCTAATCTTAGATTTTGTTTCCGAGGAGCGATATGCCCACAACCTTCGACTGGGACAACACCGAAGACATCGCTATCGCGCTGACCGACAAATATCCCGACACCGACCCGCTCACCGTCCGCTTCACGGATATGCACAAGTGGATCACGGAGCTGCCCGGCTTTTCCGGGGATCCCACTGCTTCCAACGAAGGCAAGCTCGAAGCCATCCAGATGGCCTGGCACGAAGAATTCCAAGACCGCCAAAGCTGACCTGCCCCGCAATTCATTCCGAGGCGTATCCAGTGTCAAGACGTGCGCGTTTAGGTTAGTTGCCGCATCGTGGCAGACCGTGGCGCCAGCATCCTCGGCTTCACCGGCGAAAGTTAGAGAAGAGCCCGAATACGATGGACAGGACCACGCTGACAATGATGCAGGTGACGATTGGAAAATAGAACCTGGTGTGCTCGCCACGATAAATAATGTCGCCGGGCAGGCGGCCAAGGCGGAACGGCAGACGCGCTCCGAAGAAAAGCAGACCTCCAACGATGGCGCTCACCGCGCCCAAGATCAGAAGGGCCCGTCCGAGTTCGCGGAGCGGATCCATAGAGCAAGTTTAGAAGCGTGTGACTTTGGAAGTCAAAGCGCCCGAGATCAAGCGTGGTTTCCAAAAATTTCCTTGACAACTTCATCCTATTTCGGTAATATCTCTCTGGTTAGAACTACGCCTCGCAGTCACGAAGCATCCCCCGACACCCGAAGCTAACCACCTTTAAAATCAACACTTCCAAAAGTGTATCAAACCAAACGACTTTAACTCCCTTTAGAATGAACACTTATGGAAAACCCGGGGGAGGGGGGCCCCGCCGCAGACAGCAGCGTCCAAATTTGGATGTTGGCCCTAATTCGTCGGCGATGTTCTTGCGGTCTATCCGCAAACCAAGTGGGCTCAATACCTCTGCCCATCTAGCCCAAATTGGGACACCCAAGCTATAGCTTCAGATCAACTCGTGCCCAGCGAAAAAGTAGCTGATCTCAAAGGCCGCGGTATCGGGCGCGTCGGAACCATGCGTAACGTTGTTGCCGATGCTGGTGCCGAGGTCATGGCGAATGGTGCCGGGGGCGGCTTTCTTCGGATCCGTGGCGCCCATGGTCTCGCGCCATTTGGCGATGGCGCCTTCCGCCTCCAGGACCATCGCGAAAATCTTGCCGGAGCTCATGAAATCCGTCAGCTCGCCAAAGAAGGGCCGTTCGCGATGCACGGCATAGAAGCCCCCGGCCTCATCTTTGGTCAGGCGCATGGATCTAATGGCCACAATCTGGAAGCCGGCTTTCTGGATGCGGCATAGAATTTCGCCTTGCAGTCCACGGCCAACGGCGTCCGGCTTGATAATCGCGAAAGTGCGTTCGAGAGCCAAAATTGATTTCCTCCAGAAGATGAATGCTTGCTAGCGAGAAGAAGCGTGACGCTATTTCAAAGCTGCTGCTACCGTCGAGCCTAAGTCCGCCGGAGTTTCTACGCAGTGGATTCCGGCCGCGCCCATGGCCGCATATTTGTCTTTGGCGGTGCCCTGTCCGCCGCTGATGATGGCGCCGGCATGGCCCATGCGGCGGCCGGGAGGCGCGGTTTGCCCGGCGATGAACCCGATCACCGGTTTCTTCACGTTGGACTTGATGAATTCGGCGGCGCGTTCTTCGGCATTTCCGCCGATTTCGCCAATCAGGATGATCGCGTGCGTTTGCGGATCCTCATTGAACATTTTGACTGCGTCCAGGAACGAAGTGCCGATGATGGGGTCGCCACCGATGCCGATGCAGGTGGATTGCCCGATGCCCAGTCGAGTGAGTTGGTCGACCGCCTCATAGGTAAGCGTGCCGCTGCGGCTGACCACGCCGACGTTGCCCTGCTTGTGGATGCGCCCAGGCATAATGCCAATTTTGCATTTGCCAGGAGAGATGACGCCGGGACAGTTAGGACCGATGAGGCGCGTCTTCGTCCGGTCCACGGCCAGCGAAACGCGAATCATGTCGAGAACCGGAATGCCTTCGGTGATGCAAATCACTAACGGAATCTCCGCTTCCGCAGCTTCAAGAATGGCGTCCGCAGCAAATGGCGGAGGCACAAAAATGACAGAGGCGTTGGCGCCTGTGCCCATCGCCGCGTCAGCCACGGTATTGAAGACCGGTCGCTCGAGATGCTTTGTGCCACCCTTCCCGGGAGTGACGCCACCGACAACGTTGGTTCCATACTCGATCATCTGCTGCGCATGAAAAGTGCCCTCGCGCCCGGTGAAACCCTGCACAATCAATTTTGTCTTTTCGTCCACCAAAACGCTCATCGCGCACCCCCCGCGAGAGCGACGACTTTTTGTGCTCCATCCTTCATGCCGTCAGCGATCGTGAAATTGAGCCCCGATTCGCGAAGAATCTTCTGACCCAGTTCGACGTTGGTGCCTTCCATGCGCACCACCACCGGAACCTTAAGTTGCAAATCTTTTGCCGCAGCCACCACGCCGGTGGCAAGGACATCGCAACGCAGGATGCCGCCAAAAATGTTGATGAACACGGCGCGGACACTCGGGTCGCTCATCAAAATGCGAAACGCATTCTTGACTTGCTCCGAGGAGGCGCCGCCGCCGACATCCAGAAAATTCGCAGGCGAGCCGCCCGCGTACTTGATGATATCCATGGTCGCCATAGCCAAGCCCGCGCCGTTAACCATGCAAGCCACGCTGCCATCCAGCTTGATGTAGTTCAGCCCGTACTTGGAGGCTTCGACTTCGAGCGGATCTTCTTCGTCAAGATCCCGTAATTCGCGAAGATTGGGATGGCGGAAGAGTGCGTTGTCGTCAAAAGTCATCTTGGCGTCGAGCGCGACCAGCTTGCCGTCGCCCGTGAGCACGCACGGATTGATCTCCAGCAGCGAAGCGTCCGTGTCGATGAAGGCGCGATAGAGGGCCTGAAAAAAGGGGGTCGCGTGCGTGGCGACCTCGCTGGGAAGTCCCAGTCCAAAAGCGATTTTGCGCGCTTGAAACGGTTGCAGGCCAACCACCGGCTGAATCGGCTCCCGCAGAATGGCTTCCGGATTTTCCTTGGCCACTTCCTCAATTTCCATGCCTCCCGCGGCGCTGGCCATGAAAACGGGAAGCCCGCTGGCACGATCGACAAGCAAGCCAAGATACAGCTCGCGCTTGATGTCCAGCCCTTCCTCGATCAGCACGCGCTTGACGATGCGGCCCGCAGGTCCCGTTTGCGGAGTAACGAGCGTCATGCCCAGGATGTGCCCGGCAATATCCTCGGCTTCATCTCCAGAGCGCGCCAGCTTTACGCCCCCGCCCTTGCCGCGGCCCCCGGCGTGAATCTGCGCTTTTACGACAACAACGTGCGACTTCAAGCGCTGTGCGGCCTCACGCGCCTCTTCCTTGGTGTAAGCCACCTCGCCACGCGGCGTGGTCACGCCGTAGCGCGTAAGGATGGCCTTGGCCTGATACTCGTGAATCTTCATCGAGCTTCCATCAGTGCTAGAATTTGTGCACCGCAAAACAAAGAAGTTTACTCGGAAGCCGCAAGAGGAGCAAGGAACGCCGCAAAATGGCCGCAAGCACGACAATTTTGTTAATCGAGCAATTGGAAGCGAGCCGCGTTCTTTCGCGTGCTGAGGCCGAAGCCGTGATGGAGGAATTGCTCTGCGGGCGCATGGACAATGCGGAGATTGTGCGTTTCCTGCGCGCGCTGAACCAGAGACCGATTCTGGTTGCCGAGCTTGCGGGTTTTGCGAGCGTGATGCGGCGTCACGCTCTGCGCATATTTGAGGACAATGAACTGTGCCCGGACTGCCTGGTCGATACCTGCGGCACTGGCGGAGACGGTTTTGGCTCCTTCAACATCTCGACCGCCGCTGCGATCGTAGCGGCGGCTTGCGGCACGCGGGTTGCGAAACATGGCAATCGTGCGGTCAGTTCGCGGAGTGGATCGGCCGACGTGCTGGAAGCTCTGGGTGTGCGTATCGATCTGACGTGCGCACAAGTGGGAATGGCCATTCGCAAAGTCGGCTTCGGCTTTCTTTTCGCACCGGCCGCGCACGCCGCCACGCGTCACGCAATGCCCGCGCGCAAGCAGATTGTCGCGCGAACGGTTTTCAATTTGCTCGGGCCCCTGACAAATCCTGCTGGCGCGCAGGCCCAGGTGGTCGGAGTCTTTTCCGCGGAGGTGATCGACCTGATGGCCGCGACGCTCGCGGAGCTCGGGGTCGCCCGCGCGTTCGTAGTCCACGGCGCTGGCGGTCTCGATGAGATTTCGCTGGCCGGCGACACGCTCGTTGCGGAAGTGGGCGGAGGGAAAATCAAGCGCTACACAGTAACTCCCGAGGATTTTGGTAGTAAGCGCGCTTCCCCGGAAGCGATCCGCGGCGGCTCTCCGGCGGAAAACGCGGCGATCCTGCAAGCAATCTTTGCGGGGGAAGCAGGACCCCGGCGCGACATCGTCGTTATTAATTCGGCGGCGGCCCTGGTGGCGGCCGGCGTAGCCGAAAATTTCATGGAGGGCGCGCAGTTGGCTGCCAAAGCGCTCTCTTCCGGAACCGCCCAGGAAAAGCTTTCCGAGCTAAAGAATTTCACGAACGGGCCCACCGGTTAGAATCACGGTCCCGGCCTGTCCGGGCTCTCGAAATGACGCCTCGATGCGGGAATCGCGGCGCCCGCCGCAATGCCGATCGCCAATAGGACGAACTTGGAGCCCCACTTAGCGGGCTTTTTTCTGATCTTTTCTAATTGCGCGGCGGCTTCCGTTTCGGAAGGATCGAGAAGGACGCGGTACGCCGCGCCCTCCGCTATCACAGCGCTTTCGCCGTGATAAGAAAATTCCAAAGCCCCCCTCTGCGCGTAAATACGCAATTCTTTGGGATTCACAACTCGAATCTGCGCAGTGGTGGGAGCAGTGGCTGTCGGGCGGATCAAGGCATCGTTTACCACAACCTCGATGTTCCCAGTCCGGGCCACGGAAAAGACCAGGGTGCCGGAAGAGAGTTCCGCCACAATGTTGCCCTCCGGAGTGGCGGGATGGCGAAGTAAGAGAGTCGACTGTGCGTCGAGTTGCAGCGTGAGGCCGAGTCCACTAATGCGCAAGACGCCGCCAGCCTCGGTAGAGAGCCGGTCGCCATCATAAATAGTGCTCCCGGCGGAAGCGGTGCCTTCGCCCAAGTGCGCCCGCTCCGCGTGCGTGACGATGCCCAGCGGCACAATTTTAGCAGGCGATGGTCCCCCAACCAGCAAAGTCGCCGCTGCGACCGCTACAAGTTTGCGATGAAGAACCGTAAAGCCCTCCGGGGGCCGGGTGTCCCGAGCGCCGATTTCCCAACAATCCAATAATCTAAGATAATTGTATAATAAACACAAAATATTTACGGAACAATATATATCCCCGGAGGCGCTGTCAAGGAAAAAGGCAAGACGGCAAATCGCGCCTTGGGGGACTCCCTTGCCGCATACCACATCGCGGATTGCATGCGTTTTGCCCCCTCTCGCCCAGCGGTATATAGTGACAACGGGCCGCTAGCGCAGGAAATGCGCGGCGCCCCGCTCGCTTTCAAGAAAACCGCAAAGGCAACCGCAACGGATGGCCGCAGACGTCAGCAAGCATCTGGATCGCGCCAAGCGATTCCTGGAGAAGAACCGCGTCGAGGATGCGATCGCGGCTTACAAAGCCGTGCTCGACGAATCGCCGCAGCACCAGGAAGCCACGCAGGCATTAGGAGACCTCTACGCGCGCGCGGATCAGCCGGACCGCGCCTCCGTTTACTACGGATTGCTGTTCGACATGCTGGTCGACCCGCGCGACGAAAGTAAGGCCCTGGCGATATACAACCGCTTCCTGCGCAGCGCCGCTTCCCCGCAGCCTCCCGAGCGCATCGCGCGCTACGCCTTCCTGCAGCAGAAGCTGAACCACAACGACGAAGCCATGGAGCAGTACTCCAAGGCCGCGGACTTGTTCGTGGAGGCAGGCCGCCAAGAAGATGCGCTGTTTTGCCTGGAGCGCACCGCGCAACTCGATCCGGAGAACTTAACCCGCCAGCTTCGCGTGGCGGAAACGGCGGAGCGGCTAGGCAAGAACGCGCTGGCGGCAAAAGCATTTCTGCGCGCAGGGCAATTGGCGACGGCCGGCGGCACGCCGGAGGAGGCCATGCGGCTGTTTGGACGCGCGCACAAACTGGCGCCGCAGGAGCGCAGCGTGGCGCTCCTCTACGCCGAGGCGACCTTGCGAGCCGGCGATGCCAAGCAGGCAGCCGCGCTGCTGGAGCAATTTGCCGCGACGGACAGCGATGCAACCTTTTTGGACACTTTTGCCGATGCGTTGATGCGCAGCGGCCAGCTGGACCGCGCGCGGGAAATTCTAGAGCGGCTGCTGAAGGATAAAAATCAAGGATTCTCGCGCTTTTTCGACCTGGTCGATGTCTACGGCAAAGCGGGGCAAGATTCCAAGTCGGTGGAAGTCCTGCAAGTGATCAAGGGCCGGATGTATGCGGACGGCAAACAGAATGACTTTATCGCGCAACTGGATAGCGTCGGCGGAAAGCACTCCAACTCGCAAGCGATCCTGGAGTACTGCGCAAAGTTCTACATCGAGGCGAATCGCGAGACGCAGTACTTTGAAATTCTGATTAAACTTTTTGATTTGTATCTGAAGGCCGGCAACGTTGACAAAGCCTCCGACGCGCTCGAGAAGCTGCTCGACATCGATCCCTACGATCACCGCAACCAGGAACGCCTGCAGAAGTTGCATGGGCGCGTCGACGATTCAACTTTGAAACGCCTCGGCGCCCGCCTGAGCAAGTCCGGAACCGCCGGGCCGCCGCGCTCCGTGCACACCCAGTCCTCGACCGCGGACACCGTGAGCACATCGGCATCGGTCGGCGGAGACGCGCGGCACGCGCAGGCGCTCGAAGATCTCATCGTCCAGACGGAGATTTTCTTGCAGTATTCGCTCCAGAACAAAGCGCTGGAGCGCCTGCAAAAAATCGCCGCCACGTTCCCCGGCGAAGAAGAACGCAATACGCGTCTGCGGAGCCTCTATCAGACCGCGAATTGGTGGCCGCCTGGCTCTTCGCGTCCCAAAGCAGAACCTACCGCGCCTCCCCGCCAGGTCGACGCCGTACCGGAATCGCTAGGCGCAGGTCTCACCCAGAAGACCGGAATCTACACGGCGGAGACGCTCCGCGACCTCGCGAAAATCTCCGAGATCAATCAAAAGATTTTCCGCCAACAGACACCGCGCGCCATGTTGAACACCGCCGTCAACGAAGTCGGCGCCTATTTGCATTGTTCTCGCGCGCTTGCCGTGTTTGGCGCGCCGGGGCGCCCGCCGGAGATGGCCGCGGAATTCTGCGCCGCGGGCGTGCGTGCCACTCCCGGCGCGCAAGTAGTTCTGTTGCTTGCGCAGATGGAAAAAGCGCAGCCCGATGAATTAGGCGGCTTGACCCTGAACGCCGCCGGCAGCTCGATTCTGAAAGAGATGGGCGTCAACACCGCTCTCGGAGTCAGCCTTAGCGACAAAGAGACGCAAAGCCCCGCCGGCATGCTGATCGTTGCACACGCCGAAGCGCACAAGTGGAAGCCAAACGAAGCCTACTTCCTGCAAGCCATCGGCGATCAGATGCTCATGAGCGTCAGCCACACGCGCCTGCGCTCCCTGGTGCGGCGCATGGGCGTCTCCGATGAGCGCACCGGATTGCTCAGCCGCAGTTCGTACCAGAGTTGCCTCTTAACCGAAGCGGATCGCTCGCGCACGCAAGGCACGCCGCTGTCTCTGGCCATTCTGCAAATTGACCGTGGCGCGGAAATCCTGCGCCAGCAAGGCGAATCGCCGGTCGAGCGTTTTCTGGAGCAGTTGGCGCGCTCCCTGCAACCTATCGTGCGCCAGAACGATGTCGCGGTAAAATATACCTCGTGGTCCCTGGCGTTCATCCTGCCGGATACCAGCCTGGCCGGCGCGCAGAACCTGGCGGATAAGCTGCGGCGGGCGGCGTCTGGTTTGAAACCGCCCTGGGATTCCACGCAAGTCACGCTCAGCGCCGGAATCGTCGAGGCCGTCGCGAAGTCGGATTACGAGAGCGAGGATATTGTTACGGATCTGATCAATCGCGCCGAGCTGAGCGTCGAAGAGGCGCGCAAACGCGGCGGCGACACCGTCGTGGCGCTGGAAAGCCCCAAAGTCTAGCGGCGAATAAGAGAGGAAAATTATGTTTCCGACCGATGTGGTAATTGTTGCCGGAGCACGCACGCCCATGGTGCGCTACACCGGCTCATTTTCGGATGTTTCCGCGATCGATTTGGCCGCGCACGCGTCGAAAGAAGCGATTCGCCGCTCCGGGGCCGACCCTGCGGAGATCGATCACGCGATTTTCGGCAACGTCATGCAGACTAGCGCGGACGCGCTCTATGGCGCGCGGCACGTGGGACTGAAAGCCGGTCTAAGAATGGAAACTCCCGCGGTGACTGTGAATCGGCTGTGCGGCTCCGGCATCGAAGCCATCGCGCAAGGCGCGCAGAGGCTGCTGCTCGGCGAAGCAAATATGGTCCTCGCCGGCGGTATGGAGAACATGACGCAGGCGCCCTTCGTAATCCGCGGCGCGCGCACCGGATTGAAGCTCGGCGGCGGCGCGCTGGAGGATTCACTAATGGCCGGCCTGACGGATTCCTACTGCGGATTGCCCATGGCGCTAACCGCAGAAAAGTTGGCGGAGCAGCAAGGAATTACGCGCAAAGATGCAGACGCCTACGCCCTACGCAGCCAGCAAGCAGCGGAGGCTGCGTACAAAGCGTGCCGCATCCGAGAAGAGTTGGTTCCCGTCGAAGTGAAGCAGGGCAAAAAAACCATCGTGGTCAGCGAAGATGATCATCGCCGGCCGGACACCACCATGGAGATCCTCGAAAAATTGCCGACGTCGTTCAAGAAGGACGGAATCGTCACCGCGGGAAATGCCAGCGGCATCGTCGATGGCGCTGCGGCGGTGGTCGTAACGCGGGAGAAAACGGCGAAAGAACAAGGCCTGAAACCTGTCGGCCGAATTATTTCCTGGGCCGTCGCCGGCGTCGACCCCAGCATCATGGGCATCGGGCCGGTGCCCTCATCGCAAAAAGCGCTGAAGCTCGCGGGCCTCACGCTCGATCAGATGGACCGCGTCGAGGTCAACGAGGCGTTTGCTGCGCAGTACCTTGCAGTCGAAAAAGTCCTGGGATTGAATCGCGACAAAACCAACGTAAACGGCGGCGCCATCGCGCTCGGCCACCCACTCGGCGCGTCAGGAACGCGTTTGGTCATCACCATCCTGAATGAACTGCGCCGCAATAATCTGCGCTACGGACTGGCAACAGCGTGCATCGGCGGCGGCCAGGGCATCGCCATGGTCGTCGAGGCCCTTTACAACTAGTTCGCAGCGTTTCTGCTACACTTTTGCCTGCTGACAAATAGTATTCTTGCGGGTGTTTTGCCGCTCCTTGGCGACTGTCCGCGGCATTTCCTACAGAGGAACAGAATGGCGATTCAAAAAGTGGGCGTCGTCGGGTGTGGCTTGATGGGTTCGGGAATCGCGCAAGTCTCGGCGCAAGCCGGCTTCCCCACCATCGTCCGTGAGGTCAGCCCGGAGATTGTCGACAAAGGATTGAAGAGCATCGAGAAAAATCTCGCCCGCCTGGTGGAAAAGGGCAACATCACCGAAGCGCAAAAGAACGAGATTCGCGGCCGGTTGAAGGGTACAACCGCGCTGCAGGACCTGAAGGATTGTGATGTAATCGTCGAGGCCATCATCGAGCAGCTTCCGGCCAAGCGCGAGCTATTTGGCGCTCTTGATGCCCTTTGCCCCGCCTCCACGATTTTTGCCAGCAACACTTCTTCGCTGACCATCACCGAAATCGCCACGGCCACCAAGCGGCCGCAGCGCTTCGTCGGCCTCCATTTTTTCAATCCCGTTCCGGTGATGAAGCTTGTCGAAGTTGTAAAAACCATCGCCACCGATCCGGCTGTGTATGAAGAAATGGTGGCGTTCGGCGCGAAGCTTGGGAAAACGCCGGTGCGCGCCCACGATAGCACCGGATTCATCGTCAATCGCCTTCTCGTGCCCTATCTGCTCGACGCTATTCGTGCGCTCGAAGAAGGCGTCGGCTCGATCGAGGACATCGACAACTCCATGAAGCTCGGCTGCGGACATCCGATGGGGCCGCTGACCCTTCTCGATTTCGTCGGCCTGGACACCACCTATTACATCGCGAACATTATGTTCGACGAATTCCGCGAGCGCCGTTTTGCGTCGCCGCCGCTGCTCAAACGCATGGTGCTCGCCGGCTGGAACGGCCGCAAAGCCGGACGCGGCTTCTACGACTATTCCGATCCGCAAAAGCCAAAAGCAATGAAATTTTGAGATTGTGACGAGAACATGGCTTACGAAAACATTCTGTTTGAGAAAAAAGACGGCATCGCCTACATCACCTTCAATCGCCCGAAGGTGCTGAATGCGCTGAATCGCAGGACAATCGAAGAGCTGCGCGACGCGCTGCTCGAAGCCCGCGACGATTCTTTCATCCGTGTACTGATTCTTACCGGCTCAGGAGAAAAATCATTCGTCGCGGGAGCCGACATCGGCGAGCTTGCTCAGCGCACTCCGGTGGACGGCAAGGATTTTTCGCTCTTCGGCCAAAGCGTCTTCCGTCTGCTAGAGACGCTTGGAAAGCCTTCGATCTGCGCCATCAATGGATTCGCGCTCGGCGGCGGTTGCGAGCTGGCCCTTTCCTCCACCATCCGGCTCGCCAGCAAAACCGCCAAGCTCGGCCAGCCAGAAGTGAAACTCGGCATCATCCCCGGCTACGGCGGTTCGCAGCGCCTAGCGCGGCTTTGCGGCAAAGGCATCGCGCACGAGCTGTGCCTCACCGGCGAAATGATTACCGCCGAAGAGGCGCTACGCATCGGCCTCGTCAATCACATTTACGAGCCGGCGGAGCTTCTGCCCGCCGCGGAAGCGATGGCGAAAAAAATCATCGCCAACGCCCCGCTCGCCGTGAAGTACACCATGGAAGCCGTCGAGCGCGGCGTCGAGATGCCTCAGGAAGAAGGCCTGTTCCTGGAAGCCACTTTGTTCGGCCTCTCCTGTGCCACCGAAGACATGCGCGAAGGCACCAAAGCTTTCCTCGAAAAAAGGAAAGCGGACTTTAAGGGCAAATAACGAAACTAGTGATGGCCGATAAACTCCAGCCCCGCTCGATCAACGGCGAACTGACCGCGTCCGGTCTGCGCTTTGGAATCGTTGTGAGCCGCTTCAACAGCTTTATTACCGAGCGTCTGCTAGCCGCGGCCGTCGATGCCCTCGAGCGCGCCGGTGCCGCCAGCGAAAACGTCGACGCGGTTCGTGTCCCCGGCGCTTTTGAACTGCCGCTCGCAGCAAAAAAACTCGCCGCCACCGGCCGTTACGATGCGCTCATCGCCATCGGTTGCATTCTGCGCGGCGAAACCGCGCATTACGATTACGTTTGCTCCGAAACCTCGCGCGGATTGCAGCTCGCGCAAATGGACACCGGCCTCCCCATCATCTTTTGCGTGTTGACCTGCGACACTCTCGAGCAAGCCATCGACCGAGCCGGTCTCAAGGGCGGCAACAAGGGTTTTGAAGCAGGCCTGGCCGCCATCGAAATGGCTCAGCTTTCGCGAAAGCTCGCGGGCCGAAAATCTTCCTCCGTCGCACCCAAAACTCCTCCATCGCGAAAGACGCGGCATAAATAACATGTCCTCCCTGCGCACCAAATCCCGCGAGTTTGCCATGCAGATGCTCTTCCAGTGGGACATGAGCCAGCAGGACCCTGCCAAACTCGAAGCAAAATTCTGGCGCGCCGCAAAAGCCGCCGACACGACACGCGAGTTTGCCAACCGCTTATTCGAGGGTGCCGCGAAAGAAGTCACTGTGCTCGACGAAATCATTGTCAAGCACGCGGAGAACTGGCGCTTCGAGCGCCTCGCCGCCATCGATCGCGCCATCCTGCGCCTCGCCATGCACGAACTGCGCTGCTCCGACACGCCGCCCAAAGTCGTTCTGAACGAAGCCGTCGACCTCGCCAAAAAATTCTCCGGGGAGGATTCCGGCGCGTTCGTAAACGGCATCCTCGACGCCTTCCGTAGGTCTATGATGCAACAGTAGGTTAGCGGCCTAACTAAACCTCAGCACCGCCTGTACCGAAACTTTCTCCGGCGAAAAGTGTTTTTTCTGCAGATCCGAAACAGGTCTCGGAGCGTCCCCAAAAGGAGAGAGATGATGAACGCTCAACCATTCCTGAGGCGAAGTGTGCTCGTGCTCGGTGTTGCCGGATTGCTCGTCGGTGGCGCCTACGCGCAAGCTCCGGAACCGGCCCCGCAACAGCAGGACATCCACAGCGACAAGAAAGACATTCGCCAGGACAAGCAAGACCTGGCGAAGGATCGCGTGGACCGCAACGCCGATCAGCGCGACATCAATCACGATCGCCGCGACCTGGCGAAAGACCGCGTTGACCGTAATCAGGACCAGCGCGATATCAACAAGGACAGGCGCGACCTGCGCAAGGATGACGCGAAATACGGCGTGAACAGCGCCCAAGCCCAGGCCGACCGCAAGGACCTAAGGGCCGACCGCGTCGACCGCAACAAGGATCAGCGCGACATAAACAAAGACAAAAGCAACTTGACCGCCGACCGCACAGACCGCAACCAGAACCAGCGCGATATCAACAAAGACAAGCGCGACCTGCACAAGGACCGCAAAGACCTGCGCCACGACAGCAGAACCAAATAAGCCGGCACGTTAACGCCATGCCAGCGCGGGAGATGCGCGCGCCACGCAGCAGTGGCGAGCCGCTCCCGCGTTTCCATTTTGATTGAGACTTGCGTTTTTAGTTACAACGTTAAAGCGGCCAGTTACTTGAGTACGATAAGAGTCACTTCGATTTTCGACACTCTTCCGGTGCTCGGGTCGGTCCCGATTGTGCTCTCCACGGTTTGCCCGTCGCGCATAATCAGGTTCAACTCCGCTTTGAATTGCCGAATCACTGGTTCATTGAACTGCGTCAAACCCGGGCCATTTGCCTGCGGCACGGACTTTTCAAAGGCGACGGGAATGTCGCCGTCCACCCACGAGCGCTCGAACATTAGTTGGACACCGAAACTCACATCATTTATCCGATGCGCTCGGCAGTCTACATTCGTGCCCACATCCAAATACTGCATCCCACCTGGGCTTCCCCCTACATAAACTGGAATACGCGTACCGACACGCAGCTTGGCCAACTCCGGTCCGTGATCCACGCCGATCAATGTGGTGTAGGGAAGGCTTTTGACCTTCTTATCGCCGTCAAACTCTGTAAATACGATCTGAACTTTGACCGGAACGGGCTTAAGTTCGCGGGTTTCGCTTTTCGGTCTCTCGTCGCTTTTCTTATTCTCTTGCGCGGTCGATACGGAGGAGAAGATCGCTAGACTCGTGAAAACTAGAACCAGCTGAATGCTTCGCTTCATTGTTCCTCCTGAAATATGCATTTCTGAGGCGGAACCCATTTATTTCTCGACGCGACCTTGCTCATCATCCTGCGACTCCAGCGGTTTGATCTCAAGCTGTGCTATTTGAATCAATTCCAGCGGAAAAGAATCTTCTTTGGCAGGCGCCTGATGCAAAAGCGCTTGCGCCAGTCCTTGCGTCTGCTGCGAGCCGGCAACAAATTTGGCAAAAGCTTCTCGCTCATCGGGCGGGACGAGAACCTCTGGCTCGCGCACGACATGAAGGTCGGGCTGCGTATTTCGAGGATGATGATTAGGAAGCGCCTTGCCTATCGAGAGCCCCTTGCGGGCAATTTCGGGCTTCGACAATCTCAAATTGGCTTGGGCAAGCTTCGGTTCTGCCCCGGCAGTGACTTGAGGGTGTCGGATGTGTTGTCGGAATGCTTGGGCGCCAAAAACCATGCAGGCAAGGATCGCAGTTGCGGTGGCCAGGGCCCATGCCGGAGCAATAGCTCGCTGACTTTTTGGCTGTTTGTTGAGCGCAGTTTCCACGCGGGACGCAAAGCTTCCGCGGCACTTGGAGTTGGCGCGCTCGTGAAGACTTGAGTCAATGGCGGCGAAGAGCATTTTCTCGGCAACTATGCTGGCCTGACAGTCCGCGCAGATGTCAACATGCTCACGCACCGGGACCGGCAACGCAGCGCCGCTCGCGGCGGCCTCGATCAACGCTTCTTTGTACTTGTCACATAGCATTGCAGCTTCTCCGCTAATTTCTTTCTGCCGGCGAACAGCCGTGACTTCACCGTGCCGATCGGCAAGCCCAGCATCGCCGCAACTTCTTCCAGCGTATGGCCCTCCATCGCCGCAAGCAGCAGCACCAGCCGCAGCTTGTCCGGCAGCGCATCCAATGCGCGGTCGAAGTGCGCCTGGAATTCGCTCGACGCCGCAAGTTCCTCGGCTGTAGCCGGCGCAGGACGCCTCGCTGGCTGCGCCCACTCCGTTTCGCGCACCTCGCGCCGTTTCGCCGAGCGAGCCCGGTCCAGGGCCAACCGAAACACGATGCGCACCAGCCACCCGCGAAACCGTTGCGCATCGCGCAAGCCATCAAACCGCCGGTACGCCCGCAGCAACGCTTCCTGCGCGACATCTTCTGCGTCGGCATCGTTGCGCAAGACGCTGCGCGCCACGCGATAAGCAAGCGGCCCGCACTCCGCGAGCCGCTCCTCAAATTCGCGACGCTTGGCCGCCTGCGCCGCCTCTCGGCCCCACTCCTCCGCGGCGCGAATTGGCTGGATCAGAACCAGCTCCTGCATTCGTTCTCACGTGCGAGCCAAGAGCGCTCGCCCTCCCGGTTCAATTACTAGACGCCGCGGTACGTTCCGCGGTTCGCCTGCACAAGACGTTTAACACAAATCGCCAAGTCAAACCTGAAGTTCACCCAGGACGGCAGTTCAGGAATGGAACAGAGCCCGTTCCGCCAAATCCCAAAACGGGAGCCACAATGCGGTTTCCTCACTAAGTTCGACCCCCCTCGCTGCAATCTGCTGGGTCTTAAAGGTCAGCCCTAACAGTCCCAATTCGAGCGGCTTACAGCGTTCCTGCCTTTCGCTTCCGCAAAAACGTCCCGCTCCCAGCCGCTCTCTCTTCCCTGGCCCTTCGCCTGCATTTCGCCACTTCATGCGGCCCCTCCCGCAAGACGCCCGCAATGAATCGCGTACAGCAACGCGCCCGTGCTTTGTGGCGCTGCCGATTCTTACTCTTCTCGCCTTGGCCGCGTGCACTCTAGGCTGCGCCGGCAGCACCGGAAGCGTAAGCTACACGCCACTTCCGCCACCACCTCCGCCGACTCCTTCTTCCATCACCGCCACCATAACGCCCAACACCGCCTCGTTGCTTTTAGGCAACGCGCAAACTTTCGCTGCGACGGTCACCGGTACCAGCAACACCAGCGTCTCCTGGAGCGTCAACGGCGTCCCCGGGGGCAGTCCCACTACCGGGACCATCAGCACAGCTGGCGTCTACACCGCGCCACAAATTTTGCCCACGCTCGCTGCCATCACCGTAACCGCGCAGAGCGTCGCCGACTCCGCCAAGCAAGCCTCCGCCAACATAACGATTCTCAGCGACATCACGATCGTCATGACCCCCGGTGTCATCGGCATAGAACTTGGCGCAAGCCAGCCGTTCCACGCCGCAATCAGCAGCAGCGGACAACCGAACGCCGGGATTCGCTGGAGCATCTCAGGCGCGGCCTGTCCTGTCGCATGCGGCTTGCTCGACACAAACGGCAATTACACCGCGCCGCAAATCCTGCCCGCCCCCGCCACGGTGACGCTAACCGCGCAAAGCGTCGCCGATTCTTCCAAGCAAGCTTCCGCCACCGTCACGATCACCAGCAATTTTTCCCTGCAGCTTTCAGCGCCCTCAAGCATCCCCTCCGGCGGCTCCGGCGTCATCGCCTCCACACTCACGCCAGTCCCCGGCTCAAATCCCAGCACCGCGCTCTCTTGGACTCTGTCCGGCACCGGATGCAGCGGAACAACCTGCGGCGTGCTGGCCTCAGTAACGACGCAAGCCTCGGGCAGCGGCGCAACATCCAACTCCGCGACCTTCGCAGCGCCGGTAACGCCGCCGAATCCCAACACCGTCACCATTACCGTGACGCCGCAAGCCGATCCAGCAAAAAAGGCGCAAGCCAACGTAACCATCCGGCCCGGCGTCGGCGTGACTCTCTCACCCGGCACAGCTACGCTCGCCGGCGATCACCGCGTCACACTCACCGCCCATGTCTTCGGCAGCACCAACAGCGCCGTAACGTGGACCGTGAACGGCATAGCCAACGGCACCGGCACCGTCGGCCAGATTTGCGTCGTGGCCAGCAATCCCTGCCAGCCGCTAACCACGGGCAACAATTCGCAGGTCGACTATCAAGCCCCCGGTGCAATACCGGCTCTCAGCCCTGTCACCGTGCGCGCCACCAGCCTCGCCGATACCACGCGCATCGCCACCGCACAAATCACTGTGATCAATCATGTCGTCGTAACCGTGCTGCCTTCCACCGTCACGCTTGCCCCGCTTGATGTGCGGGGATTTTCGGCTACCGTCCTCGGCACCAGCAATCAAAACGTGGTCTGGCAAATTCAAGGAGCCGCGTGCTCGGTCGCAGGCCCGTGCGGCGCAATCGACGTAAATGGCGTCTACACCGTTCCCGGCTCCGCTCCGTCCCCAGACAGGTTCATTGTCATGGCCGTCAGCGGCGACGATCCGTCCCAATCTGGCTTCGCAAACCTCACCATCGCCACCGGCGCCAACATCCTGTCGCTGCATCCCTCCAGCGTCTACGCCGGCGCAGCCAACGGCTTCACTCTTCGCGTCGACGGCAGCAATTTCGCCGCCTCCACTCCCGGACCAGGTTCTGTCTTGCTGATCGCCGGCACCGCGCGCACCACCACGTGCAACTCCGTCACGGAATGCACCGCACCCGTCACCGCCGCGGATGTGTCTGTCCCGGGCAATCTCTCCGTCCAGGTTCGCAACCCTGATGGCACAACCTCCAACAGCGTTTCCCTACTCGTTGCCGCGCCCAATGCCTCCGATGAAATCATCTCCCTCACCAGCGCCGCACCCTCCGCGACCGCCAAGGACATCATCGTCGTCGACCCCACTACCGCCGGCGTCTCCCTCCCGAACGCCGATGTCGACCTGAACGTCGCCGCCCTTGGCGTCTTCTCCACTACCGCTAATTCGTGCTCGCTCGCCGGAAATCCGGTGCCTTTGCAGCGGCCCGCCACCGGAGTTGTCGCCGCGGACATTTGCTTGTTTTCGGCCAGCGGTCTGGATACCAGCATGACCTACACCGTCACCGGGCCCGGCGACGTCACGGTCATCTCCAAGCAGCCCGCTGGCCTCGGCATCATTCACCTTACGTTGCAAATATCCGCCGCCGCGACTCCCGGCGCGCGCACGCTCTTCATTCAAAACGCAAATTTGGACAAAACCGCCGCCACCGGCGCGCTGGAGGTGCAATGAAATGAGCTTCACCCAACGCAGAAGATTTCTCTGGATATGTTTCTTGGTTGGCATGCTGCTCCTGAGTCTAACCGCGGCCTTCGCCAACGCGACCACGTTCGCACGCTTGCGCTTCGAGGATCTGGCGCAGCAATCCACCGCGGTAGCCCGGCTGCGCTGCCTCGGCTCCGAATTTCGCTGGGAGCGCGGCGAGCTTTGGACCGAAACCCGCTTCGAAGTTCTCGAGCGCAACAAAGGCCTTCTTCCCGGACTCGTCACCGTGCGCACCATCGGCGGCGTCTCCGGTCATTTGCATTCGCACGTCGACGGCGTTCCCGTATTCCGCGCGGGCGAAGAGGTCTATCTATTCCTGTGGGAGCGCCACGGCGAGCCCTATCGCGTGCTTGGCTGGGCGCAAGGCACGTTTCGCATCGCGCGCAACGCGGACACCGGAGTCGAAACCGTCACGCAAGACTCCGCCATGGCGCCCATTTTCGACCCGCGCACGCGAACTTTCCGGCACGGTGGCATCCGCAATCTGCCCGTAGGAATTTTTCAGTTGAAGCTGCGCCGCGCCCTGGAACAAAAGGTCGAAACGAATTAATGCGACCGCAATCACATATGGAGTGCGGCGGTCTGGCCGCCGCTTTCACCACTGACCCAAGCCACAAAATCAAAAATGGGAAACTGCCGCCGGAGAACAACCCGATGCACAAACGAAAAAACGCAACCTCAACAAGAATTCTCTCCATCGCGCTTGTAGCAATTCACATCGCCTGGACCGCCCGGGCCGCCGCAGGCTACGCCTTCAACCAGGTCGTGCCCGACGTCCGCCAGCCTGTCGCTGTGTCTGGTGGCTCCGCCTGCCCCGTGCGCGCCCATCAACTAAGCGCCGCCTCCAGCATCTCGGTCCGCTGGAGCACTACCCTCGGCACAAGTCCCGTTTCCATCCTCACGCAAAACCAAACCGCCAGCGCCCGCCTAACCGAAATCGAGCAAGTTATTTCGCAATCGCTCGCTGTCTGGACCGGCGTCAGCGGCACCACTCTGCTGCCCGCTACCGTCGCGCCGCTGCGGCGCATCTCGACGCAAAACGCCTGCGGCTCCGATGGCCTCAACTCCATCTGTTTCGATCAAGCCGACAGTGCCTTCACTCCGGGCGTGCTCGCCTTCACCCGCGTCATTACCTCCGACGCGCTCGGAGAACAGCTCGGCGGCAGCCCCGCCGCCACACAGCTCGGACAAATTCTCGACGCCGACATTTATTTCGACCCCAGCAATGCGCAAGTCACGTTCGCAACGCCCGCCGCGCTGCCCACCTCTCCCCAAGCCTACGACCTCCAGTCCGTCCTCACCCACGAGCTCGGCCATTTTCTCGGTTTCAGCCACTCCGCCATCTGGAGCGCCATGATGTACCCCTACGCTCCTGCGCCCGGCACCTTCAACGGCGCGCGTCCCAGCTCGCTGCAACCCGACGCGCCACTCGGCGACGACGATCGCACCGGCCTTCGCATCCTGTATCCCGACCCCGCCGACGCCGTAAACGTGGGCGTCATCAGCGGCCGTATCTTGCCCGCCAATCCGCTCTCCTTGCCGCTATCGCCGCCAGGAGTAACAGGCATCTTCGGTGCCCATGTGGTCGCCATGGATCAAGCCAGTGGTGCAGTCATCGCCGGAACCATCGCCGGCTGGAGTTGCGCAGCCCCCGGCCCCGCACAATTCGATGGCAGTTACCATATCGAGCGCCTCCCGCTAGGGCACAGCTACACCGTCTACGCCGAGCCGCTCAACGGCGTAGTCTCGCCCGCCCAGATCTCCCCGGCAATCGCCACCCTATGCCGTAATCCCGCCACCGACCCCGGCTGGCCGCCGTTGCAAGCCTGCGTCGTACCCGCGGCCAACGTAAGTTTCACCACGCGATCGCGCTGAAACCCTTGTGGCACGGGCAATTTGCCTGTGCTCTTACGACCGCGCTCGCGCAAAAACATTAGCTCGATAACGGACTGACCCAAAATGTATTAGGACGCTCGTTCGGAATTTTCAACCACAAGGAAGCGTTTAGGGACGCATCGCGGCTACCGCCGGCGCGAATTCGCCAGCAGCCGCAAAATTTCCAGGTACAGCCAAATCAGCGTTACCATCAATCCAAACGCGCCATACCACTCCATGTACTTCGGAGCGCCCATACGCACGCCGGTTTCGATCATGTCGAAATCCAGCACCAAATTCAGCGCCGCGATCACGACCACGAAAAGGCTGAACGCGATTGCCCACCAGCTGCCGCCGTAGAGAATTCCCACGTTCACGTGGAAAAAGCCCAACAGCATGACCACCAGGTAGAACACGGCGATGCCGCCGGTTGCCGCGATCACGCCGAGCTTGAACCGTTCGGTGGCGCGAATCACGCCGGTCTTGTACGCAAACAGCATGACAAAGAGCACGCCAAACGTCAGGCCCACTGCCTGGATCGCTATGCCGTGGTAAGACCGTTCAAAAAACGCGGAGATCCCGCCGAGCGCGAATCCTTCCAGCAGCGCGTACAACGGTGCGGTGATCGGCGCCCAGCTTCTCTTGAAGATCGTTACCAGTGCGGTCACCATCCCGCCCAGCAACCCGCCGATCATCCACGGCGTGGCGGCCCCCGGCGTCGGCGACTGGGCCAAGCCCCAAGTCCATGCCGACGTGGCCACGACGCAAAGCAGCAGCAAGCCGGTTTTATTCACCGTGCCCTGCAGGGTCATCGCCTCCCCGCCGAGCGTCACCTCGCCGCGAAACGCCTTCTCATTCAGCGCAGGATTGGATGTGCGAAACGGATTAGCCATGGTTGATTTCCTCGCCGTTGCAGTAGTCTGTGCAGCAAACCTATTTTTCGTCAGGGCACGGCTTCAGCCGTGCGATAAGTAACATCCACTCAATAAGGCTTTAGCCGCTGAGGGCTCGCGTTTTGAGTTTCTGCACCGATGTTACACACCCAGTTTATACCCGCGAAAATCGCGCCGCAAATCGCACACCAGAACTCAAGCGTAAATAAGGACAAGCAGGCGGATCAGAACCAAAGGAGTGGTAGCGCTAACGGGAATCGAACCCGTATTTTAGCCTTGAAAGGG
>Ga0209647_1000373_pt1 | contig 42135 bp, 56 predicted proteins | sample GraSoi_2013_60cm_FD_185827 | JGI IMG/M metagenome (GOLD analysis project Ga0209647, IMG submission 185827) | Grasslands soil microbial communities from the Angelo Coastal Reserve, California, USA - Sample 9_17_2013_60cm (SPAdes) (version 2) | ecosystem: Environmental > Terrestrial > Soil >...
CCCGGTCACCGGCGCGGATCCTCGGAAAATTCTCCGGCCGAAACGCGAAAATGATCGAGGGCGCCAGATCCCGCAATAACACACAGAGCCGGGTAAAATCGGCCTCGCTCAAATACCGGGCGTAAGGGATCAGGCTCCGCGCCTTGGTATGCACCAAATCGCCTGGCCGGATTAAGATCGAATGATCGAGTAAGAAAAAAGTCACCCGGCGAATCTCGACCATGGTCAAATCGTATAGTTGCCGGCTCCGCGAATGGCTCAAATCAAAGACTTGCATACAACTGTTGGCCGCTTCATGCCGGCGCAAAGAGAACGCGCAATCCAAAAAACTCTGTACCAGCCAGCGTTGGGCTGCGAGCTCAGGCTCTAACGTACACAGGGTCCTAATTCCCAAAACTCGCCACTCGAGCTCTTCCTTGAAATCTTTCCAGGCATCGTTGGTGGCCGGGTCGCGCTTATCCAAATCCAGTTCGGTGTAGAGCGAACGATAACGCCGGCTTTCTTGGACCACATTGGCCAGGACCGATTTGATTACTTTAGAGACAAAACTGTAAGCGGTTCCTCGGGTTGCATCAAAACAGTGCAAACTGGTTGCTAATTTGATCTGGATCCGGCTCACCAGTTCGGCCATTTCCGCGTATTGCGTCGTTTTCAGCCCTTGGATAATCGAGCGGGCCAGCGGCACCGAATATTGCAGCAGTTCTTCCAGTGAACCGTTCCGGTTTTTTTGCCAATCTAAAATCAGAGCTTGAGCGTAATCGCTCCTAAAACAATAAATCGCCCCCTCCGGATGATGCCGGGTCGGAAGAAAGGGTGCCGCCATGGCCACAGAGCTCGCTCGCTAATAGGCACTGGACCAACCGCGCTGCCGGCCAAAATTAGTCGGTCGCACCCGTTTCGCTCCTTCCGCTGGTGGAGGTGGGGTCAGGATACTGGCCAGATCATCCTTTTTTTCCGGCGCTGGCGCGGCCGGCTTCGAGCGCCAATCGTTCAGCGGCGCTCGGTCCAAATTCTTTTGGATCGCCCCATAGTCCGGATCCAAGATTTCTTTGGCCGCCAGCGCATAAACCCGGGCATCAAGCGCTTCATTGTGGGCGCCGCCAGTCTGTAAATCAAAATAACGGACCTGGCGCCCTTCCACGAAACTGGTCCGCATTGATTCGCTTTCCAATTGCTTGAAGTAGGTCGAATCATAGCCCGCTTGGCTATTTAGCGGAAAATGCTGGAACCCGGGCCCATGTTCCACCAGCCGTAACCGGGAATAAAGGCCTTCCTTGGCTCCGTCCACTTTCAAAATAAATAGCCGCGGGTTGCGGCCGGCGCTCCGATTAACCCAGTTCGATACGTACCCGCGTTGACCCCGAGAAGCGTACACCAGCCGTGGCGCGCACCGGCGCACATAAGCATAGATTTGTTCGGGTTTATTGGCCGCATCAATACAGGCACAAGCCGGCGCTAGCCAATGACCACTCGGATGTTTCCAACGCTTTAAAAGCCATTGGTCGAGTTCACCGAATAGTTGCGGCGTATCGGTGTTTCCGCGGAATATTTTATATTCGATCCCCCAGGTTTCTTCCAAAGCCCCGATCCCTAATATTTCCGCTTCAATCCGGTCTTGTTGCACATCCGCTCCCACCACTAAAAAAAACACGCCTTTTGGCAAAATCATTTCGCCATTCTCGTCCTCGTCATAAATCTCCCGCCGTGCGTAAAGCATTTCTGGTTCCGGTGGTTTATCGCTTTCTTCTTCGTAACTCTCGGCAAATACCGTATTCACAAATGTCCGTAACACTTCCGGCCCCTTGTGTTTGGCTTCCAAAAATTCGGCCGCCCATTGATGGAGCCGGTTCCGATATTTGCGTTTGCCGCGTAACAGACATAAAAACGCATTAGCCCAAAATCCCGGTTTATCCTTGACCCGCGGATTGGTCGCTACCCATTTGCCCGCCATCACCATTTTCTGACGCGCCGGGTCATCATGCCGAACCCCACATTTCGGACAAATCAGGTGCGCGGTTTCCACCAGATTTTCGCCCGCCGGTCCCTTGTCCCACCGGATATCGCGCCACATGATCACAAACTCGCCTTTGCACCCCGGGCATTGCACAAACCATTTCCGCTGGTCAGTCTCCAAATATTCCGCCTCGATCCGGCTGAAATTTTTCACCGTCGGTGTCGAAGTATGGATCGAAAAAGAATCCGGAAAGGTTTCACTCCGGCGTTCAGCTACCGCAATCGGATCCCCTTCCTGGTGGTCCATGTTGCCGACACTTTCCGGATAGCGGTCGACCTCATCGAAACAGGTAAACCGGCAACTGAACATGCTCAAACCAGCCGGCGAGTTCGCTCCCCCGATCACCAGAAATCCGCTGGCCCAAATCTTGAGTTGTACCGTGCTCTGGGCTTTTGGCCCCTTGCCCTCGAACACCATGTCGCTCACCCCCGGCGTATCCTCGAGCATCGGCCCGAGTTTCAGCTTACTCCAGGAATGCGCCATCGCGATCGTTGGTAACACCATCATTATCCCGCCCGCTTGTAGCTCGATCACCCAGCCAATCAGAATGGTGATGATCTCCGTTTTTCCTAAGACCTGGCTCGCCCACATCAGGGTCATCGAGTTATAGCGCTCGTCGAGCACCAAATCCATCGGCTCGATCTGATAGGGAAATGGCACAAACCGCCCCGGGCGCGCACTCAAGCCTTGTCGTAATGTCCGGCGCCGCTTTGCCCACTGGCTCGGGGCCAAGCGTTCCGGGGCCTTAAAGACATCAAAAGCGACCAATAGCCCAGGCGCTATTTTGCCCTTGAGTTTTTTTTTAGCCCGGCCAGATCGTTGATCAGTTCGTCTTGTTCGCTCGGCGCTAAGCTCGATTGCAATATCTTTTGCCGCACTGTGCCAAAGATCTTTTCCATTCGAGCCTTGATTTCCTCGACCGAAATCAAATGACCACGCCGTTCCACCAAATCCAATTCCAAGCTATCCGCGCGCGCTTTTTCCAAACGCACCCGATGCGCTAACGCCGGATGAACTTTCTTTATTCGTGGGCTGATGTCTGTCGCCGCACCCATCGCGAACATATCATCGCATCAAGATTATTTTATTCGATCTTTTTCGCTAAAAATTGAGGATCGGCGGAGCCCGTCTTGCAAAATGCGAGAAACAGGACCCGGGCGGGCACCTATCGAATGGTGGTCTGAATCAGCACCGCACAATTGGTGGAATCAAGGGCGGAACCAATTTGAGCTTGGTAACGATCATCTTCATTGTTCGGTTGTTCATCAGATCCAGTAATTATCAAAAATCCATCTACGCTCATGGCGGCAATTCCTTATTTGCTGTCGGTGGAAAGGTATCGATCATTTGTGCGACAAACTCTTCCCGGCTTAGATGTCCAGCTCTAAAACGTAATTTCAGCGACAAGCGTTCTTTTTCCACGGCTTCCAATTTTTGGGCGGCCCCTTGCAGCCAACCAGCCACGAAACAATCGCGAGCAACGAAATCATCATAGCGCGAGTCCATAGCGCTAGCTTGGTAAAGTTTATAGGCATGATAAATGTCATCGTTATTCATCGGTGCCAATTTCTTATTCTGGGGTAGGCATGGCAGTATGGTTTCATAAGGACTGATCACACTCATTGATTAATCCTGATCAGTGCACAGTCCACCTTAAGTAAAGGATGGAGTGATGGACTGAGCGCGTGCGTTAGTATATACGCACGCGCTCAGTCCTCCATCACTCCACCGCTTACATACGTTCATGGACTAATCACCCCATTTAGCAAATCGTCACTTCCGCGATGGATCATTTTGATTCGAGTCGCTCGTCCCGAGCCCCGAATCTCTTGAACGTGAATGAGCTGATCCTCCAAGGCGAGATCGATCGCGATTTTCGCCGAACGCTGAGTTGCGCCTTTCTCTTCGAGTGCTTTTCGTAAACGCGTCATTGAGATTCCATCCAGGACGGGAACGGCTTGGACGATTGTTTCAGATTCAATGGAGTGGCGATTGGTGCCGGTAGCGGCCGCAATCTCGGCCGCTTCGGCTTTTGACCAAAGCAAAACCCCGGGCCGAGTATCGTGTTTAAAATAATTGGCTTTTTCTTCCCAGCCAATCCGTTGCCCGCGCTTGGCCGCAATAAATTTGTAAATTCCGCTTTCGCCGACCGGTTCCATGGCCAGAATTGCGCGAGCCCAATTGGTGAGCACCGAGGCACCAGCACCCGAATACATCCAATCCATAGTCGACCATTTATCGATTCGAGATCGAAAATTGGTTTTTGGCGTGTGGTGAACGCCTAATCCGGCGCAATTGTGGCGGTTGAGCATTGCTTGGAGATCACGGCGCAGAAAAAGTGAATTGGCTTCATCGTCCATGATGCTGGCGCCGAGATATGCGGTGTAGGGGTTAAGAATTAAAAGATCACAGGGTCGTTGATCCAAAATATTGTCAATCGCACAAATTGCATCTAAGCCCACTTGATCATTGATGGTTTCAATCCAAGAATTTTTTCCAATGAGCTCGAGCTCTGAGCCGGTAAAATGCAAATGGTCGATTACTCGAGCCATGTCGCTCAAATCCGCATCGTCGTCCTCGGCTTGAATTAAATTGATTCGAATCGGTCGGGCCGGAACAATATCGAAACATTCCCGACCGCAGCACCAGCACACCGTGGCTTGCATTACGGCAGTGGATTTGCCTTGCCCGCTGGGTGCCACGAAAAACATGCCCGAACGCCGGGTTAAATATCGGTTTCCGAGTAAGCAGCTGCCTGGCTCGATCGGTTTGTGGACGTAACTAATTGCTGAACCGCCAATCAAATGACGTGTCGATCGATTAATGGGCTCACTGTGCGGATCGCGCCCATTGCCAGAAATCCGATGGGTTTCATCACCCGGCTCGTAAAAACCGGAAAGCCCAAGTAAATCGAGATCGGCTGCCAATTCTCCATTTGAAAAATCGTCAATGCTGTCTTTCATGTTTTTGGTTCCACCTTGTTTGCTTTTTGCTTTTGGAAAAAAATCCAAGTGTTGATCAACCAACTGTTCCACTCAATCATTGCTTGTTCCTTGCTCTCGGCCTGGGGCCCGCGGGCGCCACATCCGCATTCGCCAAACCAGATCTCACCCCAGGCATCGACCCGGTCACATCGAACGACGCGTTCGCTGGTTTCATTGCGACACCATGGGCAAAGGGTGAGCTCGGCTTTCATTGGGTGAGCGCTTTTGCTTTTTCCGCGCGCCGGGTCCGCTCGGCTTTGGTGATTTTGGAAATATAAGGCGCGTCGTTCGTCGTTCCGATGAGCTGGCCCATGAATGAGGCGAATGCCTCTTCGCCCTCTTCGCCTTTGAGATTGCCCTTAGCCAAAAAGCGCTTCTCAAGCCGGGAAACACTCCAGCGAGCGCAATCGTCGAATTCTTCGCCCGACAAAAGCGGAGCCAAAGTTTGGCGAGCAGCCGACAAATTTGTGATCCATCGGTTGCGCTTGCCTTCATGCAAATAATGGCCCTCGAGGGCTTCGGGCTCGGTAGCTAAAACATTTTTGTAACCGTCTTCGATCGAATCCAAAAGCCCGCGGACTAGCGCGATATTGTCGATGATTTTATCCCCATCTTTGCCCCGCGGAAAATTGGCCAGGTTGGCGTTGAAAGCTTTGGCGACCCGGTAGGTTTGACTGATAAAATCCCGCGCCGCCTTGCACCGGACCCGAGCTGGGCAATAGCGGCACCACTCGCCGGCATTAAAAGTCTCGGTGTCCCAGCTCAAGCGATCGACAATCTGCAAAACGTGGCTTTCGGCTGCCGGCAGGGTCGATTCATCATAGCGCACAAATTCGCGCTCCCAGCTCACCCACGGCTCGACAATCGAGGCTTGGATTTCTTTCAAACTGCCGAAGGCACTCTTGAGAAGCACCGTTTCGACGCGCAATTGCCGATTGTCGGGAAGAGGTTCCGGCTCGATTCGCCCGGTTTTATAATTGCAATTCCAGGCCCGGTCTTTTTTGCGGTCGATAATAACCACATCGATTTGACCGCTAAAAACCGGAACGATCCCGCGCCGATACCAGAAGCGCTTTTCCCGAAGGATCGCCAAATTGGGCGGTGGATCATCGACGTCGATCAAACTGCCAAACCATTGCCCAATCAGTTCGTCGCGCAGTTTTTCGCAAGCCCCGGCCGTGAAAAGTTCATCGCTTGAGAGTTCTAGCTTTTCGCGCTCGGTGCGCCTGGCCCCGAGCCAGGCGTGAATTTTGGTGCCGCTGGACCCGTATTTATTCGGTAAATCTAACAACAACCCTTGGTCCCGTAATTGGCCGATAAAATGATGGGATCCCGGACACTGTTCGAGTCGGTACATTGCCGAAGCCGAGGGGAGGCCGCGCCGTTCATCATTCATACGACTAAATCCTGGAAAGTTTGCAGAATGACCGGCCAATCATCCAAGGCCAGTTTCAACGTCGAATCCGGAATTTCTTCCATCGGGATTTCCGCTTCCAAGAGCGCAAAGCGCCGCAAGAGAAGTACAAAATCTTGCGGGCTCCGTTTGGCTTCGGTTAATTTCGCTTTGAGTTGTTCGACTAATGGCCGCGGTGGCTCAGATTTGGCTTCAGGCGCCGATTTCGCTGAGCCCCCTAGCTCGACCAAGGTCGGGTCATCATCCGGGCCGCTCGGCGTTCCTGGCGCTTCCTTGATGAGTTCTGGCATCGGGCCTGGCTCTTTGTCTTTTTTGGGCCGGCCTGGCCAGCGTTTCGGAGTCTCGGCCGGAGCTGGCACGAGCGGCAAATTCGGTTCAACAATTCGGCCCTCGGCAGTTTTAGCTCGGCTAAAACCTGGCTCCTCACCGAAATCATCATTGAGTTCGCCAATGGCGCAACCTTTCAAGACATCGCCAAAATTGTCGCGCAAATTAAAGGCCCGGGCCCGGAAAAGGAGCATTCGTTGAGGTGCGGTCACCCATGGGGTTTTTTTGTTCCCATCTTTACTCATCTTGCCCCAAAGCTCAGCCCGTTTCGCATCGGCCACCGAATAGCTTGTCACCATTGGCTTAGCGGCACCTTTGCGTTTGGTTGTGACTACGCACCGGAAATCGTCATCATATTCTTTGCCCAAATATTCCTGTTCGTAATTCTCGAGTAACCCGCTTTGCCGAACTAACGCCAGCGGCATATCACCAAAGATAGTTGCCCGATTATTAACTACATAGGTTGACGCCAATGCTGCCATGGGCGACATCCCGACTTCGTACCCGTTTGCGATAATAACAAAACAATCAGTTTCATTGAACCCTTGCGGGCACAGTTGCGACAGCGCGACCGCTTTCGCGAATCGGAAGACATCATCCATTGATTCAAGCTTGAATCCGTTCCGGCCGATGGCGACTGGCCCTAGGCGGGCCATTAGTGAGGCTTCTTGATTACTGGTTTCTGTAGTCATTGGTTAAGCTCATTTCCGGATTCATAGTTGCTTTGTGGTTATAATTGCGGACCACTTCCCATAATCGGCGAACAAATTCTCGGGTCTTTTCGTTGTAGCGATAATTGGGATCAAAGTTTTGCCAGAAAATAGCGAACTCTTCGTCGGTGTTCATAATATTATGGTCGATTAATGCGAATTGCTGCGACGACCTCCGTTGCCATCGCGCTAAAAAGTTCAGAAGCTCGATCGAAATTGTTAAGTTCTCCCGATCCCAATGTTGATTGTTCAGCTTTTTCGATATCGATGAACCACTTCAAAATCACGGCAAAATATGCTGTGACGTTCATCAACCACGGAATTTCTTTAATACAATCAGTGAATCGGTGGTCAGTATTTATGCAGACATTAATTCCGGCAACGTGACGGGCGTCACCATTAACGTAAACGTTAAATAATGGTTGGAGAGGACCTAACTCCCGATATTCGACATTAATTACTGGCGGATTTTTCGCTTTCCCATGGGCTTTGCCGGATTGAAGCGGATCAACCCGATTAACATTTCTCGTCTTTGGTTCGCCAGGCGAATTTCCTTCCTCTCCGTTTCCAATACCCGGGCGTTTGCCTCCAGGTTTCCTAATCTCCTTACCTTGCGCTTGAGGCATCAAACGTTTAGCAAAGTGTTTTTCCAAGAATTTTGCGACCACCGGCGCACCAATAGGAAAATTGACAATGTTCGCTTCTTTTTTGAGATCGCGAAGGACCGGTTCAATATGCGTAAAAAGATGACGCGCCAATTTACGTAATTCGTTTAACCCGTTCTTATATTTGTTCAATTTCCATCGAACCGGGGCGACATCATAAACGATAATCTCACCGTAAAATCGCTCCGGTGAATAATTCTCAAAGCCGGTCTCAGTAAAGCCAGTAACGATTCGTCGATGACCATTATAGATGACCGTCCAGCCGCATTTTCGGCTCGTGTCGTTAGCCGGTAAGACGCCGGCTCGCCATTCGTAAAGTTTGCTATGCCATTCACCATCACCAGAGCGCGCATTAATCAGTTCGACTGCAGTTGGCGCTTCTAACTGGGTGCCATTAATTCGAATACCGAAGCCGGATCGTAATGAATGCTCAAATAAATAAGGAAGTTCTTTCATGGCGCGAGCCAGATCATGAAATGCGTCTTCACGAAATTCGCGGAAAACTACCGTCGTTCCGATTTCCGCTTGGATGCATTCAATTTCCTCATATAAAAACTGTCCGCTTTCGATCATGCCGTCCCAATCAGCACGTTGTGCCGTTCCATTCGTTTGCTTCGCTGTCTTCGTGTGCGCTTCCATAATGGAAACAAATGGCATGGAGCCTGTCTTGACACCAACGCCAAAGAAGCCGATTTTTTCGACGTCTTGTTCTGGCTCAACCGCTAGGTCAACGATACGTCGCGCGTCTGAGCAACCTTGTCCGTTATCAGATGCGCGCATTTCATCAGGTCCAATTGTTATATCAAGCAAGCCCGCCTTCGCATACTTGCTATTATCGACGATCTCAGCCAAAAACCGGGCCGTGGTCATATCGCTCTCATGAATAAGACTGAGCAACAGTCGTGTGCCCGGTGGGCGATTCTCTAGCTTTCCCATAAAATTTTAGCAGTTGAACTTTTCGAGGTCGGAAAGGATCGCGTCTTGCGCGAGCTCATGAATCAAAGCCGCAAATTCCGGCGGAAAGTTACTTAGAAACTTTTGCCAATATTTCGGCCAGGTTCGTTCGAATTGTTTTTTCGTAGATTCATTGTTCTGGTTTTGGCTACTGCGCAATGTTTTGCCTTTAACTAATGGTTGAGATTCTTTTTCGTTAGTCTTTTGCGAAACCAGATCATTACCTTGTTTCAACGTTAATTGACCATTCATCACTTGCGTTCTTACCTCGGGATCCTTATCAACGGCGACCGCATAAGTAGCCTGACGCCGTGATCCACCGCCGATCGCCGCGATTTGACCGATCGTCGACTGTGCGTGCATCTTTGTTAGATCGCGTGGTTCAGATGGTGAACCACATTTGGGGTTCACCTGCTCCTTTGGCTTTCCAGTAGGATTTCCGGATTGTCCTTTCTGAAACTTACTAACTCTCTTTTTTAGTTCGTTTGTCATAGTGATCTTTCCAAGAAAGTCCAGTGCAACTAACATGCGTTGGGCCGGAGTGAGACTTCGCCGATTAAAATTTCGGTCGAAGATAAACTGTTCATCACTCGGGATGCTTTCATGCCGATTAACTTTGCAAAACTCCTCGATCGACATAATAACCGGAGTAATTTGCAATTCACAACAGGCCCGGTAACGATGGCGCCCATCGAGAACTAGACCCTTAGAATTAACAACGATCGGCTCAAGCTGACCATTTGCCCGAATACTCTCCTTAAGCTCATCGTACTCTGTTTCCGTAAGAGCCGGGAAAGCTTGGCAAAGTGGGTGAATTTTTGCCGTCTTCCATTGCGACATCAAATCAATAACAATTTGCACCATAATCTATATTGTTAAATTCGCTCTTGAATTCGCCGACCGTTACTATCCCGGGCCGGCACGATTAACGGTTTGGGTTTGCGCGGCCAAACGTAGACAACCAAAATAAGCAAAACGCTAATTAGAATCGCCTCGAGCCCACAAAGAAAAATCAAAATCTCATTCATAATCCAAACCATTGACTAATTCGCCGGCTTCCGTCGGCGTAATCTTCGACAATAAATGTCTCGTTTCCGCATTCTCTTAGCCAAGCAATGTAATCATATTGATCCCGGCTAAGTTTATTGTTGCGGACCTTCAATTCCACATGCAGACATCGATTATCTTTAGTTAACAAAAGATCGGGATGTCCTTTTGGAAGTCTCGATCGCCGAGTAGGATCACTACCAACGGCATTGATGCGATGACGCAAACAGAAGCCGATTATGGAATCGCGCAATTTCTTTTCATCATCCTTTTGCCGTTTAGCTAAGCGCTGTTCAAATGTGATGAAGCGCTTTCGTTCGGCCGGCTCCGCAATCTTGCCAATGATATGATCCGGTAAAGCTTGAGAATCGAGGCCCATAGCTATATTTTAGCGGGTGCGGTTTTTGTACCATTCTTCGAGCTCAGCTCGTTTGAATTTCCATTGGCCTTGTTTGCCCGGAGTTTTCCAGGCGATCCCCTTCAAATAACCGAGCCGCGCCCAGCGTTGGAGAGTTTGCGGAGTTACATCGAGAGCGTGGGCTGCTTTCAATATTCCGACCGTCGGGGTTTGGCTTAATGTGCCTAAAAGCGTTTGAACCATATCTTGCCGACCTGATTCGATCGGTAGAATCAGGATAAGGCACTTTTGATTTTGGGAAGGGCAAGCCCCCGACTTAGGACGCAAACGGGGTGATTTAGGACGCTAGCGGAGTGATTTAGGACGAAATCGGCCTTTTGCTTTTTCCTTTTCGAACCAGTTTCTGACCGTATCGGGTTCGACGCCGAATTCATTCGCTATGGTTTTGATTTCGAGATCGGTAACATCATCAGCAAGCGCAAAAGCCAAAAGCCGAGCGATGCGACCAGGCTTGAGATAACTGCGAGCTTTCTTCTTATCTTCAGCGCTAGCTAACGCTAATAGCTTTTCGAAAGCATCCATCGAAAGCTTTCTTGAAAATAGTCGAAAACCTTACAACCCAATCAGGCGTACAAAACTTTATTTTGTACTTGCGGCCGGTAACGGAAGAATGTTACTAAAAAGAGCGTTACACGCTCCTTAAAAGGCTTAATTAAAGCGACCGGCTGAAATTACAGTTTCAGCCGGTTCTCTTTTTTTCGGTGTTTAAGGTGGGCGAATGCCCGGCGAGAGTTCAAACGCAACCCGGGTTAAGGCGATAGCGCGATCCGATTCCATAAAAACCTTTGAGAATGAAGTTGACGAGCAATCAAAACGGTATTTTTCAAAGAGCTATTTGGCAAGCCAAGAATTGGCACGACTCGCCCATAGTTGTGAATAACTCGGTGAATAATTTCTGAATAAATTTGCCCCTCCCTGTCGAACTAGGTGTGAATAAACCCGGTCCCTGAGAATCAGGTTTTTTTCCAAAAACCGGAATCTTTCCATTGCATAGCTCTAAATCTTGCCGAATTGCCGCAATGCGAGATTTCAGTAATGTTCATTAGGGCAAAGAAAGTGCATTCTAGTAAATATAGGCGCAAGATGCCCGGTCAAAATGTCGGAAGCTTCCAAATGACCGATGAGGAACGAATACGATTTGATCGCGCCCTTAGGGATCGAGGTTACCCGAATCGGCCCCATTTTTTGCGAGCGGTTGCCATGCAATTTATTGCCCAGGTCGAAAGCGGCGAATACCCGGATTGGCCGATCCGGTTTGTGATGCGGCCCGATGTCGAAATAAAAAAGGCGCCAGCCAAACGCGGGCGCCCTCGGAAAAAGAAAGATTAACTCTTGAGCGGGTCCGGTAAAGCACGCTCTTTCCAGCTGCCGGCCGCACAATAGCGATTCGCTTTGGAGCAGATCTCGAGCGCTTCCTCTCTGGAGTAGCGACCAGCGGCGGCGAGGCTTTCGGTATAACCCCAACGGCCCGGAGCCCACCACGCAGCGTGTTCTTCGCTCCAGATGACCCAATCTTTAGCTTGTTCATTCATGCGGCCTCGATCTAGCGCTTCGCGTTCTAGATTCACTAACTCCCGCAGGCGCTTGATTTCTTCTGCGTCGTTCTTGATTCGCGCTTCTAACCCGTCGGTCTCTATCAGCGCACGACGGGCGCATTCTTGCCAGCCAGCTTGATAGGATACCCAAACATACTTGGCGTCGTAGACGATTGCGCACGCCTCATCGCTCAGCGGATCCTGTTTTCGGTTCATGCGGCCTCAATCTGTAGGATCTTGCCCGCGGCCGGCTCCGGATTCGGGCATTGGTTGAACCATTCCCGGCCGGTTTCGGCTTCTAAGATATCCCCAACATAGAACCGCTTCACGGTGCTTTCGAGATCGCCCATCGCTTTGGCGACGTCGCCCATCGACCGGAACGTCAGCGCATAAGTGGCGTAGGAATTGCGCAGCGCGTTCTCTGGCATCTTGACCTTGATTTTGTGGAAAAGCTCGGCTTGCAGCCGTTGGAGCGTGCTTTGACTGATCTCGATCATCGGACCCGCCGGCTTGGCTACCATTTCCAACCATTGCCTGGCCGCCGGTTCGAGCGGAATAAGCCGTTTCCGATCTTTGGCCTGGGTTTGCTTGGCGACTTCGTCCCGAACGTAAATCAAATTTTTCTGCCAAAGAATATCGGTCCATTCAATCACTGAATCGCCCGGGTGCGAGGAAATGATTTCACAGCGGCGCATGCCGGCCAGCCCGCGGAGTACGTAGAATGGCAAAAGCCGTTTGAAATAATCCGTTGGCTGCTTCTGTTCCAGACCGGCACATACAAATAAAATACGGCGAAAAATATCGATCTGGAGATATTCGTCATTTACTCCCCACCGATCGGTTGAGGGAACGTCATCCATTAAATTGGTCGCTAGGTAGCCCGAGGTTTTGAGCCAACCAATGAAGGGCGAAATATTCTTGCGGTGACTCTTGCGGGTGGATCCGGCTTTGATCGGCGCTAAATAATCTCTCAGCTTTTGGGCGGTGAGATCAGTGCACTGAATCGGGCCCATCGCTTCAGAAAGTCGAAGAATGCACCGGCGTCGATCGGCGATCGTGCGCGGATTTAGTTCCTCATGCTGGCAGTGAATATAAATGAAATCGCTAGCCGCTTCTTCCAGGGTCGCCTTTTTGTTGACGCTCAAAATCGTGCTCCGGTAATGCCGGCCGGCCTCAATCATTTGATCGAGAGATTCAAAAGTGCGTTCCGCGGTTTCGAGAAAATGCTGCCGTTCTGAGTTGATTTGAATCAAACGTTGCGACGGGATTACAAATTCCCGGATCTTCGCTTCGGCATCCTCTTTCTTTTTGAAATAAAGTTGCTGTTCTCGCCCGGTTTGGCTGAGCCGCGCCGGCACAATAACCCGGTAACAATTTCGGGACGGATAATATTTAGCTTTCATTCTGTAACAGACTTTTTAAATCGAGGCGCTATGAATTGCTCAGTTGTACCAGTTTTGCAAGCCTTATTTACACCTGTTTGATACTCTTTAATCCTTTCGATGTCCTGGAATTTGAGAGGGTTTCTCCTCTGCCGATCGGCTTCTAGACTTGATCTCCTAGGGAACTACCGCGCTTGGATTCGAACCAAGATAGGCGCCTCCAAAGGGCAATCGCAAAATTGTTCTAAGTCGTTGATAATGAACACACGAGCTTTGCGCTCATGTAATCTGTAACGGTTTTGTAACGGTGTTTTATGCGAAAATTTTGCCAAATTCCCTTTTCAACCACCACAAAAAGTGCAATGCATTTGTTTTGAAAGATTTTACTCGAAATGACTCCCCAACAACAATTGCAGCGAATGCTGACTCCTGGGCAATGGCCGGGAATAGCCGTAATTAATGGTCAAGATATTGGTAGCCTATGGCAGCAAGATAATGATGATCCCGTGATTCATGACGGACCATTCAAAACCTCTTGGGCCCATACCATCAGCCCACCGGGATCTTTTATTTTTCATTTTTCGACATTGCCAGGCGATGAACCTCTGAATATGAGCTTCGGAAGTGATGTTTTTGTTAGACGCCTTTTTGACGAAGGTTGGCGACCATAGAAGGAAGGAAATGAACAATGAAAATCTACAAAACCCCACTCTGCCGAATGAAAATCGAGACCTTTGAACGTCGCATTGCCAGCCATCAACTCCGATACCGGCTCCGCCAATGGTACAACAGTCAGCTTAGCGCGACGCGCGGCCAGGACGGCTACGTACACTTCACTCGGATCTAGGCCGAAGATTGCCTGAGTTAGTTTTTGATGATGTAGTTAACTGCCAGAAACGGCGGCATTGTATTATGCGCACCGTTGCCTCCGGTATTCTGGTTAGTAGCGACGCTGTCGCCAATGTAACCAGATTGCAGCGTATTTTCCATTACTCGAAAGGTTCCACCAGCTACAGCACCCGCAAATGCATAGATGTCATGAGTATGCGGATCTTGAATGTGAGTATGTGAGGCTAATTCAGCGATCGTCAACTGATGATTTTCCTCACCTGCTTTAGCTCCCAATAGGCGGTTAGTCAGAGCTATGCCCTGACCTGCACCGATCATAGTGCGTCCTCGACCATCTGGCAGATTGAAAGTAGTGCTACCGTCGCCCGTTCCATAGATTGTACCAATGACAGCAAAAAGCGCCGCTTCCGTCGTTCGTGACTTTGTTGATCCATCGCAGAGAAACCATCCGAGCGGTGCAGCGGCACCAGCAAAAGCAATGACAGTACCAGTCGGACCTACTCCGACAGCACCGGGCACACCTTGCACACCTTGTAGGCCTTGTGGCCCGATCGGCCCTTGGGGACCAGCCGGTCCAGTATTGCCGGTTATACCGGGATCGCCTTTGACTCCTTGTGGGCCCGGGTTGCCGATTGGCCCGGTCGCTCCTTGCGGTCCCACTGGCCCTTGCAATGGACCGGTATCCACCCAGGCAATTCCGTTCCAGCTATGACCATGCCCGGTATCAGAGGTTACCCAAAGATCGCCAATCGTATTGCCGGTCGTTGGTAAATTGGCCGCGGTCGGGACGGTGCCCTTGATAATGATACTGCTGCCCGGGGGTCCGACCGGTCCCGGCGTACCTTGCGGACCAACCGGCCCGATTGCGCCTTGTTCTCCTTTAATGGTCTGACTTTGGAGAATGACGGGTTCAATTACTGTTCCCGTCAAAACCTGGCTTGGGCTAGTGACTAAATTATCGGAAGGCATAAGCTTTTTTTAAGGAATCGTCCGCTTGATGCTTTGATTAATGTTAGCTTGGCCACCTAACAAATTAGTTTTGTAACCGCTGGGCGATTTAGTGGCGATTTCGTAGACCGCTTGCCCCGGTGTAAATGCTACGGTTAGATTATTGGGAATGGTAAAACTGAATTTACCCAAAACTAAGTTCGCCACCGTCGGCGCGGGTGCTTCATAAAAACCTGGATCCGGATCACTAAGCTGAGTTTTGAGCGTAAGAATGATCCCGAATCCAGTCAGATCGACCGGGTTACCATCGGTGGTTTTCCAAGTGCAATCGAGGGTATAATCACGCCCGCAATCAATATTGATGGCATAGGTGGCGATCATAACGAAAATCTCGGGCTGGCTCGGAACGATTTCCCAAATAGATCCACCAACCCGAGTTGTTCCGGCGAACAAAATTTATATTTTTGCGACTGGTGAACACTCTTCCTCTGGTAAAGGCCAGCCCACAATCGGCGGTAGTCCTTGTTCGGGTCTACCCGGATAAATCACCGGCGGCCGCGCAATCGGATGACCTGGCCGCGGTGGTCGGCCACCAGGCGCAATTGGATGAGCTGGGTCCACTGGCCTTTCGATGGTCGGAGGTAATGGGTGCGCTGGAGTGCCTTCTTCTGGCAAAGGCCAGCCCACAATCGGTGGCAATCCTTGTTCGGGATCACCTGGGAAAAAGATCGGTGGTTCCACTTGGCCTTCTTCGATTCCATAAGCCGGATCGATCGGTCTAGCCCCGGGTCGATAAATCGGATGGGCCGGTTGCCCTGGCTGAGCCGGTCCAATCGGCAATTGTCCATATTCTGGATCGAGTGCCGGTAATGAATTATCAATATCTGGGACAGAGCCTTTGGGCACTCTCAGCCAGTAGGAGACTTGGATTTTAACTAGATGCGATTGCATATTATTTTTATTTGGGGTGTTTGGTTCGCTAAAATTTCAGGGATTATACGAATCGGGTGGTAGCGACCTGATGGGCTTTACTCCAACGGCTGCTCAAGCCTTTCCAGAATTTGGAATTTTCATCCCGCGTACTTTTCTTCCATGGGTAGGAAGTCCGCTCGTAGGTTTGCCGCGCTTGGGTTAATCGCCGGAGAATGTTTTCAGGACCAAGTTCTTTTAACTGTTTGGCAAATTCCCGATGAGTCGCGGGTCCAACGACCCCGTCGATCGCCGTCATGCCAAGCGCAATCTGAAGTACGGTCGCAGCGCCTTTTGCCCCACGGTTAAATGCCGTGTCGCGCAAGATAAACTCGATGGCCGCATTGGCTTCAGCGGTCGCCGCATCCGGAAAGAACTTTAGTACCGGGCGGGTGTACTCTTCGATGTAGGCGGCCGCTTCTTTCTCGGCTTGAGTGTGCCCACCACTTTCAATCAGTCTCTTGAGTTTGTTTGCCATCGTAGGGTGATAACGGTCGTTGATCCCAGCAATCTCATAAGCGCCTCCGCCGTCGCCCATCGGCAACGTATAAACTTGCAGTTTTCGGTCCTTGTAACGGCCTTCAAATTCAACAATCGCCTGGCCCATTTCCTGACGGTGTTTAGCTGCCATTTAATTACCTTTCGTTTGTTCTTTCAAAGTTTTGTCGATCTCATCCAGATATTTGATCATCTCTCTTTGGTTCGCCCCATCGACTTCAAGAATTTTCTCTAAGACCTCGTAGTGTTTGCTTTGGATATCGACGAGCAACTCTTGTTTAATCTCATCTTGACCGTGCTCAATTCCCGGCACTTGGCTTGCGGTATAGGTCTGCATCACCAATAGTAGACCGCCGCCAACGGCCGCGACCATCTTTGTTATCTGTGCCTGATCCATTGCGTGATTGCTTATTTCCCCATGGTCGGAGCGCCGCTCAACTCATCATAATCATGTTGCATCGACATAACGCCGAAATTGCCGCCAGCCTGGCTGGGCGGGTATTCTTTGAAAGTGGCCATGAATTGGCCGACAATTTTTTGAGTCGGCACTAGTACCCAGGCATTGCGCATAAACCATTCGCCGTAGAGCATCGATTCCTCATGGAATCGTTCGAAGGGATCCATCCGCAAATTTTCGATTAACGGCACATTGGCCTGGCGTGTTTCGCCAGTTAAGAGATTACCTTCGAAGGTCTTGAAATTGATTTTCCAATCCCCGTATCGAACCGCGCATAATTCGCTATTATCACTGAAGTAAAAAAACTCTTGGCGCGGATCGCTGACATCTTTTCGCTTAAGCGTGATTGCGGCGAAATAAGGCAACATATTGTAACCGTCTAAATGCGCCTTGAAACTCTTGTCGCCAATCTTTGTGCCCTTTAAAAGATCTTGGGTTAGGCTGTCATTGCCGGCCGCGGCGGTCAGAGTCGGAACCCAATCTTCTGCGCTCATGATATCGTTGATTACGGTGCCTGGTTCCAAGACGCCCGGCCATTTTACTACCAATGGGACAATAAACCCACCATCGAACGTGGTGCCCTTCTCACCGCGAAATGGTGTGTTACCGCCATCGGGCCAGGTCATGAGCTCGGCACCGTTATCGGTCGTGAAAAGCACAATCGTATTATCCGCAATCCCGAGCTTATCCAGAGTATCGAGCAATTGGCCGACATTGGAATCAAGTTCCATCATTCCATCGGCATACAACCCGTACCCTGATTTACCTTTCCACTTATCCGAGAGGTTCGTCCAAACGTGCATCCGACTCGGATTGTACCAAACAAAAAACGGATTATTCCGGCGGGCGGCCGTGGTCATGAAATCGATTGTCTTATCGGTAACAACCTCATCGTAGGTGGTCATATCATATTTGGGCGATGGCATTCCTTTTGGGGTTGCCATGTTTGGCCATGGCGGCAATGGTCCTTCCTCAGTAATGGTTTGCTTGCCGACCTGGCCCCAGCGTGGATCAGTGCGCCGATCATCAATTAGGCTGGCCCGACAATCCACAATTCCACGCGGCCCGAAGTTGGCATAAAATGGGGCTGGCGGATAACCGCTTTGCCATGGTTCCTCGAGCGCATTGAGGTGATAAAGGAATCCGAAGAAAACATCGAACCCGTGGACAGTCGGAAGGAACTTATTCAAATCACCCAAATGATTCTTACCAAATTGTCCGGTGCTATAACCCAAAGCTTTCAAGTGCTCGGCTAATGTCGGATCGCTATCTTGCAAGCCTTCGGCCGCCCCGGGTAAGCCGACTTTGGCAAGCCCAGTTCGCATGGGCGAAAGACCAGTCAGAAAGGTTGCCCGGCCAGCGGTACAACTCTGTTGGCCATAGTAAGCAGTAAAGATCGCGCCTTGGCTTGCTATTTTATCAATGTTCGGAGTCCGACCACCCATGAGGCCGCGGTGATAGCAAGACAGATTCCAGATCCCGACATCATCGGCCATGATCACCAGAATATTTGGGCGCGCGTTTTTATCCAAAATCCCTTTAACCATCATATGCCCGATAATGGCCGAGACTTGCAATTGGCCGAGTAATTGGGAACCAAGGCCGGTATTGGGAATCGGTTCCAGCGATTCGCTCGGTGGCGTTGCATTTTGGGCCAAGAGCATTTGGCCACGGCCACATTCGGGACATACTTGGGCGTTAGCGTAGCTAGCGAATAGCAGCAAAGGGAATATTGATAATCGTTTCATAAGGGTTACAGGAATTTTGGAATTAGGGTGGGAAAATCGGCGCATCCATTACGACGAGCGGGCCCGCGCTCAGGACGGAGCTTTCTGCAGCGATCTGTTGTTCTAAATACCAGCGGTAACTTCCTTCAATTGCTAAGGTCTTTGTTTCCAAACCGGAAAAGGAAAAGATTGCTGATTTAGATGCATCAACGGTGAAAGTCTTTTTAGCTAAGACCGCGGAATCAAGCCTTAGTCCATCACTCAAGAGCGGAGCAATAATTAAGGCGAGAATGGCGCTGGTCGGATCGAGGGTCTTGCCGGAGTCATCAATGATTTGAAAATCGGGTTTCCAAAGCTGGTTTCGGAATACATAAAGCGAAACCGCAAAAGAGCTCGGGAATTGGGGCGTAACCGTTACCGGAATCATGTTTTAATGATTTTGTTAGTCACAAAAAACGGTTGCAGACTACTATGAGCCGCGCCAGCTCCAGTGGAGGCCCCAACCGAAATGCCGGTCGGCTGACTTTGAACACTTATACCAGTGGGCCCGGCGACATTGATCACATTTGAGGGATTAGAATTGATTGATAGATTAGCGTCAGCAGCAACTATCCCAATCCTAGTCTGTGCTGAATAGGTGGTGTCGGTCGGGCCAGGCTGTTGGGTAATTACTCCGCCCACCGGACCAGCTCCGCCCGAGGTGTTAGGAAGTGAATTTAACGGGTGGACATGTCCCGGATCGGTGATCGCGTGCCCGTGCGGCGTTTGGGTAATACCGTGGCTATGACCGGGATCAGAATGCGGGTGATTATGCCCCGGATCAGTCAGGGTATGTAAATGGCCCGGATCATTCACCGGGTGAATATGCGGAGGCAATTCATTGAGTCCGATCGGCAATGCTTCGGCTCCCCCCGATTGGCCCAATGTACGATTGGTTAGGCCGCTCCCTTGCCCTGCACCGATGGCAACCCGGCCCCGGGCATCAGGCAAATTAAAGCTGGTGGTTCCATTGCCGGCACCGTATTTGATGCCGATAATGGCAAAGAGCGCCGGGAAAGTGGTCCGACTCGCTTCGGATCCATCGCACAAAAGCCAGCCACCTGGCGCCGTATCGCCGGCGAAATCCATCATCACGCCCGGCGGTAAAAATCGGTTTTGCCAACTGCCATCGCCGGCTAATGCATCGGATTGATTGCCGCTGAGCTTTGGCAAAGATCCGGTGCGAGCAATGGTGGCAACCGGGATCGGGTCGACTCCATTATCCAAATGCGTCGGTGCATGATGGGGGATCGGCGCCCATTGATGGGTACCAATTAAAACTTGGGTCGGATCATTGGGAATCGCTCGAAGCGAACCACTGCTAACGGTATCGGCTAACCCGATTGGATCAATACCAGTGCCCCGGTGATTGGCCCCATGCAATTGGATGACCGGCGTCAAAGTGATTGTGGTCGAAACCGGGGCATCTTGAGAATAGGCGATTAAAAGCGCGTAATCTCGGACAACGGCACTATCGGGAAGACTCGGCGTGACCGTATCGCCGGTATCATCGCCGGTCGTGGCATAGGCAAAAAGAATGAGCGGACCACCGGGCAAATGGGCCCAAACCCCGATTTCATTGACCTTAAAGGTAACGGGTGCATTCGCACTAGAGACACTTAAACGCACCGTGGTTTGGTAGAGAACCTGGGCATTGGCGCTGGTGGGATTGGCATCCATGACGTAGGAAACCAGATCCGAATAATTGTGGGGATCATCGGCCGGCAGAGGGAACCCTTTGCCGACCGTGACCTTGGTAATGAGAACGGTTTGCCCAGCTCCGATCGCATCATTGATCAATTGACGCCCCGGATTGGTGATATAGAGCCTGGCCACTACCCAATAGTTACCGGAAGAGCTGATAGCCGTAACTGGCGATCGCCGGACAAACCTTTACCGGTGGCCCGGTGAAGGTGCTAAAGGACGAAATCCCGGCAAAATAAGAGCGCACATTCTTCATTTTCAAAATCATCCGCACCATTTTAGCGACTCTGACCGGGTCAACCAACGGATCGGCAATCACGATCCGAAAGGTGTCATGCGGGGCCGGTGGCTTTTCCTGCCACCATTCGATGATCTCGGCGTGATTAAAGGCGATTGTGAGCAGATCCTTGATCGCGGCCGGAGTCCCTTTTTGGAGTTTATCGAGAATGGCGCGTCCGCAAAGAATCCGTTTCACTGGCAAGGGCAAAGTCGCGTCGTAATAATCCAGATTGAAATGATAGACCGCTAAAAAATCGATTACGTTTTCGGGTTGGGCCGCTAGATTGGCAATCACGATATTTTTCTTTATTTGGGCTCGGATATCGGCCAACAGCGGATCGAGCGATTTGGCCGCAGCGAGAAAGAATTGATCCTTGGCCATGGCCGGATTGAGAAAGGCGGTCAAGGAAGCAGTTTCGAGCTTTATCATTTATCAGTTTGCAACCCTAAATAGATGATTTGGGGATCATTGACCAAGGTCGCGAGTTCGCTTTTGCTTAAGCTTTGGTAAACCGGCGAAATGACTTTGCAATAGGAAGCACCCGAATCCATAACCATTTCTGAGAGAACGGCCGGATTAATTGAACCACCCAACCGGTTGGAATTGGTGTGCACAAATTGGTTCACCGCGGCCACGACATTGGCTTTGATCTGAACCGCATTATTGGCGTCACCGGTATCAATCGCATATTCAAGGGTTATCGAATAGGCCACTTGGCTCGGAGCCAATACGGTCACCTTGGCGCACAGATCGCGGACATTATCCGGGTTAATCGCGGCCGCGACCTTGTCAAGCATAGCTTGATTGGGTAACTGGCCGTTTTCTAGGAGCACCACAATCTGCACATTGCCCGGTGGAAATCCATCTTCCGGCCCGGACACACCGACTTGAGCAATTGCGATATCGGCGGATTCGGCAAAAAATTTGTAAGCGCCATAGCTGCCAGCATTCGAGTAAGAATCGGTGACGTCATAGATTCGTAACCGATAATCGGCATCCTCTTCGACCGCGCCACCGCCGGCGGTTGCGATGATATTGGTGACGGTGACGGCAAAGGTACCGGTCCAAGTGATTAAATTAATCAGATCACCCACTAGTAGCCCGTTTCCATCCGGACCATTAATAGTGCAGCGAGCATCAACTTGGCCTTGGATGTTTCCGGCCGGAATGATCAAATCTTTGTCGGTGCCAAAGCTCACATTGGGCCGGCTGGCGCTTCCGATTAAGGTGCCGGCCGGGATCACGGCATCGGTGACTAAAATGGTTGATAGATTAAATTGCAGCGTAGTGGTGGCCGGTGAGGGTGAAAGTCGCAGACTGCGATTTCCATAAATCGTGGCCAAAGCATCCAGAAACCCGCCGCTACTAAATGGCAAAATATTTTGTTTGGCGCTTTGATCGATTAATTCGCGTTCCTGGACCAGATAGGCGACCAGACTAACGAGAAAATGGTAACGCCGATCGGCCTGGGTTAAGAGCAGGACTTCGCCGGTATCAGCGAGCCAAGCATTTTGGAAATTGGCGACGATGGCATTTTTTAAAGCCGTGATATCGCTATTAACAAAAGAGATCGGGGGAAGATTGGCGAAGGGATCACTCATAGCGTGAGAGATTCTTCTTTGACGGTTAAAGGTTGGCCGAAAGGCGCATCAATGACCCAGATCGGCACACCAGTAGGTGGCGTAAAAATGATCTGGTTAATGGTAACATTGAGATCGACCTCGACCTCAAGAAATAGGTGGTAAACACCAGCCAAATAATCGGTGGTATCAATCTGGAATTTGACGCTTAAAACCTTGACCCGCGGTTCCCATTGGGAGAGTGCAAGCAGAAAAGCGACCTTCGCTTGCAATTGACCAATGTTGCCGGGTGAATCGATCCAAGATTGATCACTCCCAAAAGCGCGGAACAAAACTTGGGTGCCGATCGGGGTGACAATAATGTTGTAAACGTTCTGAAGCACTTCCTCGACCGAATTAGCCGGAGCACTCATATCAAACTGATAATCGCCGTCAAAATGCCAATTCCGGCTTCCAACGAGAATGGTCATGTTTTTGAATCCGGCCATTAGATGAATTTCCCGATGACGCTGGCACCGGCCCCGGCTAACGCGTTGAGTGGTCCGGCTAAATTGAACGGGTTCGAGTATTCGAGCAGTTTGACTTCAACGCTGGCGCTGACCGTGGTTGAGCCGACCCATTTGGTTAATTTGTTGGAGATCGCCTCGACAACAAACAAAGTCAGCAGCCCGCGGCCGACCGGTGCATCCCCGGCAAAAAGCGGAACCGGTAACCGACTCGCCAGAAGGGTTTCTAATAACAAGATACTGGCCGCCGGCGAGCGAGTATAAGGCGCGAAAAAACTCATGGCAAAACTGATCTCGATCGGCTCGCTGCCGGTCGCTTCGATCAGATCGAGGCCATTGATCAATTTGTGTCGGACGAAGGTCTCTTTCCGGGTCTTAGCGATCTCATGAAAAGTGAACGTCGAGCCGTAGCCACCAACAAACGGAAGGGGTCCAAGGATTCCAACAACCACACAATCTAAATACTAGATCGGGCCGCCGGTGCGGGTGCCAGAGTAACTATTGCCGGAAACATTCGAATCCGCATTGACCGACACATCTTGATCGACGGTCAATGTGCCGGTGATGTGTACCGGTCCATCCAAAGTAATGGAGCCAGCTTTAACCGTAGCGGTGGCTGCAATCACATCGGCCGCAGCGCCTACCGTCGCTTTCAGGGATCCGCCGATCTGAGCCAGGCAATCGCCGCCGGTGACCAAGTGAAGCTCGGCCACCCCGGTCACGGTCAGAATCCCGCTATTGGGTTCAAACTCGAAATAGGCGCCTTTCTCGCTGGCCATGGCGATCGAATCCAAATGGGTCGGCTGATAAAGTGGGCTATTAGCGCTCGGGGTTGAACAGGCTACGACCCCTTGTTCGATGCCGGTGGCCGGATGCAACACAGTCACATTATCATTGACACGCGGACAATAATGCATGCCGGTCCCGGCGGCGGCCTGGTTCCCGATCGGCAACCAATCGCTCGTCACATTGCGATCATGAAAAACCACTCTAACTTCGGGGCCGTATTGCCCGCGGCGCCGATCGACCACCGTACCGAATCGGACCAGATTATGATGAGTCGGCTCAAATTTCTCGCCACTTCCGTACTCGGTCATATTAAAAATCCAGGCATTTATGAATGTCTAGAGTGGTAGTCGAACCCGCGCCGCTTTTGCCCAAAAAATGATGTTCCACGTGTAAGACGAGCCAATTGCCATCGAAGCCTTTGGCGAATCCGCTGACTGCATAAACGGTCGAACTTTCCACCGTCAGATTGAGCGGCAAAACAAAACTGTGTTTCCGCCGTTTTCGGTTTTTACTTTTGAGTTTGGCCAGCGCTTGACCCGTGGAATCGGCCAATTCATCGGTATGCGGAGTTGCGGGTGGATCATAGAGCGGCCCGGCCCAGCCGACCTCGCCAGCCTTGGCGCCAGGAACCTGGCCTTCGCCCAGTGGCGGTTTACTGGTCGGATAAGCGACGTGCGGGTTCTCTTTAGTGTGAAGAGTGGGTAAGCCAGCTTCGGCCCCTGGATCGGTGGCAGTTGATTTGACGGTCGCGCCGAGCTGATTCGAGCGCCAGGCGCTCTCGGAATTAGCGTATACATCCTCGACATTGTCGGTCAAATACCAGCTTTCGACTCCGCCTACCCCGTTGATCCCACCCGGATTATTTTTGGTCGGGCAAATAATGGTTCCGATCGCACTTAGAGCTTCCTGTTCCGAATAGCCCCTAATCCACAGGCCGCCATTTTTGACCTTGAGAAACAGATCATGCTGTTTGCATAAGCGGTTGAGCAAATTATAGTCGGATTCGTCGTGTTGATCTACCCTGGCCAACGTCGGATTATCCTTGGTTAAATAATGAAGGCTCAAATTGTTCTTTTGCGCGATCTGGCCAGCTAATTCTTGCAAATTGGTCGAGTCCCAAGCAAAGCTTTTGCGCTCGAGTCGACCGCTACTAGCTGGACTAATCGAGGACGCATAAAGATTGACAACGGTCCCACCCGGTTTGCTTTGGCTGATATCAACTCTGGAGACCATAAAAGAACCGGCGACATGATCGACAATCTCACCCGGATAATTCCAGTTCTCGGTATGGAAACTCAAAGTCAAGGGCACGACTGCTTTCAGGGTCCAGGTCAACCGAAACCGGCCTTCCGGATCCGCTAAACGCAACATGAGAGCATCGCCCGAAAATTGGATTCCCTCTTTGTAAATGAGCTCGATCAGCGATGGGTAAACCTCTTTGGTCACGTCAACACCATCATAGGTAACGATCGGCCGCGCAGTCCGCGCCTGGCTAAGCAGTGACATATTTCCGCTTCGGGCGATTCTTGATTTTGATAATGAATTTCAAATAAGTAAGCAGCGACATCGGACTTCTTTTATGTGTTACAAAAGGTCTTTTTGTTCCTCGTGGCACACCACCAGGTCTTTTATTTTCTGCTTGTTCTTTTTTTGTCGCCCACTGACAGTTTCTAGGTTCGTAATTCCCGTTGTTATCAATTCTGTGAATCGTCATTTTCGGATCGGGTTTCAGGCCCATATCTGAAAGAAAATTTTCAAAAATTTGCCATCGGTCACAAACGGTTATTCCCCGAGCACCGTAATGAGCAAAATCATATCTTTTGGGATCGCGACACCGGCGCCGCATTTCAACCCAAGTAATATATTCCGGCGTCAATTTTTCATGGCTCGCGTGTCCATGTTTGTATCCTGATTTGTTCCCCAAATTGTAAGATCCTCGATTCATGCGGTTACAAATAGTTGGCCCCAAGGCACATTGCTCAAATTAGTGGAGGTGTTAACGGCCGGAACTTTAACCTGAATTCCGGCATCAAATTTGACCACATCGGCGTAAGCGGGATTTTCCCGCATCAGACTCGAGGCGAATCGTTCCGCTCCATAAATCCGAAGCGAAATCTGGTCCCACATCTCGCCGCCAATCGTGTTGACAATTGTGATCATATCGTGGCCTTGCGTTCGTTCTCGAGTTCGAGCGCCTTACGGATTTCGCCGACCATATGATCGATATGCTCAGAAAGTGCCGCTTTGAAGTTAAACCCGGTATCGCCGCCCGAAATATTGATCACGGGCGAATAATCGACCGAGAGTTGATGACCGCCGCCGCGCCCACCGCCTAGAATGCCCGTTGCGGCTTCTAGCAAGCCCAAGGAACGCGCGCTGCGTTGCAGGGGTATCACGGCCTCGGAAAGCCCGCGCTCGGCAATAGAGGCCATATGCGGCACGTTAAAGATCCCGCCCAAAGCGTGAGAGGCCATTACATCGTTGGCATGGCGAACCGATAAAATCTTTTCCCGTTCACTCCCGCCGGCAAATTGGCCGGGTTTATCGGCATGATATTCAATCCCGTAAGCGGAATTAGATGATTCAGTTACTTTGCGCCAACCATGCCCGCTGGTCTGCACCCAATCCCCTTGTTTGATATTGTATTGCTTCTCTAATTCGTGCCCGAGTCCGATCTCCCCAGTTTTAATCACGTTACCGCGCGGTCCAATTTGCGAGCTACGGCCTTCGTAACTGTATTCCTCTAAAATCCGATAACCTTGGGCGGTCGGAGTGGTATCGGTGGGATAACCACCGGCACCTTTTCGGTAGGGAATATGGGTACCGCGAAAAGCACCACCACCGCCGCCGCCACCGCCGCCGCCACCATTACCACCACCGCCAGCGATCGTATTATTGAGTTTTGAGAAATTCTCGGTCAGCAGATCAGTCGCAGTCGCTAAATTGTTCTGAGTCGAAGAAACTGCCAAAGCCGCGTCTTGCGCCTGCAAAAGCGCCCGATTCAATTTTTCTTGGGTATCACCCATCCGGGCCGCTTGTTGTTCCTTTTTGAATTCAGCTTGTAATACTGCTTTTCTTTCCGGATTCGAATAATCGGTTGCCGTTTGTTGAGCTAAGAGGAGTCCGGGCACAGCGGCCGCACCTAATGCTCCGGCAGCACCAGCACCTCCGGTAGCGACTCCACCTATTCCGAAAAGTTTACCGATATTGGTGGCCATGATCGCCACCCGTTCAGCCACGAGCAGCGCCACAATCCCGATCATGATTTGTTTAACCTGCTCGAAGTGATCGAGAATGAAGCGCATGACATCACCGAGTTTCTTCACAATCTCAGCGACGGTATCCATGGCTTTGGCTAATCCGGTCGTCCAAAATTCGCCGGTCGCCGTCAGCACCCGTTTGATATCACTCCCGACAAATACGTCCTTGAAAAACGTATTCAGATTAAAACCGCCAAAGAGCTGAGAGATCGCTTGCCCGATTTTCTGAAATTGAACTTCAATCCCGCTTTTCTGGATTTCGCCAATCAGGAAACTGACGGCGTAACCCATCCGAGTGGCCCAGTCTTGAAGATTTTTGAACATCTCCCCCATCCGTTCATTGGAAAAGATATCGAGCAGATTATTGGCGATCGGGGTAATCAAATTCTCAACCACATGCCCAAACCCGCTGGCAAAATTCTCCCACAGATATTTGAACCGGAGTTGGATCCCTTCGAAGGTTTTCAAGAACGTTTCGGCTCGCCCATGAAAAGCGCCACCCACCGCCGTTAATCGAGCAATGGTTTTCTCGAGTCCGGCAATGAGTACACTGGGCGCTAAGCCTTTCTTCCCCATAAGTTTGGTCATCTCGTCTGGACTGACGTGAAAGGTTCGGGCGAGCTCGGTGCGCAAATTGATTCCGGTGGCATCAAAGAAGCCTTTGAGCGCTCTAGGCGAGAGTTGGCCGCGGACGAAGACGTTGGTGAAAGCACTTACTGTTTGGTCAAGTTTCTCGGGCACCCCAGCGAGGTCTTGCAAATGCTGCAAGGTGGTCGCCACTTGTTCTGCGGTTTGACCAGGCCGAGCTCCGGAGATCTTGGTCGCAGCAGCCATTTGTTGTTCGAACCCAAAACCAGTCCGCCCTTCGGTGCGTTCAATCTGTTCCCGCAACTCACGAGCCCGTTGCGCACCAACAATCGCGTTTTGGCGTTCGATCAGTTTCTGGCGCGCGTTGTAGATTGCGACGCCCTCCTTACCTAATTCGGCTACACCGAAAGCCGCGGCGCCAGTTCCAAGCGCGCCGAAAAGGGCAGAAATTCCTGAAAACTCTTTGAACCGATCCCAGAGTTTCTCGAATCGTTTATGAATCGCTTCGGCCGCTTTCTCGCCGGATTCACGCATCTTTTCAAACTCATGTTTGACGTGTTCGCCGGCGGCATGACTCTCATGCTTCATTGCATCGAAAGTTTGCGTGGTTTGCTTCCGAATGATCCCGTTCATTACCCGGGAAGCTTCGCTCAAGCGTTTGATTTCTTTCTCGGTCAACCCAGTTGCCGCTTTGAGCGATGGCGCAACTGAGCCACCGATCTGGATATCCAGCCCATGGGTTTTGGTTTCGGGCATGTCAATCCTCCTTTGATGGCTTAAGCATTTCTCCTAAGCAACGTGACCAAGCAATCGCTTCTCCAATCGGAAGCCGAAGCCAGTACTCAATCGAAGTATGGCTATTGTGGGAGAGACCGAGATAGAGTTTCCGCATCATGTCGAGCGGATCCTCTAAGTCTTTTTCGTCCCCCCCGAATAGAGAAAAGACTGGGCGCGCATGAATAGAAGCGTCTGTTCAGTAAACTGTAATTTACGCAGATCTTCCGGAGCAATCTGGTTCAGCTCAGCAATGACCAGACTGATATACTCTTCTTCCTTATTTTTGTTGCTGGTTGTCCGCCAAACATCCGGATACATCCGGCGAAAAGTCTCGTTGATGGGGAAATATTTAAGCCCGCTAAGTTTCCGGGAATCGATGAGAAGCTTCTCAATCGTGCGATTGCCGACCTGGATCGGTTCGGCTAGTTCGTAATAACTCTCGGGATCTTCAGCGCCATTAGCGCTCGCAATTGGTGTTTCGTCCACACCTATTAAATACAGAGGCTATTTGCCAACAAGAAAAGAAGCGATTGCTCGCCGGACGATTTCGCTAAAGGAGACATCTTCTTTTTTGGCTAACTGGATCAAGATTTCCATGTATTGGAACGGAATCGCCACACGAATATGATGAGCATTACTTAGCCCGGTTTTCGGTCGACCCGCCCCTGGTCGTGCTCCACCCCAATTTTCCGATTTCTTCTTTTTCACTTGATTTAGAATGAACATTATTCAAGATTCTGGGTCTAATTCAAGTGGATATGAAAAATTTTGTGACTCTAGCAGCAATCGCCGGAATGATGATAAGCGCCGAAACCAATAATTACCTAGCTTTCTGGTTATTGGCTGCTTGCCCATTTCTCGCTGATCAGGTCAAAACTTGCTTAGCGCTTTCGGCCCAATATTCGAAATGAAAAGATCGATCACGATCCCAGTTTTAATCTTTGCCATTCTCCTTGGCCTTTTGGCCATACTTAACGCCGGCGATTTCAATTCATTCACTGGTGAATATGACGGGATCCAACCAGCTCATGCCGTCCGCGAACACAATGCCGGCCGAGCCCGGGAACGCGATGATAAACTTGAGTGGATGCGCGCCCATTACGTGCCAGGTCATACGGTCATTCTCTCGAATGGATCAATGGTGATTACCGAAAACAGCGTCGCCTATTTTATCTTGAACCCGTATTGGCGTTCAACCTTGGTCGTACCTTAAATGAGCACTCAATCAGACCAACCTGCCACCAAAGCCGATCTACAATTAGCAATCCGCGAGTTACGCGAATTTGTGCTAGATCGAGAAACCGCCCTCTTGTGGAAAGTAATTGCTCTACAAGTAACATTAATAGGGGTGATTGCTGGCGCACAGTGGACCGCGATCACATTCATATTGCAGCATTGGAAGCCTTAAATGATCCAATTCCGAGAACAGCGCGGAACCAATGGCCAAATCTAGATACGCGGTTTTGACCGAGGAATGGTGAAGTTATGGAATGCGACTCGAGGACTTGGTCGCATTACTTCGAAAAGAGCCGCGCCCAGCGAATCCTAGCCCAGGAAGATCTCCCCGGTAGCCATTGGCTCTCGACCGTCTTTCTCGGATTAGACCATAATTGGGATCCCGTCGGACCACCTCACTGGTTTGAGACCATGATCTTTGAACGTAGCGATGGGAAACCTAACCTGATCACGGATCGAATTCCTTCGATCGGGAAAGAGATTTTCTGTCAGCGCTACACGACATTGGCCGAAGCCCTCAAAGGCCATGAAAAAGCCAAGCAATGGTTCCTAGATCGCTAGGTATTAGCTCGGGTGCCCTGGTTCAGATCGACTCCGTTAATTACGCAAACATCGTTGAACGGATCCAATTCCCAGTATTTTTTGCCGCCGAAAATAAGCGTCAGAATTAAACAATCGAAGACCATTGTGATCTGGCCTTTGGTGCTGGCATCGCGGCGCCCGGGATCATAAGACGCGCCCAAAAGTCGCATATCGATTTCCTCCGGATATTCGTCGAACTGGCCGGAATTGGTATCAAACATTTGCACGCTCGAGAGACAACGAACGTCTTGGGTTTGACCAATAAACATTTCCAAGCTTTGGACCGTATTGGCGTGAAAGCTCAAGGTCGTTTCCATCGGTTGCAGATTGCCGATGACCCCGAGTTTCAAACTGCCGGCCAAACCAGCCCCCTTAACCGTATCACTTTCCCAAACCAGTTTCGGTAACACGATATCGGCTAGTCCGATCGCTCGGCCCCCACCCGACCGGCCCGGATAGACATTGAAATTTTTGACGACGCTTGGATAAATCATAGCTAGATACTCTCACTACTAGAAATCGTGATTTGACTGATCCACGCGGTCAATCCGGCGACATCATATTCCAGGAGTAAATCGAGCGTTCTGATCGGAGTCGGCGGGGTCCACAAAATATGGAACTTGTAAATACCGGCCATCACATCCGCGGCCAAATTTTCTGCTGGTAGCCAGCGGACCCGGAACGTGTTACAGGCGCCTTCTTGCACCAGCGAATTGCCAAATTGCTGAATGGTTAACCCAATACTGCCTAAGGTCGTTTTATTGCCGGGTAAATCGATATCTTGGGCCAGGGTGAGACCAAGGCTGTTCCCTAGCCAATTGAACATTCGGCGCAGCGGAATCCACATATCATGGACGTCGGTATCAACCGGATAAGCACAAGTAAAATCACCAATCAGACGCCAACCATTGGAATTAACGATATTGACCAAGCCCCAATTTTCGATGGCATCACTCTGGGCCAAATCCATATCGATTTGGGTGCCATCAGCTAAAATTGCCCGATCAACCCAGATCCCTTTATTGGAAGGAGAAACGTAGGGGATGTTGTTAAATTTGGCGTCGGTCACTAGCATCGCGACCGCCAGAATCGTCGAGAAATGATATTTCTTGGCGGTGCCTAAACCACCGAGCGGCCAACCACAAAATTCGAATGCGCTCACCACATTATTCGAATTTTTCCAAACCAACAAATCCTCGTACTTTTTGACCGTCGTGGTATCGGCACCCCAACAAGAAACTCCACGGAACCGGCCATTGGAAATCGATTGGGCCCGGGCATTACCAGCGGCAATCACCGCCGGATCAAATTCGTACTTGGGACAAATCACCGTGCCCGGGACGATATCGGTGATCGTGTAAACTTTTTCGACATTTTCTAGTCCGAGATAATTGCCGTTAATATCGACTCCACCGATGATATCGACATTGGTAATCAGGGTCAGATCCGGAGTCGAAAAATCAAGTTTCACCGTCAGTTCGGACGCCATCGGTGAAGCGGTAAAAATCGAGAGAGTCGCGGTTTTTAAACTGGGATCATCATAAGCAAAGGAAAAATCGATCCCCTGCTTATAAATCACGCCAGCGGTGCCGGTGACCACCAGTGAAGCCAGAATCACTTCATTGGGAATTAAGACCTGTTTTTTGGCCGTAACCGCTGCCGTCGCGATACTGATTGCTCGGGAATGTTTAAAGGGATCATAGACATTGATCGGGATAAGCGGCGAAACCGAATTCTCGATCATCGCGGCATCGTAGACCTCCATCAAATCGTAGCTGGCCCAATCAGTCGATTCGCCCAATTGAGTGGTAAAATCGCTGGCGATTTCGCAAAGAATCGGCCGGTTAACCACGCTTTTGTAACCGCCGGCTATGAAAGTAAACCCTGGCAAAGAGTGGACCGGCGCGGTCCCACAAGGCACAATCGCGCCGGAATCGGCTCGGATAACCGGCAATAAACTGGTGGGAACATCGGAAACGATTACGCCGCGCTTAGTGATTGCCATAAATTAGCGTTTCCTAATGGGGGCCGGGAGTCGGATTGGGGGCGCTTCGACCGGCACTCTTTCGCTCGGTGCACCGGGCGGAACACCGCTCGAGAATTCGCTAAAATCTTGGAACAGATTGGCAAAGGCTGGACTCGCATCCATTGCTGCTTTGACCAGATCCGGTAGCTCTTCGCCCGCTTCCAAGACCCATTTTTTATGGGGATAAAGTGCTAAATCATTTCGCTTCGGGCCGGTGTAAATGATGATTCGCGCCATGTTTCAAAGGATAGATACCGGCGCTCAAGGAGTGACTTCACGGACGATAGACCCAAAGCTCACCAACCGAATCATCGGCTTCATTGATGCCCGGGGTCATGATGCCGAACCGCGCGCTGACCCCGGCCACAAAATAAGGGAAATAATCTTTCGAGAGATCTTCGATTAAATTCCAGTGAACCGGATCATCGAGGAGCACAAAACTTTTATCCACTAGGCCGGCCTCATAGAGCCGTTGGACCAGCACCATTGAGAGGTTCATCGAGTCCCGGTACCCGCTCCGGTCAGGATTATCGTCCCAGGTCAGAATAAAAAAGTGAATATCGCATTCCCCTTTTAAGCGAATATAGGAACCGCCGACCGCACGAATTGCGATCACCGGCGCCTTGTTCTGGGCTGGCATCTTCGGACCAGCTTGGAAACTCGGCACAAACCCCTGAACGACTTGGACCGGGATCGGATGAGCGCCCCGATCTTCCGGACTTTTAAGCTCAAAATCTTGGACCCAAACCTTGACGTCACGCACTAGCAGCCGCTCCAGATCGAGGGGGAGAAACGCATTTTTCATTTTGGCGGCGCCTTGGTCGATTTCCAGGCAAGAAATAAACTGACGTAATGCTCAAGCCGGCCCGCTAATTCTTCATTCATTGCTGCACTGGTCGGTTCCAAAACCTCGGATTTCCCGATCATTTCGGGAATCGATAATCCGGTCATCTCCTGGATCGGTAACCGAGTCGCACCAATCCGCGAAAAAACCCCTTGATAGGATCTGCCGGGCATCGTGCGAATAAAAGCCTGGGGCAAAACACTTTGTTTGCGCACCAACTCCGTGAACTGGACCCCGCCGGGTTTAATGTCCCGGGCCCGGAAATAGATCAGCGGAATTTTTTTGGACCGGACCCGGATAAACCCGAGCAGATTGCCGGCATTGGCTTTGTAGAGCCGCATATGCTCGGTGATATCCCGTTTAAGGACGTTGTAGCGCTCTGTGACGGCTTTTGAGCTGACGGTGCGGCCCATGTCCAGGGCATCGTTGATCGAGCGCGCCAGGGCCGTTTGCGCGGCCCCAGGGACCGTTCTTAAGCGGGCGGCCAGCTCTGCGGCATCGGGTAGGGCAATATTAACGTCCATTCTCCTAGTCGCTCCCCAAAAGCATTAAGGTCAATTGCCAGAGCCCATATTCGAGAATCGAAACATCGATCCGGTAACTGACCCCATCAACGTCCAGATAAGCATTGGAAAAAATCAGCGCGTTTTCTGGCACATCGGTCGCCCGGAACAGGCAAGTAAATTGATTCTGGTGAACGATGTAATTGAGGCCCTGGCTATGGGTCCGGACATCGCGCCATTGATCCGTTATCCAGAGGCAATGAATTTTTGCCTGGATCCGGCCGGCCGGCGTTTTGCCATCGCTAAAGGTGAAAGTTTTCCAGGTGCCATCATAATCAAGGGGCACATCGAATGACTCAGCGAATTGGGCTTGAACCTCTGGTAGATCGCTCATCAATTCGGAGATCGGTTTCCGGATCAGTCAGATGAATCAGGGCCGGATAATATTTTACGGCAGCACCGTCCCGGATCAGTTCGGCGGCCGTTTCCCTTTCTACCGTGATAATCGTGCCGGCCTTGAAATGAGGAGAAATGGTGCGGACAATTAATAATTTCTGCTTTTGTTCTGGCACCGCTATTGGTTGCCGGCATCGGTCGACGCGGTAAACGCGATCGCGTGCCGGAAAGCAACATCGGTCAACAAATTCATGATTACCCGAATCTGGAAATTTTGGGCCAAGCTATAGGGATCGGTCACGATATCGAGCCCGCTCCAAGTCGCTATCATCAACTCCCTCCATTTCCCGAAAATGACCCGATCCGCCGGGATCTGTTTGGTGGCAAAGGCCCGGTAACCGTTGACCTCACTATCCGGTTCCCAAAGGTAACTTGGGAAATTGACCGCCTTGGGCAAAACCTTCCATTTCGCTTTCACATGCGGGGTCGTGAGATAAGCCGCAGTTTCATCCAATTGCACATTGGAATCTTCGACCGCACCTTCGAAATTGACCACCGAGCCATAAGTCGCTGCGGCGCCAAAGGTCTGATCCGGCGAGCGCAAAGCTGGATTGTACAAATTACCAACTCCGCTCACATTAGCGCCCACCGTTAAAATCCCGGTCGGTTGCGGATTAGCGCCGGGACCGGTGCCAGCAATCGCCGCCAAATCTTGGCCCAACGCAATAATCCGAAGGAGATCGTCGCGAACAATGACCTCGATATCGAGCGAGGATTGAGCCAAGAGTAGTTTCGAATAAGCGGTTTGGGTGGCCAAACGTTTCGGGGCCAGGGGCACTTGATCAAAGGCTTGAGCGCTCGGTGCAATCGCGGCATTTTCCGCTTCCCACGTTGCGGTAGCGGCACCGGTTTGGCGCGGCATACTTAGATTGCCGACTAAGCCACCCATCATGGTGGCACCGGCTTTGCCCGTAATGACCAAATTGCGAAGGAGTTCGATTAAACTCGGTTCAATCGTATTCTGAATCGTGAGACCACCGGCGCTGGGCACCCCGGCACTGAGTTGCCGGGTAAAAGCGAAATCGGGCATGAAAAATCCGGCGGGTTGCCGCCCAAGTTGCCGGGTGAGTTCAACACTGACTTCGCGCTCAAGTCCGCTTAAGCCTTCCTGACCTTCTCGAAGCGCTTTTAAGAGGGAATAGCGCCCAATATCGCGCTGGGAAACGTTAACCGGTTGCGGTACTGCCGGCACAATCGTCGATTCGCCGCGCTTCATTTGTTCATCGAGAATAAAGCGCTGGAATTCACCGACCGCTCGGCCCTCGGTCACGAATCGATCGGCGTCGGTTTTATGTTTGTAAAAATCCCCTAACCTCATGAGATCGCGAACCCGAAGTTGTTCGGCACTTCGAGCATCAGTGATCGCTTGTTCGTTGACTTCGATTTGGGGTTCCATAGATGGCGCTTGATTCATTGGAGTAGATACCGGTGGTTCGGGAGTGACTTCCTCGCGCGGATTAAAAACTCTGACCTCATAACCTTGCAAAGTTTCGCTCCGGCCAATGCCGACATTGGTATCGGCCGGGATATTAACCAGACTTATTTCGATCGGTTCCCAGCGTTCGATCGTAAAATAATCTTCGTCTTCGTCTTCATCCGGTTTTTCTTCTTCATCCAAAAGGTCATCGAGCTCGTCCCGTTTAAGCCGGCGCATATCGTGGACGATGTAACCGACCGAAATATTGGTCCGGATCCGAGCCTTGATGTCGCGTAAAATTTCGCGGACCTGATCAGTTTCAGAAAATCTGGCGGTGGCGTAGCCTTTGCCGTTTTCAAACTTGTATTCGCTAATTACCCCGATCTGGCTTCGCCAATTGAACCGGTCATGATCCAGTAAAAAGGGCACCATTCCCCGATCGAGCCGAGCCGTAACAATGGCCCCTTTCTCGTGGGAAAGGGATTCATGGCCGAACCAGCGCGGGATAAAAGTGCGACTGGAAAAGGAAAATTTTGCTTCCCGTTTTTCTTCGTCCACATCCTCGCTGCGAACCTCACAACCGCGGGTTTGAATCAATGCTTTCGGCGGCAGCGTTGGGATCTTCTCCGTATCCATTTAATTCTTTAGATACCGCCACCGGTTTCGCTACAGGTTTGACTACGGGTTTCGCACCATTGGGTTTAGCGGCCGGTTTAAGCCCGGTCGGGCCGGTCCCGGCTTCCGGTGCTTCGCCTTCCTGGGTGGGTTCAACGGCCGGCATTTTGCTGAACGGATTGATGAAATCGAGGCCGGCCGCTTCGATCAATTCTTTTTCTTGGACTAATTCCTCGATCACATCTTCGAGCTCAAGCCCCTGCTCGGCCAATTCCCGGCGCCGGGTCGATAGGCCGCCATCGATCGCGCCCAAACTGGCTTGCAAATCTTTGACTGGATCGACAAACGCCCAACCCCGCGGTTTCCAAATTGCGCTTGAGCCAATCTGTTCCAATTGATCGAAACCAACGTCCGGTAAGGCATCGGCTAAGATTGCAGTTTCGAACCAGGCTTCAAAGATGGGTTGCATCACATGCTCGCTAAAGAAGCGTTGCAACTCCCGCCAGTATTCCACTTCCTTGCTTTGGCCAAAGCGAGCGCTCGAGTAATTGACGCTCTCCAAATCGTTGGCCAGGGTGTTGTACTGGATTCCGAGCCCGCTCGAGATTGAGCGCAGCGTATTTTTGCGAAAATCAGCATAAGTCTCGGTCGGGTTCGAAGGATCAAAGGGTTTGAAACTGTAGCCCGGCGGCAATTCCACGACTTCACCCGGGCTAACTTCCTCGATAATCTCGCCGGTCTCAGCCTGGCCTTGACCCTCATATCTCGGAGCGTCTTTGGTCCGCTCAAGAAACCCCATCTTGGAAGCGGCAATCCGATTGGAAACCGCCAGCGCTTCCTCGTAACGCTCTAGGATCCGGCACTTGGTTTCGACCGGAGTAAACCAGGTAATGCCGCGGACCTGGGTGATGCGTTCCTGCAAATAGACGTGAACCACATCGCTCGCTTCAACCCGGATCCGGCGCGCGGTGTAGGAATTGGCGGCAAAAACGTCTTGCTGAAAATAATCGAGTAAATTGTACGCGGTCGGTTTGCCGTAATTGTCGAGCTCAACCCCGAGAGAGACGCGTTTTCCTTCCGTTAGCAGCGCGTTGTACCAGATATCGAGGGCATCGGCTTCTAAGAGTTGAACGGCGAATCGGAACCGATTTCCTCGAAAGCCGCGAATCAGACGAATCAGCACTTCCCCATCACGAGCTAAGGCCCGCAGAATTAATCGATCCGCATCTAGGCCACTATTCTGGCCGGTCACATCGTAAATCCCGCGGCGCCGGAATTCCTTCCAACCATCCTGCAAGGTTTTATTCAATTTATCGTTGTAATTTGGCCCTTTGAGATTTTTGACCTTGGAATGGTATTTGATCCCGGTCGCTCCCAACACATTGGAACAGAGCTCGCGCAAGAATGCTTTGGCATGCGGATTATTGCGCTCGAGATCGCGCGCCAAAAAACAAGTCCGGCGCCAGCCATGCAGAATTTCGTAGTTGCCGCTCGTAGCCCAGGCCAACCAATCGCTCTGCGTATTGGACGGGATCGCTGCATCATAACGCCGGATCCGATGCAGATTCCCCTTGGTAAAGGGCACCAGGGCGGCCGCCGGTCTGGGTACAACCGGAGATGGTTCAACTACCTTGGCCGGTGCCCGGGTTGGAGGTAGCAGATAAATTAAGCTCATTTTCTTTACCCCTTAGCCGCGTAAGCTGGTAACCAGCCAGTATACTTGTGCGAAACCTCTCCCGTCGATTCGCGGTGGCTAAATACACAATAGGCGTAACCGATCGGAGCCCCGCCCAAGAAAGTGAACTCGTGCTTAGAATCGGCTTCAATCAGTACAAAAAAGGGACCTTCTCGCTCAAAGTCATAAGCCAGCTTTCCTTCTGGTGTCCACTTCTTGATGTGCCAATTGCCGCAAAAGAAAATCGAAGTGTGATCGAATAAATGTGTATGCCCGTCGATCACCTCGCCCGGTTTCAACCCGTGGCCATCTTCGCCCATGGTCCGCACAAAAATGCTATCTAGCACAAATTCCATCGGTCAACCGCATTAGTTGCTTTGGTTTAATCGAGTTTCTAATACCACAATGCGCGCTTCGAGTTCTTTAATTTTGGCCACTGCAATCGCCAATACTCCGGCCATGTCATAGCTTTTTATTCCCTCTTCATTTTCGTACACCGCATCAGGCATTCCCTCGTAAACGTGATCTGCAAGGAAGCCGAAATGAAGCCGGTCAATATCTGGATCAGGCATCTGTACCCGACCAGCTGGAGCTTGTAAGGGGTTATCGATTGGGATCGGCGCCCATTTAAAGCGAACTGGCTTCAAAGCCTCGAACGCAACAGCAGCTTCGTCCGGGTCAACCGGCGCAATATCGGTTTTAAGCGAAGCATCCGAAGTCAATTTTACTCCATTAGCATAAACGTCTCTTGTGACCTGAAGATCACCACCGGGAGCGGTTTTGAATTGGGTCTGTAAACCATAACCCGCATTACCACATGCAAATTCGAAAGCCGTCACGGTACCGTAATAACTGTAAGGACCTACTTGATGAACGATGATAGCCGCATTAGCGGCCGCATCCCGCCCACTAGGAACAGCAAATCGAATAGCGGGCCAATCTTGTCCGACCGTGGTGTTGCTTTTGTAAATCCGCAGATAACTGTCGTTCAGACTCGCGGCTATACCACCTCCGGCATTAATCGACAAACCAGCGCCGCCACCAGTTTCCGTAATATCAATCGCATTGCCACCGACAGAATTATTAATAGTCAGGGCGTTCGCTGAAGTGACAGCGGTAATAGATAACGGTCCCGACATATTATCGCCAGTCTTAGCTACCTTAGTGGCGACAGACGCAGCAGTAGCGTAGCGAGCATCCCCGTTGATCGTATCGATAATATCGCGCCGATTGCTGCCATCATTGTTTTCAATACCGGGCTGAGTATTTCCCGAATGACATCGAATGGTCAGACCGGTACCAACCTTCTTAAAAAACCTACCTCCACCGTTGCAAGTTAGTCCCTGGCCATCGATATCGGTCTGGAACGCTTCGGCCCCAGTACCCGCAACATGCACCGCGATTCCGCCATTATTGTTAGTAACCGACACCGCATCGGTCGTTGTATTATCGGTAACAGCGATAGCATATCCACTAGAACCGTTAGTGATATCCAGAGCATCAGCAGCAGTGGTGCTGATTAGAATCAAGGTACCGGTCATGGTATCGCCAGCCTTGGCCACCTTGGTGGGATCAGTTGCGCTCAGTACCTTAATATCAACGTACTGTTTAGTTGCAGCCTGCAAATTAGCTATAGGATCAGCCGCTAAGAGTACCGCTGGAGCATTAATTTGACCGGCCCAAATCGTTTGTGGAGGTGAAGCTATCGCAGTACGGAAAATTTCTCGCTGACCATAACCGCCGTTCCAAGTATAAAGTATGAAAATTCCTTCCGCGCTTCCACCAACAATATTGCCATCCCAAATTGCAGTAAGCTGAGCTAGAGGACGGCCATCGGCACTACGTAACACGATGCCGTTATTGGATTGATTCGCTACTCCCGAACCATAAAGATTGAGTTGAGCATCATTCTGAATACTCAAAGCACCCGTCATCGTGTCGCCAGCCTTCTTCACATGCAGAGGGTCGAGAGTCAGACTGCTATCGACATAATTCTTGGTGGCAGCATCCTGCGGATTAACTGGATTACTCAGCGCGGTGATCCGCCCAGTACCACCCAGATTGATCGCCGTACAAGTGAGTCCATTGTTATCAATCTGTAACTTGGTATTGCCGGCACCAATCAGCACAAAAAGTGCGTTGCCCACACGCATGAGCCCATAATCCAGTGAACCGAGCGCCAATCCGGCCGTGTTGGGGTCCCCTCCTGGCACCTGCAATGGGCCAGTCATGGTATCGCCAGCCTTGAGCACTTTGGTCGGATCAGTGGCCGTCAGTACTGCGATATCAACGTAGCCTTTCGTGGCCGCACCGAGCAAATCGATCGGATCAGCCGAAAGCACCAGCAGGCCCGTCATGGTATCGCCGCTGCGCTCGAGCTTGGTTCCTTCCAAGAGCGAGAGCGCATCTTGCACATTATCCTGACCGACTATTTGCGGTACCACCGTGACATTGGCGGCGGTTACTGGTGCTCCCCCGATCGCGATCCGAACCCATTGCGGGCTCTGATCACAAAAGACCCAATCCGCTTGATTTAAATCCATGCCGGCAATCGGCCCGCTCGGCACCGTGCCGCCCTTGGTGCAAATCACATAATCATTGACCCGCAAAATATCGGCCGGTGGTAATGGCCCATCGGCAATCCCGGTAAAGACACTGAAATGACAAAGACCGGTCGAACCGTCAATCGTGCCAATGGCGACCTGATTTTTCACCAGCACCGAACCCGCACCGCCAATGGAACCGAAACCTCCCAATTTAAAAATCCTTTCTAAAATTTAGCAAAAGTAACTGTGGTGTATGCGTCGGCGGTCAGCTTCATGACTGATAAGGTCGGGCCAGGGCGTTGCCCTTCAAAAAATTTGCTCACCCCCACATTAAGCAACATGCAACTTTCGGCTCCTACCACCGGATCAGTCAGCGGATCGAAATTAATCCAGATATTGCCTGGCCCATAATTCAGGATCGAAAACTGCCCGGTTTGATAATCGATCTGGATCGTTAACACGTCGCCCGTCGCAATCGAGATCGTGCCAACATCCACACAGAGCACAGTCCGATTGGCGGCCCCAACCCGCGGCCGCATTTCCCGCGGTGCTTCCGGCGCTTCCGGTTCTGGCGTTTCCGGTGCGGCCTCCGCCTCAACTTCGCGCTCGGGTAAGCCCAGCCGTTTCACCCGCCGAGGAAAATCGACGTAAATCAAATCGGGCGGCTTTTTTGGCTTAACCATATTAGGCCATTCATGGCCAATGCTTAGGTGCGTCTTTGATCGCTTCGGAAATGGGGGGCAATTCTAATTCTCCGAAGTCCGGATCGACCACAATTTCATAACCGGCTGCACGGAGAATAGCCGCAATATCGTCTGGTTCACTCATGCTCTAGCGTGTAGCTAAGGGTTTAAGCCGGCTACGTAATTCGCGGTTTTCTTCCTCGAGCTCTTCCTTCTCCGTCTCCAGCTGCCCGATCTGCTGATTCAAATCAACAATATGCAAGCTCAACCAGAAAATGCTTTGCCGCGAGCGTTTGACCAATTGCACAAAGCGTTCCTCGCGGTCGTCGTTCTCTTGGGTCTCAGTCATAAATTTTTACATGTTGCGGAACCAAGGAATGATTCGATTCGAACGGCGGTTGCCGATTAATTTGGCCTGCTCATCTTGCACCCGCTGATAAATCTCGTTCCGGACCTGCCAGAGCTTGGCCACATCCCAGAGGGTGTATTGTTTGGTGCCAAAGGTGACCATTTGCACTTTCTGGCTCAAGAGTGCCAACAGCGTTTTATCGCATGCCGCCAAATCCTTTTGCAAAATCGTCTCGGTCCCGACCCAGTTGGCGTTGCCGATATCGACGACCACCTTGACCCCGCCGGTCTGCAAAACAAATTTGTCGGTTCCCTTCGTTACGCTGACTTGGAATTGATAGGGTTGGGGTAAGAGCCTGGCGGTATCGGCTCCGGCAATATCCCAGGAAAAAATGTTGCCATCCACGCTCGCCGGCGCCACCAGGCGCGCCGTGGTCGCGGCGAACACAATTTGCCCAGCCCAAGTACCATCGCCATAATCGAAATTTTGCACTTTAAATTGCCAATTTGTGCCCGCAATCAGCCCGGTATCAGGAAAAATGATCGTTTTTGCTAAATCTTGGCTCAGGAATGGACTGGTACTCATCAAGCCCTAAATACCGGTCGCGCCTCCGGATGTCCCCAGAGAACCAATCGAAGATTGTCCCGGATCGCGACCCGGTCACCGGCGCGGATCCTCGGAAAATTCTCCGGCCGAAACGCGAAAATGATCGAGGGCGCCAGATCCCGCAATAACACACAGAGCCGGGTAAAATCGGCCTCGCTCAAATACCGGGCGTAAGG
>Ga0209647_1000374_pt1 | contig 42072 bp, 37 predicted proteins | sample GraSoi_2013_60cm_FD_185827 | JGI IMG/M metagenome (GOLD analysis project Ga0209647, IMG submission 185827) | Grasslands soil microbial communities from the Angelo Coastal Reserve, California, USA - Sample 9_17_2013_60cm (SPAdes) (version 2) | ecosystem: Environmental > Terrestrial > Soil >...
GCTGCTTCCATGCTCTCGGCGTTAGTCACGAAGTACGGAGAAAGGTAGCCCTTATCGAACTGCATACCTTCAACGACTTCCAACGTGGTTTCGATGGACTTCGCTTCTTCAACGGTGATGGTGCCGTCCTTGCCGACCTTGTCCATAGCGTCAGCAATGATCTCGCCAATGGTCTGATCCCAGTTGGCAGAGACCGTCGCGACTTGAGCGATTTCGGTTCGATCGGAGACCTTCTTGGAGATCTTCTTGAGTTCTTCTACGATCGCATCGACCGCTTTTAGAATCCCCCGTTGCAAGGAGGTGGGGTTGGCCCCCGCGGTGACGTTCTTCAAACCTTCGCGAAAGATTGCTTCCGCTAAAACCGTTGCGGTGGTGGTGCCATCACCAGCCAGATCCGAAGTCTTGGAAGCGACCTCGCGGACCAGCTGTGCACCCATGTTTTCATACGAGTCCTCGAGCTCGATTTCCTTCGCTACCGTAACGCCATCTTTAGTGATGGTCGGGCTGCCGAATTTCTTATCCAGAATGACGTTCCGGCCGGATGGCCCGAGCGTCGCCTTGACCGCCTTCGCGAGCTTTTCTACGCCGCGGAGCAGTGCCTGCCGAGCTGCTTCGTCGAATTGCAATTGTTTAGCTGCCATAAAGTATTTTGAGTATCGATATTAATGTTCGTTGTTATCCAAGGATGCCAAGGATGTCGTCCTCGCGCATAATCAGATAGTTATCGCCGTCGATTTTGATTTCGGTGCCTCCGTATTTGGAGATCAACACCTTGTCGCCGACTTTGACGTTGAATTCGACTTTCTTCCCGTTGTCGTCCAGTTTCCCGGTTCCGAGAGCGACCACTGTTCCTTCCTGCGGCTTTTCTTTGGCCGTGTCAGGAATAATGATGCCTCCCTTTTTCATTTCCTTCTCTTCGAGCGGCTGAACCAGCACGCGATCGCCGAGAGGTTTTACGTTGATTGCCATAACTAATTTATCCTCCTTTTACTTTGGGTTTATGATGCGCCGGTCGAGCCGCAGCGAAGGATGGAACTGCGAACTCAACCGGAGACTCTTCAAAAAATTAGCGTCAGGATTTCTTTTTGTCTTCGTCGACCACTTCGAAATCAGCATCTACCACGTGATCGCCTGCTTTGCCCTCTTTCTTCGGCTCGGCTGAGCTGGCGGCATCGCCGCTCGGCTGATTCGCCGCGGTTTGGGCTTGCTTGTACAATTCAGCGCTGATCGCTTGGAACCGGGTTTGCAGGGTCTCTGTGGTTCGCTTAATGGCGTCAACATCTTCCGCTTTTAGAGCTTCGCGAACTTCTTTGATCGCATCCTGGACGGTTTGTTTCTGCTCGGCGGACAATTTTTCACCCAGCTCGTTAAGCTGCTTCTCAGATTGGTAGGCCAGATTATCGGCGTTGTTCCTGAGTTCCGCCAGTTCTCTCGCTCTCTTGTCCTCTTCAGCGTGGGCCTCCGCATCCTGCCGCATTTTGTCGATCTCGTCTTTGCTCAGTCCGCTGGAGCCGGTGATCGCGATTTTCTGCTCCTTACCGGTGCCCAGGTCCTTTGCTGATACATTCAGGATACCGTTGGCATCGATGTCGAAGGTCACTTCGATTTGCGGAACACCGCGCGGGGCTGGCGGGATACCGTCCAGATGAAAGGTACCCAGGCTCTTATTGTCGCGGGCAAACTCGCGTTCGCCTTGCACGACTTTAATCTCGACCCCAGGTTGGCTGTCGGTCGCTGTCGAGAAAATTTCGGATTTCCGGGTCGGAATCGTGGTATTGCGCGGGATCATCTTTGTGGCGACACCGCCCAGCGTTTCGATCGCCAAGCTCAACGGAGTGACATCGAGCAGCAACACATCCTTAACGTCTCCCCGCAACACACCGCCTTGGATCGCCGCTCCTACAGCCACAACTTCATCCGGATTGACTCCCTTATGAGGCTCTTTCCCGATCAAACTGCGGGCGGTTTCGACCACCTTCGGCATCCGGGTCATACCGCCGACCAGCACGAGCTCATTGATCTCGGCAGGCGTCAGCTTAGCCTCTCTCAAACAATCTTTGACCGGTCCTATCGTCCGCTGGAAGAGGTCGTCAGTAAGCTGTTCCAGCTTAGCCCGGGTTAGTTTCTTCTGAATATGCTTCGGACCAGTCGCATCGGCCGTAATGAAGGGCAGGTTGATCTCGTATTCCTGCGACGACGAAAGCGCGATTTTAGCTTTTTCGGCTTCTTCCTTTATCCGCTGAATTGCATCGGCCTGTGTACTGAGATCAATCCCGGTGTCGGTCTTAAACTCAGCGATGATCCAATCCATGATCTTCGCGTCCCAGTCGTCACCACCCAAATGGGTATCTCCGTTGGTCGCCCTGACTTCAAAGACGCCGTCGCCGATTTCCAACACTGAAATATCGAAAGTACCGCCACCTAAGTCGTAAACCGCGATCTTCTCATCCTTTTTCTTGTCCAGACCATAGGCTAACGATGCTGCCGTTGGCTCATTGATGATTCGCAAAACTTCCAGCCCAGCGATTTTGCCGGCGTCTTTCGTCGCGTTTCGCTGGGAATCGTTAAAGTAAGCCGGCACGGTGATAACCGCCTGGGTGATTGTCTCGCCTAGCTTTGACTCGGCGTCCGCCTTCAGCTTGCTGAGGATCATCGCGGATATCTCGGGCGGCGAGAATGTCTTTTTCTCCGAGCCGACTTCTACCTCAACGTTAGCGTCACCATTAGCAGCTCGAACGATCTTGTAAGGAACCCGCTTACCTTCCCCTTGCACCTCATCGAACTTCCGTCCCATGAAACGCTTGATCGAGTAAATCGTGTTTCTCGCGTTCGTGACCGCTTGTCGTTTCGCCGCTTGACCGACGAGGCGTTCTCCGCTTTTCGTGAAGGCGACAACCGAAGGAGTCGTCCGCGCGCCTTCAGAGTTTTCAATTACTACAGGTTCACCACCCTCCATTACCGACATACAGGAGTTCGTGGTACCAAGATCGATACCTAAAATCTTAGCCATAAAATCGCGTACAAACTTTAAGCCGCTATTGTGCCAAATGGTCGTGAATACTGTAATCCATTCAACGCAAGCAGGTTACATCAAAATTTCTTTCATCGATTCTTTCATTTTAGCGCCATCTTGTCGCACATGGCACAACTCGGTGCGACAATGCGTGCCGTGCGCCCGTTCCAGCGAACTGTAGTGGTTCGCTTGATTTACCCACCGTCACGCATCACTCTCGTCAAACGGAATCTGGTCCGATAATGAGCGACTCTCCACCACGCGATACTCCTAACCCGCTTGAGAATCCGGAACAGATCGAACGCGAGGGTCTAGAAATAACCGAGCGTGATATTGTTTTTGACTGCCCGCATTGCCACGGAGAACTAGTCGTTGATTTGGAGGGGGCTGGATTGTCATTGACCTGTGTCCATTGCGGACAAGCGGTCACCGTGCCGGAATACCACGGACCGTCCCTGCACTTTCTGGAAGCAGCCACGTCAAAATTGACGGAGGCCTTACGCAATGCTCGGAAAGGATCGCCGCGAAAATTCGATTTTGGCAATCGGCCCGCGGCAGATTTGGTAGAACGCCGGACCGAGCTCGAACGCCAGAATCAAGAAATTCAAGCCCAGTCCGCTGAATTGAGAGGCCAGGTAAACCATGCTTTGATCCAGCTCCATCGCTATCAATTGAAGCTTGAAATGTTGAATGAGAGCCAGGCTGAACTCGAGACAGAGCTGAAGGCGATCGCGCAACAGCTATCGCCTGAGGTGAGAGGTGATTAGTGATTGGTGGGGCGGGCACGCCTTCAAGGCGTTACAAAGGGGTTGCAAGCACCGGCAATCGACACCAAACTCGTAGGCTCGTTTCCGGATGGGTGCCAGAGCGGTCGATTGGGCACGCCTGGAAAGCGTGTGTACCGCAAGGTACCGAGGGTTCGAATCCCTCCCCATCCGCCAATTTAGAACAGAGTCGCTAAGCGTCCGCAGTTCTCCGGCCTAGGAGCACCCCGGCGAAAATAAAGAAACATCCCGTGACTCCCTCTAGAACCCGTTGCGTAAAAGGGCGGCCGGACACAGCGCGACGGACTGAGGCAGCACCTGAATTTGGTCCTACAATATTACAAGCCAAGTTTGGAGGCTATCTACAGCCGTCGGCCAGCTCGATGATGCGTTCCGTCAGATAGCGTCGAAGCGCGGGATCGTCGGTCAACCCGGCGGCATACTCCCAGGCTTTGCGCGCCTCGTCATTTCTATGGAGCAAATGGAGCAGGTGACCACGCGCGGCCCAATAAGGCTGGTAGGTAGCGATGCGACCAGGCGGAATCGCATCAAGCGCGCCCAGCCCAGCGGCAGGATCTCCGGCTTGCGCGAGGGCAACGGCGCGACCAACCAGAGACCCGATCAACGGTGCAATCCGTACCAAGCCCTCATAAAGCAATGCGATAGCTTGCCAGTCTGTCTCCCTGGTAACGGCACGGCGAGCATGCACCGATTGTATCGCTGCTTCGAGCTGAAAACGGCCCATACAGTTGAAACTCGCGGCCAGACGCAAGTGCTCTTCCGCTTCTTGCATCAGAGGCCAGGACCAGCGGCTAGTATCCTGGCGATCAAGTGGGATATAGAAGCCTTCAGTGGTATGCCGCGCCTTCCGGCGGGCTTGACAATGCAGCATCAAGGCAAGCAGGCCGTGGGCTTCTGGCTCTGATGGCATCAGGCTAACCAGCACCCGTCCCAACACAATCGCTTCTTCAGCTAGGGCGCCGTGGGTCGAACTACTGTCGGATCCGCTCTCCCAGCCTGCGGTATAGGCGGCGTAAGTGGCGTCGAGGACAAAAGAGAATCGCTCACTCCATTCCTGGGGTTCCGGCACCCGAAAAGGAATGGCGGCGTCGCGAATCTTCGTTTTGGCACGAACCAATCGCTGGCTCATCGCTTTCGGTGAAATTAGAAAGGCGGAAGCAATCCGCGCCGCGTCAATGCCAAGCACGGTCTGTAACATCAGCGGAGTCCGAGCAGCCACATCAATGGCTGGGTGCGCACAGACGAATAGCAACTTCAGTCGCTCGTCTGGAAAAGAATCAAGGGTTGTGGCCATGGTTTGCGCCTCTTCGGCGATCTGTTGAAGGTATTCGGAGGATCGCAACCGGACTTGGTCGTGGCGAGCGCTGTCGATCAGCCGGTTGCGCGCAGCCCGAAGCAACCACGCCTCGGGTTTGTCCGGGACGCCGTCCACCGGCCAGCGGCGCAAGGCCGCCAAGAACGCGTCACTCAGGGCGTCTTCCGCGCCGGCCACATCACCGGAACGCGCGGCCAGATAAGCAATGATCTGGCCGTACGACTGGCGAATGACGGTTTCAATCGCAGAATGGGTGGCAGATTCATTCATGGATGAAAAGTCGCCCTTCGCCTGAATCGTTCTGATTTGCGCGGCAGCAGGCACCGGCAACGTACTCTTCTCTTTAGGCTGGCAAAATCGGCGCTCGAACGTCGCCGGGAGGCAAGATTCCTCGCACTTCGACGGTGGCGTGCGTTGCCCACGGGCTTTTCTTTGCCCAGTCCAGCGCTACCTCCAGGCTGGGCACCTCGATCAGGAGGAAGCCAGCCAGCGATTCCTTGGTTTCGGCATAGGGACCGTCCTGTACCTGGCTGCTGCCGTCCCGCACGCGGACGATTTTGCCATTCTCCGGAATTTCCAGCCCGGCGCCAGCGATTACGACGCCGGCATTTTGTATTGCATGGACATAGGCCATGAATTCGCTCCAGAAGATAGGCCCTTTTTTTGGATCGGTGCGCCGATCGAAATCAGCCTTGGACCCGTGAAAAATCAGCATGTATTTCATAAGTGAGAATCGGTTTTTCGAGGCCGGCAGTTGTTAGCAGCCTCACAAGAGAACGACGTCACACAGCGCCGCATTTCGACACGGTTCCGAGAATTTGGCCGTGGAACAAAATTGGAGACTGCGGGAAACCGCCGTTGCTCTTCCGATTTATCAGCTGGCCGCGCGAAAGCTGAACATCCAGCTAATGCCGAATTGATCGGTCAACATACCGAAACGCCCGCCCCAGAACGCATCGTGCAATGGCATGGTGATCTCGCCGTTTTCACTAAGGGCGCCGAATACTTTCTCCATTTCCGTTTGGGATTCACAGTCCAGGCAGATTGAGAAATTATTACCCTGTTGAAAGGGCCTGCCGGGTAGTGTGTCAGAGGCCATCAAGGCCGCCGGTCCGAGGGCGAGTTCGCAGTGCAGGATTCGGTCGGGCGTGCCTTTTGCCATGGCTACTACTTCGGGCGGTCCCGCACAGAACGGAGTGAAGTTAGGCTCCGATTCCAGACACCGGCCGTAAAACGTCATCGCTTCGCGACAATTGCCGTCGAAATTCAGGTAAGTGATTGTTCTTTTCACGATTTGCTCCAAGAGGGTTTGCGAAAGGACCTTTGGATTACTGCTTCGTGCAAAGGATTTCTCTTCGCCCCGTCAAATTGCCTGACCGGACGGACCAAAGAGATGCAGGTTTTCAAGTTCGAAATCGAAACCTACTGAATCAGCGTGGCGCAGATCGTTAAAGCCCCGCAAACCGATCGTGAGACGATTGTTCGCTGGAGTAAGACCGTGGACATATGTGGATTCGCCCAGCATTTCTACGACTTCGATCGTCAGCAACCCTTTCCCCGAGGCCTGCGGGACAACGGTTAAATGTTCTGGGCGAATACCCAAGGTCGCCTCCGAACCCGACGCAATCTGACCATGCGAGCTGGACGGTATGGTCAGCGTCCCTCCAAGGAAATCGTCGCTTTCTGCGGTAATTTCGCCGAACCGGCTCTCTACAACTTTCACCTTGAGAAAATTCATCCTGGGCGACCCTATGAAACCGGCCACGAAAAGGTTGGCCGGACGGGAGTACAGGTCCCGAGGCGAGCCTAATTGCTCGATTCTGCCGTCATTCAGAACGACAATTTTCTCCGCTAAAGTCATCGCCTCGACTTGATCATGAGTGACGTAGACCATAGTCGTCTGCAGGCTGCTGTGGAGCTTGGAAAGCTCAATTCGCATCTGGACTCTCAACTCGGCATCCAGGTTTGAAAGCGGTTCATCAAAGAGGAAAATCTCCGGTTCTCTCACGATCGCTCTACCGATCGCGACCCGCTGTTTTTGCCCGCCGGAGAGCTCTTTCGGTCGCCGTTTTAGATACGGCGTCAGATGGAGTATCTCGGCAGCTCTCGCGACTCGCTCCCGGATTTCCTGCTTAGGGCGGCCTGCCATGCGCAGGCCAAAACCCATGTTGTCGGCTACCGACATATGCGGGTAGAGAGCATACGACTGAAAAACCATGGCGACCCCTCGTTTGGCCGGGTCGACCTCATTCATGAGCTGGCCGCCGATATGGACTTCGCCCTCGTTCACCTCTTCAAGACCGGCAATAATTCGCAACAGAGTCGATTTTCCACAGCCAGACGGGCCAACCAAGACGACGAATTCGCCATCGGCCACATCTAGATCAACGCCGTGGATAACCTCTGTCTTACCAAAACGCTTTAAGATTTTCGAGAGGGTGAGACTGGCCATGAGCTTGATAGGAAACCTGAAAAAAGTGCAATCTCAGGTACCAGAGAGGTCCCGGACGCGCAAGGTCGCAAAAAAGAAGGAGTTCAAGGAGCGGAGGGCAGTAGCCAGGAGTTAGAATGCGACTCGACCGAGCGACTTTCCCCCTACGCCACACGTGCCTCCTAGCTCCTTTGAAGTCGTGGAATTCCCTCCTTGAACTCCTTGGACTCCTCGAACTCCTCGAACTCCTTTTGAAATTAATTTCGAAACTTCCGTACGTTTCTTGGGTTTCGTCGTGTGAAGTAACGTGTGTGAGAGCGACTCCGAATTCGCCCGGCAGCGGCGAGTGAAGTAATCGCTGGGAACGCGAACGACTTCGACACAATCTGCTTCGCCCGAACGTGGGTTTTTGGCGGCCGCAGGTTACTCTGATTGGTTGATTGGGTGCAACACCACTCTTCTCAAGCGATCGGAGAAAAAAACAAACGTGGGAAAACCTTAACAACTGTTTATCAAAATCATGAACAAAGTTATTCTTCTGCTCACGGCGGTGTTCGGCCTCAGCGTGGCAGCATTTGCAGCCGATCCTTCGCCAGCTCCTTCTGCTAGCGCCTCTGCTTCTGCTCCTGCTAAGAAGCATCATACCGCCCATCATCATAAGAAGGCTTCTCCAGCGCCGAGCGCTAGCGCCAGCGCTACTCCTTAGTCGGTATTCCGGCTGGGAAGAAAAGTCTAAATTCAAAGACCCGCAGTTGCCTGCGGGTCTTATTTTTTTCAAGGGGGAGGCGTAGCCGAAATCGTCCTCGATGGGCTGACTGCGACCCGACACGCTCGGTAAATCCACCCCGCGCCCACGAAATACCGATGGGAATTATGGGACTAATGGGACCAATGCGACCCATGAGTCCCATAGGTCCCATCTGCGCCATTGTGCCTGCACGGCCCGAAATTCTCGAGGACGAGGACGAGGACGACGACGAGTGCGAGGACGATTAAGAGCTATCCCCCAACCGCGACTTCGGTGAAATACAATTTCTGGTTGCCGACGTCGATAATGCCGTGGTGCTGGAAAAAGAAGTCAGCGCCTAGCAATCCGCCAAACTCGTACCGGAGATCTTCCGGCCCGGGCGGCAAGTCGGTGATTCCAACCACCGTTGTCCCCAGGTTATATCTCCCAATGCTCATCTGAGGAGCGATCCCGGCCAACACTGCCCTCGTTTTAGAATGGATTCCCTTAGCGTTGACGCCGGTGTGGATAACTGGGATGCCGCTCTCAGTAGCAACGTGCACCGGCAACAGCGTAGTGAAACCGCCGGTATCAACCACGAAACTGTAACGCCTTCCATTCAGGTTCCCTTCGATCTCGAGCGCTCCCGACCGGGTGATACGCATCGGGATCGATTTGAGATGTCGTTTCCGAATATCCATTTGGACCGCGGCTAGCTCGGTTGGAGATCCGATTTGCATGTAGATCCGCTGCTGGCTGCAATCGATAACTGCCCGGTACCGCTCCAGGATGTCTAACCCAAGGATGCCATCCATCGGGACTGCAGTACCGTCTGTACGTAGCCTGGCCCGGAAAGGGGTGAGATCAATCAGCGCAACCGGGCCTGAACCAAGGCTTTGCGTGCCCAAACTTAGGTTTTGGAGATTTGCCACCGGTACTACCCGGTCATTCACCTCGATTTGGTTCGGTAGCTCAACCGTTTTACCCAGAGAAGCCAGACCCAAGATGTGAGCTTTCTTAGCATCCACGATGGTCAACGCTGCGCCAGTGTCGACCGCGAACCAGGCCGGCTTTCTATTGACAAGCACAGGAGCGAAAAGATGGTTCCCGGTCGTGCGGCTCAACAAAACTCCGTCGGTTGACGCGCTGGCCTTTACACCAGGAAGTGCTATAAGGACCACATATAAGACTCTGAGAACCGGTATGCGGAATGGGAATGAGGTTCGCTGCATGGCGGCGGTGAAGTTATGAAGCATACACGATCCGGCACATTTTGGTGTCACATTTTTATTCTGGCGGCTCTCTGCTGGCTAAGTACTCGGCCGTTACTGGCCCAAACCGCTAACGGCTGGGGTGAAATCTGGCAACAGCGGATGAGTATTGGCCAGGCCCGGCTGGACGAGGCTTTTAAGCTCGCCGAATCCGGTAAGGCAACAGAAGCGCTCACCCGAATTGATTCGATCATCAACTCTAATCCGGACAACTGGCGGGCCCATTTCTTGAAGGCTGCCGTATTGGTTCTGGTCAAGCGCCAGGATGATGCGCTTCAGCAGATTGATCTCAGCATCAAACTCGCCAAAAAAGGCAATGTGAGCCAGTCGCTCCTGGCTCAGCTTTACAGTAGCAAGGCTCGCACCTGTATTGATGCCCATCGCTACGAGGACGCGAGAAAGGCGCTGGATGGCGCGGTCCACATTGACCCGACTGATACCAGCAGCCTTAACGATCTTGCCTGGCTTCTAGCAACCTCTCCTGAAACTCACGTCCGCAATCCTCACCGAGCAGTTGCTCTCGCCCAGAAATGCTGCGGGTTGAACCATTGGACGAACGCCTATTCTATCGATACGCTGGCAGCCGCGTACGCTGCCAAAGGCGATTTCGGTCAAGCAATTCGCTACCAACAGCTCGCTATGCAAGCCCTGAACAAGTCGGAACGAACGGAACAATTGGCCGCGATGGAAGATCGGCTCAAACTGTATTCGAATCACCAATCTTACCAAGGTGATTAAGCTACAAGTTCGAGGCTATAAGTTCTAAGTTTTAAGTTTTAGGTTTTAAGCTATAGGTTGCGCCCGGTGCATTGGCAGAGCGCTTTCACCCCGGCTGCGATCTAGAACTTAAAACCTATAACCTACAACTTAGAACTTAGAACCCTCTCTATGAGCAATGTTCTCCCGGTTTTGGTCGGCGGTGAAGCGTTGTACGATCTGATCTCGACGGATCCTGGGGCTGGTCTCGGGGGAACCAAGACCTTTCAAAAAAGACCCGGTGGTTCTCCGTTCAACATCGCCGTCGGCATACGTCGCCTCGGTACGCCGGCAGCATTTGTGGGCAAATTCGGGGACGATCAGTTTGGCGAAGCTTTGGTTGATTTCCTGAAGCAGGAAGGGATCCAGGTTGATTTAATCGTTCGAGAGCCGGGAACAAAAACCACTTTGGCGTTTGTTGCTGTAGATGCCGCGGGGAAGGTCGATTTCCGCTTTTACCGGGATAATGCAGCGGATCCATCTCTGCGGACCGATGAGCTGAAGCCCATCGATCCACGTCGCTATTCGTTTTATCATTGCGGCGGTATCGTTCTGGCCGAGGAACCAACGGCTTCAGCTTATCTTTCGGTGGTTGATCGCTTCACCGCTCTAGGAGTTCCCGTATCGTTGGACCCAACGATCCGGAGATCATTAATTTCCGATGAGGCCACCTATTTAGACCGTCTTTTGCGTTTGGCGGAGAAAGTCACCGTGCTGAAAGTTAGTGACGAAGAGATCGCATTCCTAAGTCAGGTTGATGATCCTGACGAGGGCGTACGATTGCTGCGCGTTCCGGTCGGCTCCTTAGTGGTCGTCACCAAAGGCGCAGACGGAGCCGCTATCTATCGCGATGGCGAGAAATTAGTCAGCGTGCCAGGCTTCTCGGTTAAAGTGGTGGAGACGACCGGATGCGGCGACGCTTTCATGGGAGCGATCCTAGCTCAACTTGCGGGGAAAACCGCAAAAGAGATCGCCAGTATGACCCCGGAACAGCTTCAACCGATCGCCCGATTCGCTAACGCCGCCGCGGCCATCGTAGCCACTCGTTACGGCGCCGCCGATGCCAACCCAACCAGAGCTGAGGTTGAGTCCTTCTTGGCGTCAGCACGGTGAGGGAGACTGAAACGAGAGGAGCCAGGAGCCAGAATCCAGGAGTCAGGAGGTGCGGGGCGTATTGGCCGCGCTAAGCTCCATGTGGGTGTGGCGAACGAATGGATGGGACCTATGGGACTAATGCGACTGCTTCTCTCCAGCGCACGCCGCTCGCTCCCAACGCCTCCTGGATCCTGGATTCTGACTCCTGACTCCTATCCTTGAACTCCTGCAACTCCTTGAACTCCTCGAACTCCTTTTTTAGATCCGCAGCATCTTTCGGCGGTATTCTTCGTCCTGGCGGTTCTCGATCCGTTCGATTTCTGAAACCGGCAGGTGCCGAAGACCGCCCAGTGAATTGGCTCCGATGAATATCTCAGCCGCTTTAACTGTCATTAACATCGCTGCTCGCACCGCTTGAGGCGATGAACCAAGTGTGATAACGCCGTGATTTCGGAGCAAAATCACGCGAGGCAATTTGCCCTGCACTCTGCGAAACTCCTCCACATCTTGGCGGATCCGTTTAGCTAGAGCCAGACCCGGATCGACATAAGGGATCAACACCGACACAGGTCCGCAACAAACGATTTCATCCGGACACTGCCGATTTTCGCTAAAAACTCTGTCCAAGCCCGAGCACAGAATCTGATTAACTTGGATAGGATGAGTGTGACCGACAAAATTGATGTCGGGCAAGCTCAGCAAATAGGCGTGGAAAAACGTCTCTACCGACGGTTTGAAAGCCGCCGAATGGCTGCGGCTCTCGAGCAAACAGGTCTCAACCTCCGTATCCGACGTGTCGTTCCGGTCCATCAACGCGAGTAATTGATCAAACCGACAGAGCGTCAATTGGTTCGCAGTCAAAGTCTGGAGATTGCTCCCGCTGGATTTGACGAAGAATGTCTGTTCATCCACGCGACAGGATGTGTTGCCTTCGCCCAGGATGACTAATCCTTTCTCTCCGAATTCGTGAGAAAGAGCCAATAGTTCTGGCAGAACAGCCGATTGATCAAATGACATCTAACTACACCCTAAAATTCGCCGCCGAAATATACCTTAAGGCCTAAGTCCGCCATTACCGTTGCCTTGGCAAACATGGCAGCGCGAGCTCCAGCCCGGTCGTTGGCATAAGCAACTTGGATATGGTTCGATTTATGCCGGGCCATCATTTGATCTCGCGTGATCCCGTGCAAGACAGCGTGCATGATCGGCCATTGCGGAGTGGTTAAAGCCCAGCGTTCCTGGGTTTCTTTTTCCGGCAATTTCACCACCTCACCAATGCCGGTATCGAAGCAAAGCTCTCCATCATCGATGAACACCCGGCTCCATACAATCCAGCCAGGTCTGCTAATCCCTTTGCAAGTTCCTCCGCCCAAGCGGAAGTACATGGGAGGTTGTCGTTCGCTGGAAGTACCGCTGTAACCGTCAATAAAATGATTAGGCGGACCGCCGCCGCTGATTAGGAATACCCAGACATACGCGTCTAACTGATCATCTTGATAGTGCCGGCCCCACCGCAGATCGTGTAACGTGGTTTCTGGCGGGAGTTTCAGCTCATTCCACACTTCCTTAGTAATGAGGGCATCAACCCCGGCGCACTCGTCTACTTCATTGAAATGAGGCAATGGCTGCTCGGGATAAAGCTCCTGACCGGTCAGTTCGTCGTAAACCGGCGGCCGGTCACTATTATTTAAGAGTCCTTCCGCCAAATCGGAAGCTGGAGTCAAATCCTTCAGTCCTTGTTGATATTGAATACCAATGGCTGCGCAACCGAATTCAGAGGCGATTCGAGTAGCGGCTACATACATCTTACACTGCTGCAGTACCTGAGCTTCGGTCAGATCAGTTTCTTCGTTGGGACCGTAGTGAAACTTGACCCCTTTGTTAACCAGCCAATCATAGACCCGGCGCGCTTCTTCATCTGGAATAGTTAACATCCGGGCGTAAAGCGTCGATTGGCTAAGCCGCTCCTTAAAGATCCCCAGCGGGCTTAACAACTCGTCCGGGATAATGGCGTTGTACATGCCCATGCAACCTTCATCGAAAACGCCCAAGATCCATTGTTGCTCACGGAAGGATGAGGCTAGTCGTTCCCCTAGTCTTCTGGGTTCACCCGGAATTTTGACCTCCTTATATTTCATCAGGTGGGAGGTGTCGTGATTGATCTTATCCGAAGCTAACCATTGTCTTAGCTTCTTAACGAAAAACTTATCCCGGAACTCCTCGCTCCACAGGCTGCTGTACTTGATCCCTGCCTTAGTCAGACCGCCGTTTAAGTTTAGCAAGCCGACTAGGCCGGGCCACGTGCCACTCCAGTTTGCGACCGTTAACTTTGGCCCTTGATGCGCAAAAAGCCCGGGTAAGATGTGTTGGCTATATTGCCAGACAGACTCAGCCACCACCACCGGAGCATCCTTGGGTATGGTGTGAAATACTTGTATCCCCATTTTCTGACTATCAATAAAGCCGTGGCCTTTCTTTTGGTCGAAGGGATGGGCACGCCTGACGATAAAGCCTTCTTTCTGGATAGCCTCCACCAGCGCTTTTTCCATCGCCGCTTGGGCTGGTTCGCACTTCTGATTTGCTGATAGGCGAAGGTCGCCGTTTGCGACTAGATACACTGTATTCATAAATGCTTGTACACGCTCAATCACATCTGGCTGAGACTAGGGGGATGTCTGGTGTCACGACCGGGAGAAGATAATGGACCGACCTTGGCTAGCTGCATAAAGGGCTCGTTAATGGGGGCTGTTCTCCACGGCGAGTAACCCGACCACAGTAAACACATTGGGGGCAGATTCGTCCAGTAGGCGCACCAATTTTTTCAACGAACGGGAACGCGCCGGCATCGCCGTGAGCGCCGTGAACGGTGTGAGCGCTGTGAGCGAACGCGAGCATTCGCAGGCATCAACATAAGGATCGTCCGGTTGTCTGCCCCGAAGGGGCAACAAGACTTAGTCCAGGGTTTTAGCCCTGGGTTCCGTTTAAATGAGACCGCAGAAGACCTACCACCTGAATTGGCTGGCGACGGCGTAGACCAAAAGAAACGAGAGTAGGATCGCTAGCGCGAAGCTGCCGCCGATGATTCCAAAAACGAAAATCCAATCACCTCGAGTTACCGGTTTACCTTGGCCCGCGTATTTCTGTAGCAACCGATAATTCTGCTGGTTGGCTTTGAAGACAAAGGTCACAAAATCACCCACCACCGGAATTCCTTGGAAGAGCGCATTGAGCAAGACATTAAGCCCCATCCGCGCTAAAACGATCTTGGGTAGCCGGTGTTTTACACTGCGTAAGAGAACGGATGCCGACACCACCGCATCGATTTGGTCACCGACCACCGGGATAAAGCCGATCAGCGGATTGGCTCCAAACCGGAACTTTGTTCCCGGCACCCGGAAAAGAGAATCCATGACGTGCGCGATGCCTCCGATCGCACTGTCGATCTCTGTCGTGCCGTGAGGTTTACGATCAGGAGGTACCACCTCAACCTCGACCTCCTGCACGTGCGGTTTGTGTTCTGACGCTTTCACAGCCTGACAAAAACTATACCGAAAACGAGCCACACGATACGGCGAATTTCGTGCCGATGCACCCGTCGGAAGACGTCCGACAACGGCCGGTTCCTGGAACGTCCGTGGTATTCTCCGCTAAACGATCGAACCGAAGTGCTCGAGCGCCAACGGCGAACCGCGAACCGTGAACCGCAAACTGTGAACGGTGAACCCTAACAACTACCCTGGGATTTCCCGAAGCATCTGCGCGTTGGTCGGGAATTTCCGCAAGAAGGAAAGCAAGCGTTCGATCGCTTCGACCGGTCGATGCCCAGCTAACCCTCGCCGAATCGTATTAATTTTCTCCAGATCGTTCGCCGGAATTAATAGCTCTTCCCGCCGAGTACCGGATTTGAAAATATCGATGGATGGATAAACCCGTTGATCACTGACCTGGCGATCCAAGACCATCTCCATGTTTCCAGTGCCCTTGAATTCCTGGAAGATGAGTTCATCCATCTTGGACCCGGTTTCAATCAACGCGGTAGCCATGATGGTAAGCGAACCCGCTTCTTCCGTGTTTCTCGCGGCGGCAAACAGTTTGCGTGGGATTTCCATGGCTCTTGCGTCCATACCGCCGCTCATGGTTCGTCCACTGTTAGACATCGCGTTGTTAAAGGCGCGACCGACACGCGTCAACGAGTCCATCAAGACAAATACATCTTTACCGGCCTCTACCAGACGTTTAGCCCGTTCGATGGCTAACTGAGCGATACGAGTATGACTCTTAATATCGCTGTCATTCGAGCTGGCCATTATATCCGCCTGTGGAACCGTCCGTCGGATTTCCGTCACCTCTTCCGGGCGTTCATCGACCAATAGGATAATCAAATTGACCTCGGCATGATTCCGCACGACCGCGTCCGCGATGTGTTGGAGGAGCGTTGTTTTTCCGGTGCGAGGCGGGGCCACAATGAGGCCGCGTTGGCCTTTGCCCACCGGCGTCATCAGATCCATAACCCGGGTAGTATAACGATCCGGAACCGTTTCCAGCCGAATCCGGCTCTTAGGATTCAGCGAGGTTAACTCTTCAAACACCGGCAAATTCCTGTATCGATCCGGATGTTCTCCGTTAATCTCGGTGAGTTTGAAAAGCTGTGAACCGCGACTGCCACGCCGAATTTCGCCCTTAATCCATAAGCCATCTCGCAAAGCATGTTTCCTAACCACTTCCGGCGTTACGAAAATATCTTGCGGAGACTGGACATAATTCCTTTTAGGATCACGTAAGAAACCAAATCCTTTGCCCGAGACCTCGATCAAGCCTTCACCATAGACAGGTTCCGGTCGCGACTGTTCCGCGATAACTGCCGGCTCGGTTTGCACCGTTTCTCGACTGTTATCGTTGAGTAGCGACAACTGCTCGTGATTCTGTTCCGCCACCGGTGCGGGCTTTGCCTTAACCTCAGCCACGGGTGTCTCCGTTGCGGTAGCGATTTGATGGTTACCAGGGGATTCCGGTGAAGTCTGGGCCGAGTTAATTGGGTTCGTCTCGACTTCCTGGTCTTTTGCTACCGGTTTTTTATTCCGCTTAGCACCAGTCTTCGCGCCACCTGTTTTCTTGTTAGTCGCTGCGGCCGCTGCCCGAGCCCGTTTCACCTTCTTTTCCGGTGTAACTTCCTCACTAACGACTGCCGACTGCTCATCTAAGTCTGCCATAACATCCAACGAAAATTTTTCCTCAAATTCAGTTCTGATAGATTCTGCCTCCTAATCCGCCAGCTTAGTTGCTAACTCCTCGGAGATATCGAAATTGCCGTGCACACTTTGAACATCGTCATTCTCTTCTAACGTTTCACATAGACGAATGACCTGTTCAGCCAGAGCCTGCTCGTGAATGGTAACGGTAGTTTCAGGAACGAAAGTTAATTTCTGTGAATCTATCAGTATCGATGTTTGGCGGATCGCTTCACCGACGGTGTAAAGATGATCCGGCGAAGTGGTGACAAGGTAAAACTCGTCATCAGCGGCCATATCTTCCGCGCCGGCCTCAAGAGCAATTTCTAAAAGGCGATCTTCTTCCACGGACTCTTTCGGGACAGTCAGCTGGCCTTTTCGCTTAAACAGATAAGCGACGGCTCCTGAGGCCGCCAGGTTTCCATGGTTCTTACTAAAAATACTGCGAATATCTGCTGCCGTGCGGTTCTTATTATCGGTGGCCGCCTCTACTAGGAGAGCAACTCCCCCAGGTCCGTAACCTTCGTAGACCAATTCTTCGACCGCTCCGCCGCCGATTTCACCGGTACCTTTTTTGATCGCTCGCTCTATTGTATCATTTGGCATGTTTTGGGCACGAGCCGCTAGCACTGCGGATCTGAGGCGCGGATTCAAATCCAGACCGCCGCCCATCCGAGCAGCTACCATGATTTCTTTTGAAAGCTTGCTAAAAAGTTTGCCGCGTTTTGCGTCGAGAGCGCCCTTGAAGCGCTTTACTTTAGACCACTTACTATGACCCGCCATACATTCGGGCAAAAATAGATTAAGGACAGGGTTAAAAGGTTCAGCAATTCCGCGCCTATGACCGATGAGGAGACAGCAGCCCGGTGAAAAAACGCCGGCTGGCGCGTTAATCTGCGATGCACCAATACAACCCCATACGCACCTATTTGTCAAGCGTCCCTGGCTCAACGGACCAAATCATCCAGTCCGTGGCATGGCAAGTAATCAGTAATCAGTGTCTCAGTAATCAGTAATCGTTGGCGGCTTTCGAACTGATTACTGACTCACTGATTACTGATTACTCGGCTCACGTCGAGGACAATGCGAGCGGGCCCCTAGCGGCCACCTGAGAAGCAATGCACCCTGCTCAGACCGCTGCCTTCTGCGGGCTAGCAGCGCGCTTCCGGGCGACGGACTGTAAAATCTTCTTACGCAGCCGAAGATTTCTTGGTGTCACTTCGACGTATTCGTCGGGGGCAATATATTCGAGGGCGCGCTCCAGGCTCAGCCTCAAGGGTGGCGCCAGCTGGATGCCTTTTCCGTCCCCTTGGCTGCGCATATTGGTGAGATGCTTGATTTTGCAAGGATTAACGGTCAAATCATCGGGCCGAGCGTTTTCCCCCACGATCATTCCCTCGTAAACCTCTTCTTGTGGTCCAATAAAAAGTCTGCCGCGTACCTGTACGTTATTCAGTGCGTAGGCGGTCGATCCTCCACCTTCCATTGCCACCAGTACACCGTTCGACCGGCTCGAGATCTCTCCTTTGAACGGGCCATATTCCTTGAACAGATGGCTCATTGAACCAAGGCCCCGCGTGAGATTAACCAAGTCCGTTTCAAAGCCGATCAAACCCCGAGTCGGAATCACCGCTTCGACTAAGACAGTGGTCGGGTGATGGCTCATGTTCACAACTTCACCTTTCCGGCCTGCCAATGACTGGAGAATGTCGCCCAGGTTTTCATTAGGCACATCGACATAGAGCGTCTCCAATGGCTCAAGGAGCTCTCCCTGACCATTTCGGTGGTAGATCACTTCCGGCCGGGAAACCAACAGCTCAAAGCCTTCCCGGCGCATTTGCTCGACCAGAATCGCAATCTGCATCTCGCCTCGGGCGCTCAGGGTGAATACGCTGGCCACCTCCGTTTCCTCGAATTGCAAAGAAACATTGGTTCGGCATTCCCTCACGAGTCGCTCTTTGATGTGGCGGGCCGTAAGGAATTTTCCCTCTTTGCCGGCCAACGGCGAATCGTTAACCACAAAATTCATCTTGATCGTCGGAGGATCGATATCCATGAATTCAAGGGCGGGACGATCTTCCTTGTCAGTGATGGTTTCGCCAATCCCCACCTCTTCAAACCCGGCCAAGCCAACGATATCCCCAGCGCTCGTATGCTTGATCTCGATTCGTTCCAACCCTTGATGGCCGAATAGCGCGGTCACATTAGCGCGCTCCCGGCGGCCATCTTTATGGATTAAAACCGCGGAATCACCCACCGAGATGCGCCCGCTCATAATGCGGCCAAACGCGAGTCGTCCAAGGTAATCGCTGTAGTCCAGGTTGGAGACCAACATCTGGAAATAAGTCTCTTTGACCGAGGGCGGAGGTGGAATGTGCTTGATGATCGCCTCGAACAGAGGCTCCATGTCATGGTTCGTTTCGTGAATGTCGCGAACGGCGTACCCTTCCTTCGCACTGGCGTAAATGACCGGAAAATCGAGTTGCTCGTCGGTGGCGTGCAGCTCCACGAAAAGATCGAAAACCATGTCCAGCACTTTGTGCGGCCGTGCGTTCTCCCGATCGATCTTGTTAATCACTACGATCGGGCGGGCATGGTTCTGGAGCGCCTTGCGTAACACAAATTTTGTTTGTGCTTGGGGCCCGTCATGAGAATCAACCACCAGCAACACCCCGTCGACCATCTTCATGATCCGTTCGACCTCGCCCCCAAAATCGGCGTGCCCAGGAGTATCAACGATGTTGACGTGATACTCCTTGTACTGGAACGCGGCATTCTTGGCCTTGATCGTGATGCCCTTCTCGCGCTCAAGGTCCATTGAGTCCATTACGCGTTCTTCCACCTTCTGGTTGGCGCGAAAGGTTCCTGATTGCCGTAGCAATTGATCAACCAAAGTGGTTTTACCGTGATCAACGTGCGCAATGATGGCGATGTTCCTAATCTTATCCATAGTCCCTCGGGAGTCGGGAAGATGGTCGTGAAGGGGGCTCTCGTCAATCGGGTTCATGCACTGCCTTTCCCGGGATGACACATCATACTACAAGCTCCGTGATCGGGCTAATCCGTGCCGTTGGTCCTTCCGTATCAACAACTAACGCGCGAGGCTCTCCGTAATCGGACCCGACATTGACTCCGGTAAAGCCGCCTAAATCGATTGGCGCCACCGTCCGATGCGTGTGCCCACACACCACGGCAGCGATGCGAGCGGAATTCAGTCGCAGCATTTCACCCATGGCGCGGTTGCCCAAATATGCTCGAAAAAATGCTCGTATCGGCGGGTTTTCCGGATCCAGCATTGACGCATCCGGGATTCCTAAGAGCTCTTCAAAAGGGGGAGTATGTAACGCCAGAAAAATTCGGGATGAATCAGTAGCTAAAATCCTGGATTGGACAGCCTCTACCTGGGCACGAGCAATCGCCAGGAGATTCGCGGCTCCCGGCAACCAATCAAAATCACGCCACCGAAGAGGCGTTTCGATTGGCAGCCGGCCATGCAAATAGTGATCCTGGGTAACGATCTTACCTTCATAACGAAGGCCGGGAACGGCGAAACCGAGATCGTAATGACCATAACCTCCTACGAACAGGACTTCGCCGAAAGCGAAGTTTTCTTGGTCGAGCAACGTAACGTTGTACCGCTGGGCCGGCGCTTGCCAGAACCGATCTATGGTCGCCTCCAGCGTGCGGCATCCGCCGGTGGCGCCACCCCAAAAGTCATGGTTACCCAGGGCAACGATGATCGGCCCATGAGGAAACACTCGCCGAAGCTCACGTAGAGCCGTCTCAGCCTCCGCCGCCACGGCGATATCACCAGCAATCAGGAGAGCATCGGGCGCAACTTCCCGCACCCATTGCGCGAGTTTGGCGAGCACGATCGGACGCCATACTCGGACGAGGTGAAGATCGGAAGTAACGAGCAGTTTCACGGCAGAGAATAGCCAATAGCCAATAGCCAATAGCCGATAGCCAATAGTTTTTCGTTCACACGTTCTCATGATCTGATCCATTCGTCGTGTACTACCTCCGGTTTTGCCGCTCACGCATCGCCTCGGCTATTGGCTATCGGCTATTGGCTATTTTTCAGGAACTGCATCGCGCTGGCTAGCGCCTGCGCACGATGGCTGAGGCTATTTTTTATGTCGCTGGACAACTCCGTAAAGGTCTGACTGTGGCCCGACGGAATGAACATCGAATCGTAGCCAAACCCGTGATGGCCGCGTTCTGCGGGGACCACGATGCCCTCCACGGTGCCGGAGAAAGATTCTAACACCTTCCCTTGGTTGGCCAGCACCATTTCGCATCGGAAACGAGCGGGAAATTCCCGGGCCGGCAGCGTTTTTAACAGGTCAATCAGTTTCCATCGGTTCTGAGCATCGGTGGTGTCCTCGCCGGCAAACCGAGCTGAACGCACCCCCGGGTCACCACCCAGTGCGTCCACTGCCAGACCCGAGTCATCGGCTAAGACCAGGCCGGGGAACAGCCGCGAGATGGCGAGCGCCTTGAGAGCAGCGTTCTCAGCGAAGGTTGCACCGATCTCCTCTACATTCGGAGCATCTGGCAGGCTGGTTAGATCGCGAACCGTCCACCCTGAGCCCAACATTTGACCGATTTCCCTTGTTTTATGCGAGTTTCGGGTCGCAACTAAAAGTGTTTGCATCGTGACATGACCACCCGAAAGTTGCTCCTCCCGGGTCACAAAACAAATGAGCGAGAGACGAAAACAGTATCCGTTTCCAGATTTTGAACCGAAGTGGCAAGGCCTTTGGGAAGAAGAGAAAACGTTCCAAGTAGCCAACCCCAGTCAACCCGGGTTCGATCCGGCGAAACCGAAGTTCTACGTAATGGACATGTTCCCTTACCCCAGTGGAGAGGGGCTGCATGTAGGGCATCCGGAGGGGTATACCGCCACTGATATTCTCTCTCGATACAAACGGATGCGAGGTTTCAACGTCTTGCATCCAATGGGGTGGGATGCTTTTGGGCTACCGGCAGAGCAATTTGCTATTAAGACCGGCCAACACCCTTCGGTGACTACGACGCAAAATGTTGCCCGGTTCAAGCTGCAATTGACGCAGATCGGGCTCAGCTTCGATTGGAGCCGGGAAGTCAACACCACCGATCCCGGTTATTTTCGTTGGACCCAATGGATTTTTCTAAAGCTTTATAATTCTTGGTTCGATCCGGTTAAAAAGAAAGCGAGACCGATCGCTGAACTAGAAACCGAACGGAAAGCAGCGCACCCGGAGGAATCCGCTGAGGCTCTGCGCGATTATCTGGACCGACATCGTCTTGCCTATGTTGCTGAAGCGCCGGTCAATTGGTGTCCTCAATTAGGTACCGTCTTGGCCAACGAAGAGGTGGTCGATGGAAAAAGCGAGGTCGGCGGGTTCCCCGTTCTCCGGCGCCCGATGCGACAATGGATGTTGCGCATCACGGCTTACGCCGATCGACTGGTGGATGAGCTCTCCGATCTGGATTGGCCTGAATCGATCAAATTACTGCAGCGAAATTGGATCGGCCGAAGCGAAGGCGCCGAGGTTCATTTTCGTATTCCGCGAAGAAAAGCACAGATCACGGTGTTTACTACCCGTCCGGATACGTTGTTTGGCGCCACTTACATGGTGCTGGCCCCGGAGCACGAACTCGTAGACAAGATTACCACTGCCGCGCAGCGGGCCGCGGTTGACGCCTATCGCTCCGAAGTAGCCCAAAAATCAGAGCTGGAACGGACCAATCTGGGACAGGAGAAGACCGGTGTATTTACCGGCGGGTTTGCGATCAATCCTGTTAACAGACAAAAAATACCGGTCTGGATCGCAGACTATGTCCTGGCCGGCTATGGAACTGGCGCGATCATGGCTGTTCCCGCCCATGACGAACGTGATTTTGAATTTGCCCAAAAGTTTGGCCTCGACATCCGCCCAGTAGTTGAGCCGCCAACCCCGGTGGAAGGGTGTTTCGCCGGATCTGGCACTGCGATCAACTCGGATTTCTTAAATGGATTGCCCACCGACGAAGCCAAATCACGAGTGATTGGATGGCTGGAAGAGCATGGTTTAGGTAAAAGGTCGATTAATTACAAACTGCGGGACTGGCTTTTCTCTCGGCAACGCTACTGGGGCGAACCGTTCCCCATTGTTTGGCGGAACAGCCGGCACGAGGCGCTTCCGGAGTCGGATCTTCCAGTGGTCCCTCCGCCGTTGGATGATTATCGGCCGACGGGTACAATCGAGCCGCCGCTGTCGAAAGCCAAGGATTGGATCCAGCTATCTGACGGCGCGCGCCGGGAATTAAACACCATGCCGCAATGGGCCGGCTCCTGCTGGTACTATCTCCGGTATATCTCGCCGACGGACCAGGATCGATTTGTGGATGCAGACGCCGAACGTTATTGGATGGGGGGCGGCAAACCGGGTGGTGTCGATCTTTACGTAGGCGGGACTGAGCATGCCGTCTTGCATCTGTTGTACGCGAGATTCTGGCACAAGGTCCTTTTCGATCTGGGCTACGTATCCACCGTCGAACCTTTTCAACGGCTAGTGAATCAGGGCATGATCCTGGGCGAAGACAACCAGAAGATGTCAAAAAGCCGGGGTAACGTCATCAGCCCGGACCAAATCATTGAGGACTACGGCGCGGACTCGCTGCGTCTGTACGAAATGTTTATGGGACCGCTTGAAGCTACCAAACCTTGGAGTATGGCCGGTGTGGAAGGTGTTTACCGCTTCTTAGCTCGGGTGTGGCGTCTAGCTATGACTGAGAATCAGGAGGGAGTTTGGGAAATATCCCGGAATCTGGTGGAGGTGGAACCGGATCCGCCACAGAACAAGGTCATCCATGCCACCATCAAGAAGGTAACCGAAGATATAGAATCTCTCGCTTTCAACACGGCGATTTCGCAGATGATGATCTACGTCAACACGTTCACCAATGTCGAACAGAAGCCGGTCACTGCCTTGCGCACATTGTTGATTTTGTTGAATCCTTTTGCTCCCCACTTGACGGAAGAACTCTGGCAACGGTTAAACCAGCGGTTCTCCATTTTCTCCGGACAAATCTCCCAACAAGATTGGCCGAACTGGGATGAGGCTTACCTGACGCAGGAAGAAGTAGAGGTTGTGGTGCAAGTGAACGGCAAGCTTCGGGATAGGATCACCGTCCGCAAGGATCTTGAGAATCAATCTCTGGAAGAACTGGCCTTGGCTGCACCAAAAGTCAAAGAGAGCACGGCCGGCAAAACGGTGCAGAAAATCGTGATAGTACCGAACCGGGTGGTGAACATCGTGGTGAGCCAGTAGCGGCTGGGAGGTGGCGGCAAAGTAATCCGGTAGGGCGAAGAACTCGGCGCGCCCATCGTTCGGCAACCTTCTACACTGTCTCGCGCCGGTTTTGAGCCGCGCCGTGAGTGTGCCACCTCGATGCAGCTTTGTACTCCCCGTGCTGTCAACGATTCGCGCATCTACATAACCGAGTCGGGTTGGAACACACACGGAACGGCTCAAAACCGGCGCGCAGTAACCTGAAGAACTGAACGCTGTCCTGGGCGCGCCGAGTTTTTCGCCCTACCGGCTTACTTTGCGGCCACCTCCTACAGTTATTTTCAGCTGGGCTTGCTCCTTTCTATTTCCTGCGCGAAGTAGAATGCTCCGATGGGACAGGCTACTGATTACCACGTGCACACTCCTCTTTGCCGGCACGCGGAGGGCGCCCCAACTGAGTTCATTGATGCAGCCAAACGCGCTGGCCTGGCCGAGATTGGTTTTTCTGATCATAACCCGATGCCAGAAGCTTTTGATGACTGGCGGATGAATCTTGATGAGTTGCCGCACTACCTGGATTTTGTCGCGGAAGCCCGCGCTTCCGGGTTCCCTGTCCGGCTCGGTCTAGAATGCGACTTTATTCCAGGGCGAGAAAGCTGGATCGAGAAGCTCGCGGGTATGGCAGAGTGGGATTACCTGATCGGTAGCGTGCATTATCTTGCGTCCGGCTGGGACGTCGACAATCCCAAGCATCTGTTTCGGTTCACTGAGGATTCCGTAGAATCGATTTGGGATCGATACTGGGAGTTGTTCAACCAATGTGTTCGCAGCCGGTTATTCGACTTTGTTGCCCATCCGGATTTGCCTAAGAAATTCGGCTACCGTCCCAAAGGCGATCTCCGGCGTTATTATGGACCGGCGGTCGAAGCGTTGCGGGAAGCAAATGTGGCTTTCGAGATTAACACCGCCGGACTTCGCAAACCTGCCAATGAGATTTATCCAGCCCAAGAATTTTTGGAGTTGGCCAGCCAGGCCGGTGTTCCGCTCGTCATCAATTCGGATTCGCATTCACCCGGTGAGCTCGGTGCCGGATTTGAAGTTGCAACTGCTCGAGCGCGCGAAGCCGGTTATCGGCAGGTAGCGCGTTGGTTACGACGTGAACGATCTACAGCGGAGCTTTGAGGAATCGGTTCATCGATCGCAGCATCTACCCGTGCTCACCCAAGGCTGATACCGACCCCGGCGTTCTATCAGTCAACTGAGTCACATAAGCCGCATTAGCCTATCCTCACCGGCCCTCAGGACGAACCCTAACGATGCTTCTTAAAACGCAGCGCTACCAAATCCGGTTCCCGCGCCGGCCTTTGGTAATGGGCATTGTTAACATCAACGACGATTCTTTTTCCGGTGATGGCAACCTGGATGTGGATCGAGCGATTGCTCACGCCGGCGCTTTGATCAAGGCTGGCGCGGATATCATCGATGTGGGCGGTGAAAGTGCGCGAACCAATCGAAGCCCAATTCCGGTGGCAGACGAAATTTGTCGCCTGACACCGTTCGTTAAGAGATTCGCGGAGTGTCATGAACGCATTGAACCCGTCGATAAAGAGCAAGTTTTCCCGCCCATGCTTTCTCTCAACTCCTGGCGGGCACCGATCGTGCGTGCGTTGGTTCCACTAGGAATCGACATCGTCAACGACATCGGCGGACTGGCTAGCGACGAGAATGCTGCCGCCGCAGCAGAGTTTGGCGCCGCGCTGGTCATCATGCACTCGGTAGGTCAACCGAAGGTGCCTCATCTTCATGTGCAATATCCGGACATTATGCGGACGCTCGCCGATTTCTTTGCCCGCAAAATGGCGGAGGCAGGCAAAGCCGGGGTCTCCCACGAAGCGATCATTATTGATCCTGGGATCGATTTCGCCAAACAACGCGCTGACAATCTGCGGATCTTTCGGGAGTTGGATCAATTGACCCGGTTCGAACGCCCTATCCTATTACCGGTATCGCGCAAGACTGTGATCGGCGAGGTACTGAACCTGCCGGATCCCAAAGACCGGGATCCGGGGACGATTGCGTGTGTCGTGGCTGGAATGCAGGCGGGGGCGAGCATTTTTCGAGTTCACAACGTCAATGCGGCTAGCTTGACCGTGCGTACAATCTGGTCGGTGCTAGCACCGAGGAGCGGTGAAAGGTGAAAGGTGAAAGGTGATTGGTGCAGAGCCGATGCGCTGTCTTAGACCGGCCGGACACCCAGCCAACCTGTCACCTCAAAGCCCAAAGTGTTACCCATGTCTTGAACCCGCCACCCGCCCACCAATCACCAATCACCAATCACCTTTCACCTCTCACCCCCGATTCTTCCAGCCTGGATGATCACGAATGAGTTCCAGTGCCTGGTGAGTCAGGGTTTTGCCAGGTTCGATGCGGTGCCAAGGCGAAGCGCCTGAGGGGTGTGGCAACGGGACGATATCGAATGCGTGTCCGAATTTTTGCAGAGTCCGTTGCGTTCCGATCAAGTTCGTGAGCGGTGGTACGGGGTCGATAAACTGGCCGATCGCCAGTTTTCCAACCGGGATAACGAGCTCGGGCAATAACAGTTTTATTTCTGCAGCTAACCATTCGCTGCAATTGGCCACCTCGTCCTTAGAAGGTACTCGATCGCCGCCGGCAGCGGTCTTGCCGGGAAAACAACGGCAAACGGCTGCCATATAAACGGTCGACCGGAAACAATCCTCGTCGACTGCGAGTGTATCGGTGAACCATTTGAACAATGTCTTGCCTGCTGTCCACGCAAACGGCTTTCCCAATAGCGGCTCTTTTACTCCCGGCGCCTGCCCGACCAGCATAACTCGGCTGATTACGGGACCACCGCTGACGGGGCCGGAAGCCATGTTTGGACACCGGTGACAGGCACGCAGTGCGGTCACATGCCGGTTCAAACGATTTGTTAGGGCAGTCATTAATCGATGTTTGCGAGCGTGTTCAAACAGTGTGACGATATGCGCCGGAATTGCAAAGCTGCTTGCGCGATCTTCCTACCGGTGCATAACATGCACCCCACAACGAGGAGAATATCATTTTGGATCTCGACGATATCAAAGCCATCATCGATTTGATGAAAAAGAACGATCTGGCTGTCTTTAAGCTGGAACGTGAGGGGTTCAAGATCGAGCTGGAAGCTCACCGAATGCCTACCCCCAATGTCGTTCTACCTCATAGCGTAGGAGGCGCACCGCTGCCGCATGCCGGTCCTATACCCGCGAATGTGGCCGAAGGTCCAACCCCGACAACAAGTCCATCTACACCGCTAAAGGAAATTGTGTCCCCCATGGTAGGAACGTTTTACCGGGCGCCCTCGCCCGATTCTGCGCCTTACGCGGAAGTTGGACAAGAGATCAACGAAGAATCATTGGTCTGCATCATCGAAGCCATGAAGGTCATGAATGAGATAAAAGCCGAGATCAAAGGAGTCATTGTCGAGATCTTGGTCGAGAATGGTACCCCGGTACAATTTGGCCAACCGTTGATCCGCGTTAAGTAGCGTGTTCAGTAAAGTCCTCATCGCTAATAGGGGCGAGATTGCGCTCCGGATAATCCGCGCCTGCAAAGAACTCGGGATCGCTACGGTGGCGATTTACTCTGAGGCGGACGGCGATTCATTGCATGTACAACTGGCCGACGAAGCTGTCTGCATCGGTCCGGCCCGGAGCGCAGAAAGTTACCTTAAGATCGATCGGATCATCAGCGCCGCTGAAATCACGGATGTTGACGCGATTCACCCCGGCTACGGATTTCTAGCTGAGAACGCTCACTTTGCCGAAGTGTGTGCCAGTTGTAACATCAGATTTATCGGGCCGTCACCGTCCGCTATTCGCGCCATGGGGGATAAAAATGCCGCTCGCGAACAGGCTCGCAAAGCGGGCGTACCGGTGTGTCCCGGTAGCGACGGCATCGTTGATTCTGAAAAAAACGCTCTGCGGATCGCCAAAAAGATTGGCTACCCGGTAATGCTCAAAGCAGTGGCTGGCGGCGGTGGGCGTGGTATGCGTCCGGCGCACAACGACGGGAGCTTGATTCAAGCCTTTCACGCCGCCAGAACTGAGGCCGAGAAAGCGTTCGGGAATGGCGAGATTTATATCGAGAAATTGATCGAACGTCCGCATCACATCGAGTTTCAGGTCATTGGTGATAGTCATGGACGGCTCGTGCACCTGGGGGAACGCGACTGTTCGATCCAACGGCGAAACCAAAAGATCGTTGAAGAGTGCCCATCTCAACTCCTAGACGCTGACCTCCGGGAGCGAATGGGTAAATGTTCCGTCGATCTCGCGAGTTCCGTTGGGTACGAAAACGCCGGTACCATCGAATATTTGGTGGATAAGAACGGCGACTTTTATTTCATGGAGATGAACACTCGAATCCAGGTAGAACATCCGGTGACCGAGGAAGTTTATGGATGCGACCTGGTTCGGGAGCAGATTCGTATCGCTGCCGGCGAGCATTTATCTGACCACGTGGCCGGGGCCAGACCGCGTAGTCATGCCATTGAATGCCGGATCAATGCGGAAGATCCCGATAACAATTTTCAGCCTTCTCCGGGAACGATTGATTTGTACTATGCCCCGGGCGGCCGTGGGGTTCGGGTCGATTCCCACGTTTACTCGAAATACATCATCCCGCCGTACTACGATTCGCTGATCGCCAAACTGATCTGTGTTGGATCGACTCGACAGTCAACCGTTCGGCGAATGGCGCGGGCGTTAAGCGAGTATCTCATCACCGGAATCAAGACCACTATTCCGTTTCACGTGAAGATCATGCAGGACGCTGCTTTTCTTCGCGGAGAATTCGATACTGGTTTTGTCGAGAAGCTTGTCGGTATGAAACACTTGGATATACCGAAGTAGAAGTTGGCAGACAGGTCCACCAGTAGTGAACGCATTAGAGCATTGTTTTATTTACGGGATTGTCGATCTCGGATACGTCAAACCGGATGCGGTTACCGAGATAACTAAGAAATTGGTCCGAGGCGGCATCGACCTTCTACAGTTGCGGGCCAAAGGGGTGCCCATAGATGAAGTCCGGCGCATTGCCCAGGTGATGGTAGCGATCACGCAACCTGCTGGTGTACCCTTTATCTTGAATGATTATCCTCAGCTATTGGCGGATGTGCCGGCCGAGGGATGTCATCTCGGTCAGGAAGATGGCAGTATCGCTGATGCGCGCCGGGTAGCCGGCCGCCCAATTATTGTCGGGCGGTCCACCCATTCCATCGAGCAAGCGATTACCGCGGAAAAAGAGGGCGCTGATTACATCGGCTATGGTCCTTTGTTCCCGACCCCGACCAAGCCGGACGCAGTGGCGGTCGGCTTATCCGGCCTCCGTAAACTCCATGCTCAAGTTCGGATTCCGATTTTTTGCATCGGCGGAGTAAAAGAAAACAATCTCCGTAAAGTGACCGAAGCGGGTGCAGAACGCGTCTGCATTGTATCAGATCTGCTGACCGCCCCTGATCCTTATGCCAAGGTCAGAGCGGTGAAAGCGGATCTGTAGAAACGAGCGCGAGCGCCGTGAACGCCGCGAACGAGCGGGAACGGTGATTGAGCCCACCGAACGCTAGTGGAGAAACCCACGCCCACTCCTACTACGGATGGGACCCATGCGACTGATGGGACATGTGTGTCAGCACATCCCATAAGTCCCATTTGTTCACGTTCCCGGCGTTCCCGCTCGTTCCCGGCGTTCCCGCTCGTTAAAAACCGCTGGCATTGGCGCGGGTGATGCTCCACTAATTCACCCTTATGCCAGTCTTAATCGTTGGTTCTATAGCTCTCGACGACATCAAAACCCAGACTGAGAAACGGTTCGATCTATTGGGCGGTTCAGCGTCCTACGCATCGGTCAGCGCTAGTTTTTTTGATCGGGTCAACCTAGTCGGCATCGTTGGATCCGATTTCCCGAAGGCGCATCTTGACCTCTTCCGGCAACGCGAGATCGATCTGACCGGCTTACAGATCGTGGACGGAAAAACGTTCCATTGGGGCGGAGAATATGAGGCGGACATGAACAAACGTCAGACGTTGTACACCGAATTGAACGTGTTTGAGACGTTCACACCGACTCTGCCTCCGGCTTATCGAGCGAGCTCGATCATCATGCTAGGTAACATTGGGCCTAGTCTCCAGAACCACGTATTGGATCAGGTTGAGCAACGGCAATTTGTAGTCGCTGATACCATGGACTTGTGGATCACGACGACCCGTCCGGAATTATTGGAACTGCTGAAACGGATCGATCTTCTGGTCCTGAACGATGGCGAAGCCCGGCAATTGACCGAGGACGACAACTTGGTGCGAGCCGCCCGGAAGATCTTGGCCCTAGGCCCAAAATACGTCGCAGTAAAAAAAGGCGAGCATGGTTGTTTACTGCTGTCGAAGGATGAGTTCTTCAGTTGTGGCGCCTATCCAATCGAACAGATCAATGATCCGACCGGCGCCGGTGACACCTTTGCGGGAGGCCTAGCCGGTTACCTAGCCAGTCTCCGCCGGCCGGTGATCGAGTTCGCCGATCTCAAACGTGCCGTCGTCCACGGAAGTATCCTGGCAAGTTTTTGCGTCGAATCCTTTAGCCTCGACCGATTGAAAACGCTGTCTTCAACTGAGCTGGACGAACGGTATCGATTCTTCCGGGCAATGAGCCATTTTGATAACTAAGGCTTTGTCCAAAAAAGGCAGTGCCGGTCCCCTCTCTTAGCAAATGAGGCAGCGGGCTCAGGGTTTCAGATCTGAATCTATTTCTTGGCTTGGCAAAAGGGACACCAACAGGTGGTGCGGCCGCCGATCTTTTCCCGAGTCAATTTCGTTCCGCACCGAGGACAATGGCCGCCGGCTTCCCAGCGATGAGAAAACAACCAGGTGGATGGGAATCCCCAATTTTCGTCCATCTGTTGCAGTGCTGCCTTGGTTAGTCCACGAGTCGATCGATAGAGTTTCGCCACTAAAGCCGGGGAAAGCTCTCCTGCCAAAATCTTCGGATTCAGCCTGGCTCGCCAAAGGATCTCGTCTGCCATCCAATTTCCAATCCCGGGAAAGCGCTCTTGCATCAGAAGTAGCGACTTGAGCGGGGTGCGTTTTCTTCGGGCGCAGAAATCCGCCACCAAACCTTTCGTAAACCCGGGTGAAAGGATCGGCGGTGGCAACCGAGTCCACCAACTCGGGCGGTTTGCTCCTTGGGCCAGTCGCAACCGGCCAAAACGACGCTGATCCGAAAAAACCAGCGATTGCTGTGCTTGGCGGAGAGCCAAGTGGTCATGTTTCTGTAAGCGATAGTCAGATGCTTGTAGACTTAGACGGCCGGTCATCCCCAGGTGGATCGCTAGCCAGATCTCACGTCCGAATTGAAACAACATCTGTTTGCCATGGGTTTCAGAATCGGTCAGCAGCTTGCCAGTCAACGCCGATACAAAAGCTGCCGGGCGAACCCCTCGCCAAACCGGTGACCGGGGATTTTTGACCGCGACCGACAAAACCTTCCGTCCTCGGCCGCGTTCCCACACCTTGCGATTATGTTCCACTTCAGCAAGCTCGGGCACCAGTGAATCTCCTTACGCGGCAAGCTGGATCAGACGCGTTTCAATATCTCTCTCACCGAATTCGGCGCGCACAAAGCAAACCGGCAGTTTAAATCGGCGCGGACCGACGCTACCAGGGTTCACGTAAAGCACGCCTTTTGTCGTCCGGATCAAAGGCTGGTGTGAATGTCCGGACACAACCATCGCCAATCCCGCCACGGCCGGATCCAAATCCAGATTGGCTAACACGTGGAGAATGTAGATCAGGCGCCCACGAATCGTGATCAGCTCGGTTTCAGGTAACCCATCGATATGATCGTCAACGTTTCCGCGAACTGCGATCACTGGAGCATATTGTTTCAACCGGTGGAGAACCGTTACTTGCCCAACGTCCCCCGAATGCACGATCAAATCGATTCCCGACAAATGTTCTGCCAGTTCCGGGCGAAACAGGCCATGAGTATCTCCTAAGATGGCAACAGTTCTGGCTTCCGGAAACGCAAGCATCGGCTCATTGCAGATAACATGGCTCCGGAAAGGAGTACAAGGAGTTCAAGGAGTACGAGGAGTACAAGGAGCCGACGCGGCAAAAACGACGGGTTTCCAGAAAGAATGCTTGGCCAAGAAGCCTTTGAACGTGCCTCCTTGCACTCCTCGTACTCCTTGTACTCCTTTCGGCAAGCTCGGACCACCGGTGACACTACAAATGGACGTCACAACCCATCAAAACACAAAATATTGAGCTTTTCTAATACTCTTGCTTGGCACACTCGAAGATCTGCGATATGAAGGACGCTGTGTTCGAGCTCGCGATTCTCGGAAGTGGTAGCAGCGGAAACAGTGCTCTTATCACGACAGAGAATTGCCGGATACTGGTCGATATCGGCTTCAGCGCGAAACAGGTCTGCCACCGCTTAGCCGCCCTGAGCGTTGCCCCCGAAACCTTGGATGCCATTCTCCTCACCCACGAGCACAGTGATCATATCGCCGGGCTGGAAGTGTTCACCCGTAAGTTCAAGGTACCGATCTATTGTAACCGGTTAACCGCGGAAGCTCTTAAAGGACAAGGAATTGGGACAGACGCTGCCTGGACCATATTCGGCACCGGCTCTTCTTTTACGATTCGAGATCTGGATGTGCAGGCTTTTTATGTGCCGCACGATGCGGTGGATCCAGTTGGGTTTATCGCTTCCAGCGGGTACGGCTCAGTTGGGTTTCTGACCGACCTCGGTTTTGCTACTAAGCTGGTCCGGGAACGGATCCGGGAAGTGCATACGCTGGTGATTGAGACCAATCATGACGAACGGAAGCTGCAGGATGATCCGAAACGTCCGTGGTCAGTGAAACAGCGAATCCTTTCGCGGCACGGCCACCTATCAAATCGCGCAGCGGCCACCTTAGTAGCAGAGATTGCGGGTGACCATTTGGAACGCGTCATCCTCGGTCATCTCAGTCGGGATTGTAACACTCAAGACTTGGCTTTAGCAGAAATGGATCGCTTGGGTTTAAGTGGGCTTGAGCTATTCTGCGCTCAACAACAGGAAGTGAGTCCGCGCTTTTGCATCAAGCGCCGTCCGCCAGAACCAACGGTTCCAAACGATCTACCGAAGATAGCAGAGCAAATAGATCCAATTGCCTATCACCACGCTAACCACTATCACACGCAAGACACGTTGGACCTGCAGTGGGATTCGCTCTAGCCTGAGCCGTTTCATCCGGAAAACCAGTACAGCCAGAGCGTAGAGATCAAAAACCAGCACACCCAGGTACGCCAGGCACATCAAGGGATTGGTATGAAACGCTAACCCGATATTGCCATGGGCCAACGCTAGGGCGCTCCGAGTTGCACCGCAGGTCGGGCAAGGAACCCCCAACGAGTGGCGAAACCAACAGACCGGCCATGGTAATTTGAGTGTCAGCCATACCAGACACCCAATTCCAAAGGTTGCTGACGCGAATAAAAACCAGGGTTCGAAATCCGTCTCACCCGGAGCTAGTGGTCGCGTCGTAACCCAGCCGAGTTTCACGATTGTTGGCTATGTGAAAAAATCATCGCGAAGACCCCGGCGTAAAGTCCCCCGATCATCAAACAACAAAGCACATACGGCGCTAACATGGCGACGGCGGCTTTCCATCCTTCCGTGCCGTGGACCTTCGACAATCCGATAATGCTGGCAACGAAATAGAACGGGATTACCGCGATACCGCCGCAGATTGGGATCAGGTTAAAGACTTGGGCGGAGTAGGAGTAACAGATAACCCTATAAGTTGCGTTGTATCCTTTATTCGCTCCTCCTAACAGCATAAGAACCAGGTGGTGAATTCCGGCCATCAAGAAATTGAATCCCAACCAAATCGCCACCCCCAGAATGAAGGCTCCGGGGATCAGAATAGCGAGGCTCCAAACCGGGAAGTTAATATTCCTCAGCTCTTCTGAACGTTCCCAAGCTTGGGTGTAATAAGGGAGCTGGACCATTTGGAGCGCAGTCCAGATAATGAAAGAAATTAGCCCCACCGTGAACTGCAGCATCAGTAAGAAAGTTGTCGGTGGCATAAAGCGGCCATCGACTGGCATCCGCGGAAACGTCAAATGGGGTTCGAATAATACGTCCCGGATCGTCATGAAGAATGCTGGAAATACCTTTACTTCCGGGCGGCGTTCCCAGGCCGGCGCCACATCAGGCCGGCTCACGCCCGGAACGATCGCATCGCTAGGTGGCGGGGTAGGATAAACCGGAGCTGCCGGTTCGATCGGTGCGGCCGGGATTCTTACTCCGGGAAATTCGGAGAGCGGTTTCCAGCTCTCCATACCTTCTTGCCAGGCGAGATCAGCGGCCACGAACTGTCCCTGATCCAGGCCGCGTTGGACTTCCTCAATCGTGTAGGTACCGAGATTTTGGCCAGCCCGATTTATCCAAATCTTCATGCTGAATGCGTTGTAGAGGAAGATGTGGGTGCAGGTCAACGACGGGTTTGCGGTTTGCGGTTGACAGTTTGCAGTTACCGGTTGGGGGTGCCCTAGGATTCCTGATTCGCTTGGGAGACTGTTCGCCTCCCAAGAGCTAGGGTCGGATGGGACTTATGTGACCCATGGGACTAGTGGGAGAGACTCGACTCACGAGTCCTCGACGCGCTGAACCGTTAACTGCAAACCGCCAACCGCAAACTGCAAACTCCTAACTCGCTTCGGCGGGCCCGTTCATGAGCGCCAAGATGTGCCTCTTTTTCTGTTCGTAACTGAGCGTATGGAAATTTCGAATTTCTTCGACCCGACGCACTCCGTTCAACGAATCAAGAAAATGAGTGTATTGCGACGCGAGCTCACTCGTTTCCATGTAACGGCCTCGCAAATTGGCGTCCTGATAAGCATTGCCCGACCGCGATTCGAACAAGTGAAATCGGAGCCAACGTCGATCGGTTCGAGACACCCTCTGGCTGCGGCGGAAAAATGCCACGTACAGCAGTAGAACGAGGTAGGTGTCCACTAGGCCTTGCAGCTCCAGGTTACGAGCAAAGTCTTCGCTATCAATACGACGCAATCCAGCCTTGAACTGCAGGGCAGCATGTAAGGCGTGATTGATCTCTTCAACAAACATGATCAGTGATCTGATGTTCGTATTCGAAAGACCGGTTCGAGGATCGTGCTTCTCTAGCTGTTCGATCAGCCAGCTGGAATAATAGATGCCAACGTAGAGGCGATCGTCAGCGGTCCGAAGGAAAGTGCGCGCTAGATCGCTCAATTCTCGTGAAGCAGCGCCGGCCAGACGCGTCAACTGCGAGCAACGCGAACGATCAATCAAACAATCTTCCAGGTTAATCCCGACACTCGCATAAGTGCGCTCAAACAACCGCTGCAATTCGCTGAAAAGCGTAGGGTTCATATACAAATCAAGGTTGGCAATAACGATGATCACCAAGGTCAACCAGCTCGTCTGCCAGTTTGTTCAAAGCCAAACGACAGTCTCGAAAACGCTCTGCTAATGTCTCGAAAACGGGACCGAGCTCGAACTTCTTAGCCACGCCATGGGCAGCCGCCGCATGGAAACTGGTCTTTCCTAGTTCCTCGTAAAACGAACAACTAGGCGCTCCTCGCTGCCGGCGCGATTCGATATTTTCGTGAAAAATGCCGGTTACGAAAAGGGCGTAGTTGCCTACGTGGGTTTGAATCAAAAAAGCCTGATACTTCGAGGCGCCTTTTAGGGCAAAGAGCAAATCCGACAAATAAGTAGACGGCGCTTCGGGAAGCGGTCCGCGCATCTGGCGCGTACTCGAGAACTTCTCCAGGAGAGCCGCCACGTAATCACTGAGCGTCCGGTCCTCGATACCGACACGGCGTAGGACCAATCTCGCCAAGATATAAAAGTAAAACTGCGGCGAAATGGTCAGGTTGCCCGTATTTTCGAGGATAGCACGATACAGACTCTCGTGGTCCAAGATCTGATCCCGGGATTCAGGATCCGTTAACAGTTCGACTAGGCTGACTTGTTGCCGGCTGTCCCGCCCAAGAACTCGGATCACAAATTCGAAATCCTGAGCGGTAAACCTGGCCCGACAGTTCGCTTGAATCATCGGGACTTAATCTTTAGCAAATAATGGGCCATCTTGAAAAGACTTCTTTATTCGATCTTTCCTTTTTTCAGCCCATAGTTCGTCTGGGACCGCCTGGGCGCGTGTATCCCAGGCATGGCTCAGTATCAGTAATCAGTGACCAGTAATCAGTAATCAGTTCCGGAATCCGGCAGCAGCCTGCCAGGTCCATTTGCCGGTCTTGGTGTTTATCAACCAACAACAACGAAGCAATGAAGCACCTTCAAACGCAACCGCTCAGCCGACGCCGGAGCCACCTTTCACCTTTCACCTTTCACCTTTCACCTCTCACGGATTACTGATTACTGATTACTGATTTAAACACCTGCCCTTTCCCTAATCGCTACTTTGATCGATGATCTCCGCTGATGTTTCGGAGATTCCTTTGGGTGACGCGCTGGCTGTTTCTAGCGCTGGTCTGTGCCGGCTTAGTCTGGCTAGGTTGGTACGGATACACCAAAGGATTAGGACGTCACTGGCGTTCTCTCCTGGAAAAAGAGTTTGCTCGCTACGGTCTCACTATCGACATCGGCAAAATCACTTTGGATCCGTTCCGAGGCTTGATCGCACGAGACGTAAAAATATTTAACAACGAACACGAAGAGAGCCTGCTCGCTGAGATCAATCAGGTCTCTCTCGATATCAACTACGCGAACCTGTTCCAACATGAACCGGCGCTCAATTCTGTGGACCTCAGTGGAGCGAGTCTTCAGGTTCCGTTGAATTTTAGATCACCGCAAGCCGGCAAAGTACGGGTTACCGATTTTCATGCCCGGATTTATTTGTTGCCAGGACGGATCGAAGTGCGCCAGGCGTCGGCGCACCTGTACGGAATTCGCATCAATGCGGCGGCAACGCTCATCCACCCGCAAAACCTCTCCACTGCCGTTTCTGAGGTCGCCAATGACCCTGACCCGTCCGATACCACCTTCAAGTTTATCGGTACTCTGTTCGATGAGCTGCGCCGGATGCACTATCCCGAGCCGGCGACCTTGAGTTTCTCTTTTCAAATGGACCTGGCAAACCCGCGTGACTGGCGAATTAACGATGGCAGCTTGATTGCGCCCCGACTAAAAAAGGATGGCGCCGAGCTCAAGGATTGCGCGGCTAAGTTCAGTTTCGAGAATCAGCGGTTTTCTCTTCGTTCGCTGCATGCAGCCGACGCCCACGGCGAATTTTTCGCTCAGGGTACCTGGGACGTCACTACCGGCGAAAAAAAGTTTCAGATCCGTAGCTCACTCGATCTAGCGCAACTCTTGCGGGACGAGCCTGGGTTCGATTGGGTACGCGAATGGGAATTCGTCCAGCCACCCGAGTTGGAATTAGAAGGTGTGCTGCGGCGAAACTGGGAACCGCAGATCATCGGTAAACTCAATCTGGAACAATTCTCTGTCCGTGGAGTTTCGTTTCAGGGATTGCGCGCTGAATTCTCTAAGCAAGACAAGTCTTGGATGGCTTCTAACGTGGAGCTGACGCATCGCACCGGAACTTTGACCGGCGAACTCATTGATCGGCCACAAGAATTTCGCTTGCGACTTCATTCCGCACTCAATCCAAAAGCACTCGCCCCATTACTACCGAGCACGTTGTTACCATTGCTATCGGATTGGGAATTCCAAGCCCCACCGGTCGTTCAGCTTGATCTGGCTGGCTCAGAACCTGCAATCCAACGACTCACTGGTACCGGCCAGTATTGGCTAGGACCTACCCGGTTTCGAGGTGTCTCCATGAATTCCGGTTCGGGTACACTCCGATTAAAACAATCTGAAGTGTTGTTTGATAATGTCAGGATCTCTCGAGACGAAGGAATCGCTACGGGTTCGTTTACGTTCAATTTCCGCTCCAGAAAACTTGAGCAAGGCCAAGCCCAAGCTCATTTGCAACCCGCCGCCGTGGCGACCTGGTTCGAGCCTTCGCTGCTTCCGTTGTTCGATCATTTCCATTTTTTGCGGCCTCCAGATCTGACCTTTCACTTAACCGACCTTAATGGCCGAACCGAGCTTTCCATGCATATCGAAACCGCCTCGGAACTTGTATATCGGTGCGGCCTTTTGGAGGTTCCGCTCGCGTCGGCCAGTGCAGATCTGCGTGAGACGCCAGATAAGATCAGCTTTTCGATCCCCAGTGCGCGCCTGGGTGACGGCCAGTGTTCGATTAGCGCACAGCTGGTCCAAGCAAACCGCACCGTAGATTCTGAGATCGAGTTCGATCATGTCTCATTGGCCAATTTAAGGATTCGGTCTGCATTTCTGGCTGGTTGGCAGGGTTTGTTAAGCGGGTCGTTAACCACCACGTTCGATGCTGGCGATTCTGCTCCGGACAGTATCGAAGGTAAGTTGGTCCTTGATGCGATTGATTTCAGCAATCCACGCTTTTTTGAGCCTGGGTTCAAGAAGCTGGTTGCCGCAGGATTTAGTCGGATTGGTCGGTTGGACGTCGAGTTCGTCACCGAGCCCGGACTAGTCAAAATCAGCCGGCTCAGCTTGGCCTCTGCCAATCATGTGGTTGATCTTTCCGGAACGCTGGATCTCGGCATTGGCGCGGTCCAGCTTTTGGGTCATCTCGATCAAGACGCAGCCTTTGCTCGAGTCACCGGGATCGTGACGGACCCAGATTGGGAGATCGTCCTCCCGCATCGGGACTGAGCCGGCTGCAGCATCAGGGGCGAGAACACACGGAGTGTTGGAGTAAGGGAGTAATGCGGTATTGGAGTGATGGCGTACCGGTGTGATGGTACAGAAGCGTCTTCTACAAGTTCAAAACCAACACTCCAACACTCCATCACTCCATTTTTTCCCGTATGCTGTCCGCCACCCCTCTCCTCGGTGCTCACATGTCGATTTCCGGTGGACCGTCCAAAGCCTTGGAACGCGGCCATTCCGTCGGGTGTACCGCGGTGCAAATCTTTGTGAAGAACAACATGCAATGGTTCGCTAAGGACTTTGCACCGTCAGAGCTGGAGGCGTACGCAAAATCTTCTTATCGCCCGAATATCGTATTCGGGCACACCAGTTATCTGATCAATCTTTGTGCTACGGATCCGGTGACTTTTGATCGTTCGCGCTTGGCCTTGAAAGCCGAGCTGGAAAGAGCAGACCAGCTCAAGCTGCCGTTTCTGGTAATGCATCCTGGCGCTCACATGGGAAAGGGCGCTGATGCCGGATTAACCCTGATTGCCGAGAGTTTAGACTTCGTTTTTTCTTCGCTCCCGAAAGCTCGTTGTAAGGTCGCGCTTGAGATAACCGCCGGACAAGGCAGTACCTTAGGCAGCAAGTTCGCAGAGTTATCCGTTATCATTGATCGTTGCCGATATCCGAAGCGGCTTTTGGTTTGTTTGGATACAGCTCATCTTTTTGCCGCTGGGTACGATATTTCCACGGCCAAGAAATTTTGGAATGTGTTCGCCGAATTCGAGAACCAGATTGGTTTGGCCCGTTTAGCGGCTTGGCATCTGAATGACTCCAAAGCCTCTCTCGGTTCCCGGGTTGATCGGCATGAGCATATTGGAAAAGGTAAGATCGGTCTCGCCCCATTCCGAGAAATCATGCGGTCAGGGCAATTCAGCCAGATCCCGAAAGTCCTGGAAACGCCGAAAGGTGAAGACCTGGCCGAAGATCGAGTGAATCTAGCGGTACTGCGGGAAATGGTTTAAGCGAAACGGCGAGTGGGCGATCGAAGCTCAGGGTTGGTGGGGCGAGGCTCCGGAACGGATGCTGATAGGCGCAGGGTTTACTGTGGGTTTCCAAAAAAGGTGTGAAGGGCCGATTCGCTGCCGAGCCGCGGCCCCTGATTCACAATGTCCAGAAATCGACCAATGAACCCACAACCCGTTTTCAGTTGCATCGCGCTGGGCCACGGCTCGGCAGCGAATCGGCCTTGCTAACAATGCGGTTACTCCTTCTCGCCGGGCCTTGCGCATACGAGCATCCGTTCCGGAGCCTCGCCCCACCAACCCTGGGCTCCGATACGCCCGCACGCCGTTTCGCCTACTGACTCGGCGCGACGTACACATCGTTCCGCACGTAAGTGCCGATGTAGCGATAATGACTTTTGATGTACGCCAAAGTCGTTGGCGCCCAAACGCTGAATCGGGACGATTCCGTTGCGTTGATCGGATCATCGTTAATCACGATCACAGCAGGTTTCTTTTCTTCGATAGCGGCGATAGTCCCCGTATCGAATGCGGACGGTCGCGTCGAGTTATCGACATAAAGATTATAAAGATAACTCCGCCGGTTCGTCATGAAATTGACCGTCGGCGCATACGGATAGCAGATCACCCAATCGGTTGGCGCCGAGTTATGGATCACTGCCTGATACAAACCTTCGTAATCTGGCTTTTGATCTTTTGGGACGTAGGCCAGCACTCCGTTATCGGCCCGGAACAATTCTTCGTTCGGTTTCTTTCGCCCAATCGACCCCATCCAAGGAACCGCTAATCCGTAGTCGAGATAAAACCACAATTGGACCAGTAGAAAGGCCATCCAGAGGCGTGCGCTCCACTGCGACCAAGGCCGTGGAGAAGACCAACGCCGAAGGGCGATTCCGAAGGAACATGTGGAAACTACCAGGAACGGGCACATCATCTCGCTCAAGTGTTGTGGGTCCGGCCGGAAAAAGAAATATTGGGGGAACAAGGTAAGGGCAGAAGCCAAACCGATGATCAAAATTAAGGCTTCACTTTTCTCATTGGGCCGCTTTCTCACCAAGCCGGAAACGGCCAAGAATAAGGCCCAAAGCGCCAGGATAGAGCTGCTCACCACCGGATAATACAAGAGGAACACCAGGATCCGTTGTTTGCCGAACTTTTCTGTGAACATCTTCGTCCAGGCCGGCAATGGTCGAGTTGAACGATCAGCGAGCGGCGCCACGATGCTGTCGGCTACCGGTTGGAGATGAGGCCAGAATTGGATCGGAGCACTTGGCTGGACGGGTTCGACCGCCGCCATGCTCATTGCTTTCTCTTCAATGAACTCCCAATAACTCAGATAATCTTTCCAAAAAGCGTCAGCAAACCCGTGTTCCGTCGCATAGTAGGAGACCGGCAAATGCACAGCCAGAAAGGCGATCGGCAACGCGATAACGGCCACTACCCCGTTACGGAAACGTCGGTTGATCAGGTCGTCTCCCAGCAATAGGTAGGCGACGAGACCGGCTAATGCGACCCCGCAAAAGAAAATACCGAGATCGATCCTGATCAAAAATGTCAACGCGATAGCCAGGGCCGCAACCGCGATCCAAACCAGGCGCTCTCTTTGAGAACGATGCGGTAACCCAAATGCTTCTAACAGCGCCGCCAGGTTGGCGACTCCCAACAGCCCTAGGTAGTTCCGGAACTGGATCCCAGGAATTAAGATCAACACCAATGCGCAACCGAAGGCTAGCAAGTCGGAGTGAGTTACTCTGCGAACTGTCCGGTACGCCAGCATTCCGGTGAGGATCGAGAGAACAAAAAAGAATATCCTAACCAGGGTGAAATTCGGACCGAATATCTGGAACAGCCAGACTATCGGATAAAACCAGAGCAGATTGTAGCCGAGAAACGTGTCAACAAACGGCCGTTGCCCTTCCAACAATCTTTGCGCAATCACGGCCGTCGTTCCGCCTTCCCCGCCCAAATCCAGTCCGGACAAGGCATATATAGCGTAGTAGGCGATCGCAATACCCAATAACAGCCAGGGAAGCCACCGTCGGTTTGAGCCTGCCTTGTTCGGGGTGCTTAAAGTTGGAATCGGCTGTCTGGGCCGGTCGCTGGGTGCTACATCAGTCACAAGAACTCGCCTGGATAAGCTTCCTCCCTGGGCCTGGGCAAGTGGAAAATCATTTGCTATTTGGTATTTGCTATTTGCTATTTCCCCCCATGACTCACCTGGACCGCGGCAAACTCGTGCTCAATCTCGAGATCGAGGAACTGAAACGCCTGGTTGATCGTCTAGACAATCGTTTCACCCAGGCAGTCGATTTGTTACGCACCACCATGGAAGCAGGAAACAAGGTGATCGTGCTGGGCGTAGGCAAATCCGGACAGGTCG